>OCZT010003678.1_pt1 | contig 15652 bp, 18 predicted proteins | sample 1539031 | NCBI WGS metagenome assembly OCZT01 (sample SAMEA3539308, study PRJEB22396) | soil metagenome | biome: tundra; feature: field; material: soil | place: USA | collected 2010-05 | depth 0.15 m | reverse complement strand
GGCGGCGGGATCGTCTTCGAGCTACCCCTGCTCAACGCCGACGCCTGGATCGCGCATACTGCCGCCATGCGGGGGGCGCGCGCGGCCCGCGCGTCGGAATCATGGACGCGTCTCTCCACCCGCGCCGACGTCGTCCGCGCGTTCTACGGCGCGGTGCTCGCGGCCGAACGCGCCTCCACACTCGACATCGCCGTCCGCGCCGCGCGCGCCCACGTCAGAGAGGCAGAGTCGCTGGCACGCAACGGCGTGGTCACACCGAGCGATGCGATGCTGGCCGACGTCAAGGCGGGCGACCTCGAAGCCGACCTGCTCGGCGCGCGCGCCGACGCAACACTCGCGCGGCAGGCACTCGCCGTGCTCGTCGGCGGCGACGGCAACTCCCCGGCCGAACCCGCCGGCGCAATCCCGGCGGCTGCCGCACTGCGCGCATTCGCCGGAACCGACACGAGCCTCGCACCCGGGGATCGCTCGGACGTGGACGCCGCGCGACTGGTCGTCGAGGCAACCAGCGCGGACGTCGCCCGAACTCGCGCGCTCCTCGTGCCCCGCGTCAACGCGTTCGCGCGTACCGACTGGAACGACTCCGGGCGCCTGTTCGCCGGCGACCGGAACTGGACCGCCGGGGTGATGGCCTCGTGGTCGCCCTTCACCGGCGCCTCCGAACTGGCGGAACAACGCGGCGCGCAGGCGCGCGCCGCGACTGCCCGCGCGATGGCCGACGGCGCCGCCGCCAACGCCCGACTCGAGTCCGAACGGAGCCGCTCAGACCTGCGCGTCGCGCTCGAGCGCCTCACCATCGCCGAGCACTCGGCCGCCCAAGGTATCGATGCGCACCGCATCGTCAGTCGCAGATACGAGGGTGGACTCGCCACCGTCGTCGAGCTGCTGGATGCTGCCGCCGCCGAAGTCCACACCGCCACCACGCTCGCCAAGGCGCGCTACGACGTAGTCGTCGCGCTCGCCGCAAGACGGCTCGCGCTCGGACTCGACCCCGGCGCCATTGCCCTGCTGGAGACTCCCGCATCCAACCGCCCAACCTCAAAGGACGCTGTACCATGAGTTGCCGCACCTGCTCGTTCCACACGAATCGCGCGCGCGCCACGATCGCGCTGCTTGGCGCGATCGCCGCGATCGCCGCGTGCTCGCCTGCACGAGCCGACCGGGATCCGGCCGCTACGGCCGGCGCCGCGGGTTCGACCGTCGCCGTCCGCGACTCCATCATCTCTGCGACGATCGACTATGACGGCGTCGCCGAGCCCGTTCAGCAGGCGACCGTCGCGACGAAATTGATGGGAACGGTCGCCGAGGTCCTCGTGCACGAGGGCGACCGCGTGACGCTCGGCCAGCCACTGGTTCGCATCGACGCGCGCGACGTGGACGCCAAGGCCGCGCAGGTCGCCGCCGGGGTCTCCGCAGCTCGCGCGACCCGCGACAACGCGAGCGTGCAGGCCGCACGCATTCGCCGCCTCTACGCCGACAGCGCCGCCCCGAAGGCGATGCTCGACGCGGCCGAAACGGGGCTGGCGCAGGCCGAGGCGGGGCTTCTCGCCGCGACCGCCGGCGGCGCCGAGGTGGAATCGGTGCGCGACTACGCCGTCGTGCGCGCACCATTCTCCGGCATCGTCACGCGCCGGTTTGTCGATCCCGGTGCCTTTGCCGCGCCGGGAATGCCGCTCGCGACCATCCAGGATGCATCGCGCCTGAGGGTCGCGGCGACCGCCACGCCGGATGTCGCCCGCGCGCTCGTCCGAGGTGCAACACTCGACGCCACTGTCGACGGTCGCCCCGCACGGGCGACGGTAGAGGGCGTGGTGCCCTCGGCGGCCGGCGGCGTGTACACCATCAACGCCATCGTCGCCAACTCCGCGCTAACCTTCGCCGCGGGCACGCCGGCGACGCTCTCCGTGCGGGTGGGAACGCGCCACGCGTTGCTGGTGCCCGCGGGCGCACTCGTCCGCGAAGGCGACCTGGTCGGTGTTCGTGTGCGCACGGGGAGCACCTCCGACCTGAGATGGGTGAAGGCCGGAAGGCGGGTCGGCCCGATGATCGAGATCCTCTCCGGCGTCCGCGCCGGCGACCAGGTGGTCGTGCCGAACGGGAAGGGCTCGTGACCATGGGAATCTCAGGGCGGGTCGCGGCCGCATTTCTCCAGTCGAAGCTCACGCCGCTGATCATCATCGCGGCACTCGCGCTCGGCGCCCTCGGCATCGCCGCCACGCCGCGCGAAGAGGAGCCGCAGATCTCCGTCCCCATGATCGACGTCATCGCGTCGATGCCCGGCGCGAGCCCCGTCGAGGTGGAGAACCTCGTCACGCGTCCCATCGAACGGCGGATGCAGTCGCTGAGCGGCGTGGAACACGTCTACGCCATGTCCGGCGACGGCTACGCCATGGTGACGGTGCGATTCAAAGTGGGGGAGAACCAGGAGGCGAGCGTGGTCAAGGTTCACGCGAAGCTTCTCTCGGACCTGGACCAGGCGCCGCCCGGCGCGCTCCCCCCGATCGTCAAACCGCACTCCATCGACGACGTGCCCGTGCTCGCGCTCACGCTCCATTCGTCCACCGTGAGCGCGAACGCGCTCCGCGAAGTGGCGGTCCATCTCGAGGATGAGATCCGCACGGTGACCGACGTGGCGGATACGCGCGTCACCGGTGGAGAGCCGCGCGAGATGCTCGTCACGCTGTCCCCGGTGCGTCTCGCGGCCAGCGGCGTCACGCCGGGCGAAGTGGCGATGGCGCTCCGTGGCGCCAATGCGCGGCTTCAGGCCGGCGAGTTCGCCGCCGCCGGCGCGACGGTGCGCGTGGACGTTGGTGCGCCCCTTACCAGCGCGACGGAGGTTGGATCGGTCGTCGTCGCCGTGCGCGGCGGTGTGCCGGTCGCCGTCCGCGACGTGGCCGACGTGCGCGACGGCTACGGCGAGGCCACGCAGTACGTATCGCACGCCGAAAAGAACAGACCGAGCGAGTCCGCCGTCACCATCAGCGCCGCCAAGCGCAACGGCGCGAACGCCACGTCCGTCACACGGGCCGTCCTGAAGAGAATAGACGCGTCGCGGGCGCGCATCATACCCGCCGACGTCCAGCTCACCGTGACCCGTGACTATGGCGAGACGGCGGGCGAAAAGGCCCGCGAGCTGATCCTGCACCTGCTCATCGCCACGCTCTCCGTGACGGTGCTCATCTGGATCTTCCTCGGCTGGCGCGAGGCGCTCGTCGTCCTCGTCGCGGTGCCGGTCACGCTCGCGCTGACGCTTTTCACGTACTACGCGCTGGGCTACACGCTCAATCGCATCACGCTCTTTGCGCTCATATTCTCGATCGGCATCCTCGTCGACGACGCGATCGTGGTGGTCGAGAACATCTACCGCCATCTTCGCATGGGCGACCGCACTCCGGAAGTCGCCGCCGTGGACGGCGTGGACGAAGTTGGCAACCCGACGATCCTCGCGACGTTTGCCGTCATCGCGGCGATCCTGCCGATGGCGTTCGTCTCGGGAATGATGGGTCCCTACATGAGACCGATTCCCGTCGGCGCATCGGTGGCGATGCTGGCTTCGCTCGGCGTCGCGTTCATCGTCACGCCCTGGCTCGCGCTGAGGTTATTGCGCGGCCACGTGGCCAAATCGGCGCGCCACGATCGGGCGCACGAAGAAGAGGAGACGAGCCGCTTCGCCGGCCTGTACTCCCGGATCATGTCGCCGCTCATGGACCGGCCGCGGCGCAGGACGGTGTTCTACGTGACCATCGCCGCGCTGCTCCTCGCAAGCGTCGGACTCCTCGGCGTTCGCGCCGTCCAGGTGAAAATGCTGCCGTTCGACAACAAGAGTGAGTTTCAGATCATCCTGGATCTCCCGGCCGGCGCAACGCTCGAGTCGAGCAACGCCCTCGCGCAAGAAGTCGCGGCGCGTGTGCGCGACGTTCCGGAGGTGGTGAGCACCGAGACGTACGCCGGCACGTCGGCGCCGTTCAATTTCAACGGGCTGGTGCGGCACTATTTCATGCGCGCGGGCCCGAACGTCGCCGACGTGCAGGTGAATCTGAAGCCGAAGTCCGAGCGCCGGCGTCAGAGCCACGAGATCGCCGTGGCGGTCCGGCCGGCGATCGACTCCATCGCCATCCGCTATGGCGCCTCGGCGAAGGTCGCGGAAATCCCGCCCGGGCCGCCAGTGCTCTCAACGCTGGTCGCCGAAGTGTACGCGGCTGACGAAAGCGCGCGGCTCGAGGCGGCGCGCGCCGTGAAGCGGGTGTTCGAGAGCACGCCCGGCGTGGTGGACGTCGACTGGTCGGTCGTCGCACCGCAAGCCACCGACGTGTACCGGGTGGACCGCGTGAGCGCCGCGAAGGCGGGAGCCAGCGTCGAACAGATCACGCAGACGCTCGCGATGGCACTCTCGGGCACGAACGCCGGCCTCGTCTCGTCCCAGACAGCGAAGAACGCCGTGTCCATCAGGCCTCGTTTTGCGCTCGCCCAGCGCTCGTCGCGCGAAGCCCTGCTGATGGTCCCCATCGCCACCGCGAGCGGCCCGCTGCCGCTGGCCCGCTTCGTCCACCTGGACACTGCGGTGCGGGCAGACGTGCGCGTGCGGCGCAATCAGCACCCGATGATTCTCGTCACCGGTGACGTGGCCGGCACGATCGAATCGCCCGTGTACGCCATACTCGCCATGAACCGCAAGCTCGACGCGATCCGCGTGCGCGGCGCGGCGATCGCCCGCTACAACGCCGTGCAACCCGACCGCCTCGACGAGACCGCCATCAAGTGGGACGGCGAGTGGCAGGTGACGATCGAGGTGTTCCGCGATCTCGGCGTGGCCTTCGCGATCGTGCTGGTGCTCATCTACGTGCTCGTCGTGGGATGGTTCCAGAGCTTCTCCATCCCGCTCGTGATCATGGCTCCCATTCCGCTCACGCTCATCGGCATCCTGCCCGGGCACGCGATCACGGGCGCCTTCTTCACGGCCACCTCGATGATCGGAATGATCGCGCTCGCCGGGATCATCGTCCGCAACTCGATCCTGCTCGTGGACTTCATCCAGCTCGCTGAAGCCCGTGGGCGCTCGTTGCGGGAGGCGGTGCTCGAGGCGGGGGCGGTGCGCTTCCGCCCGATCGCGCTCACTGCCGCCGCCGTGGTGGTCGGCGGTCTCGTGATGGTGCTCGACCCGATCTTCCAGGGCCTCGCGGTGGCGCTCATGAGCGGTGCCGTCGTCGCCACCGGACTCACCATGATCGTCGTGCCGCTGCTCTACTGGGAACTCAGGCGGCGCGGCACGGAGGCACCTGCCGCATGAAGACTCTCCTCATCGTCTACAGCGGTCCCGACGCGCGCGTCATTGAACAGCTGCTCGACGAACACCAGACCGGGGCTACACCGAGGTCGGCCCGGCGCGCGGCGCCGTCCTTCCAACCGACTCTTTCATCTGAGGATCTGCCCATGTGCAACGAGTCCGTCATCCGCCGCTTCGCCGGCGCGTTCGTCATTCTCTCGCTCGTGCTCGGCTGGTTCGTGTCGCCGTGGTGGTACCTGTTCACGGGATTCGTGGGCGCGAACCTGCTGCAGTCGAGCTTCACCGGGTTTTGTCCGCTGGAGAAAGTGCTCGGCCGGCTCGGCCTGTTCGGATGCGTGAGTGCACGGTAGGCGGCCGTCGCCGTCATGCGACCGCAGAGCTATGTTGTGATGCGGTCGACCATCTGCGCCGAGGAGACCAGAGGATGTCCTTTGCCCGCATGACGCCGGAAGTCTTCGAGCTCATCGCCGAGCGTTTCAAGGCGTTCGCCGAACCGAGCCGGCTGCAGATTCTCCATGCCCTTCGAACGCGGGAGCACACCGTCTCCGCGCTGGTCGAGGAGACGGGGATGGGACAGGCCAACGTCTCGAAGCATCTCCAGCAGCTGATGTCGTGCGGACTCGTGGCGCGGCGCAAGGAAGGGTTGTTCACCCACTATGCATTGGCCGACCGCGACGTCCTCAAGATGTGCGACCTGATGTGCGGACGCCTGGAGCGCGAGACGAAAGCCAGGAAGCAGGCGTTCGACGGTACCTGAACCCGCCGGCCGGGCGTCCAGGCGTGGTCACTGCCGCCGCGCGGCGCGTCCCTACGCTGCCACCGGCGGAAGCTCGACGATCTCCAGCCAATACCTGCCGAGGACGTTCATCGCCTCGACCAGTCCCGAGAACGTCACGGGCTTCGTGATGAACGAGTTCACGCCCAGCTGGTAGCTGCGCGCGATGTCTTCGTCGAGCCGCGAGGTGGACAGGACGACGACCGGGATGTCCTTCAGCGCCGGGTCTCCCTTGATCTTCTTCAGCGCCTCGCGCCCGTCGATCTTCGGCATGTTGAGGTCGAGGAGGATCAAACCCGGGCGGGGAGCCTTACCCGTCTCGCCGGCATACGCGCCCCGCTGATAGAGGTAGTCGAGCAACTGCTCGCCGTCCTCCACGAATCGAACGCTGTTCGAGATGTGCGCGTCTTCCAGCGCCTGCTGCGTGAGCATCCGGTCGTCCTCGTCGTCGTCGCAGACGAGGATGGTGATCGGGATCTTGTGCTGATTCTTCATCATGAGAAGCTTCCCGCCGGAGGTTGCGTGATCGGCAGTGTAACGTTGAAAGTCGCGCCCTGGCCGGCGGCGCTCGTCGCGGAGATCGACCCGCCGTGCCGCTCGACGATCTTTCTACAGATGGCAAGACCGATACCGGACCCCTCGTACTCCATCCGGCCATGCAGTCGCTCGAACATCTTGAAGATCTTCTCCGCGTACTGGTCGTTGAACCCGATGCCGTTGTCCCTCACTGTGATGGTCACCTGTCGGGCTCCCGGACGATGACTGCTGAGCTGCACCATCGGGGATGCGTCTTCGCGGCGGTACTTGAGCGCGTTGCCGATGAGGTTCTGGAGCAGCCGGCGCATTTGCAGCGGATCGGCGTCGATCACGGGCAGCGGACCCACCTCGATCCGGCCGCCCCCGTCGGCGATGGCCGTCTCGAGGTCGGCGATGACGTCGCGGGCAACTCTGGCGAGGTCCGTGGGTACGAACGACTGGGCTCGCGTGGAAACCTGGGAGTACAGGAGCAAGTCGTTGATCAGCGTGCGCATGCGGCCTGCCGCGCTCAGCATGCGTTCGAGGTGCCTGCGCGCATCGCCATCGAGCGCCGGTCCCGCCGTTGCGGTCAACCGCTCCCCGAACGTCAGGATCTTCCGCAGCGGCTCCTGCAGGTCGTGCGATGCGACGGACGCGAACTCGTCCAGCGCGGCGTTCGAGCGCTGCAGTTCGGCGCGCTGCTCCGCCAAGCGCCACTCCGTGAAGCGGCGTTCCGTGATGTCCTCGATCGCCAGGAGGATGATGCGCGGCGTGTTCGGCCCATGCGCCACGAGCCGGGCGTTCAGGCACATGATCTTGCGACCGATACCCGGAAACTCGTGGTCGACCTCGAAATCATCGAGTCGCGGCTCGACGGCGAGCTTGTCGCGCAGCAGTTCGCGAAGCGGTGCGATGTCCCACTGTCCATCGCCGAGCTCGAACAGCACCTCGCCGATCGTCTCCTCCGGCTCGACCCGGAAGATGCGGCAGAAGGCGCGATTCGCCTGCGTGACGCGGAATTCGGGATCGAGCACGAGCAGCGGCTCTCGAATGGTGTCGATGATGTCGAGCAACAGTCGCTCGGCCACGGGCACGTCGTCCTCGTGTTCATCCGGGTGCGTCGTGGGACTCGTCTCGTAATATGCCACCTGACCCTCTCATCGCCGAATGCAATCCTGTCCCAACCGGTCGCTGCATCGGACGATCGGCCTCGGACGCACCCTAGCACATCATTCGGCCCGGGCACAATGACTCGATAGGAGTAGGCCCGCTACGCCCAGCCACTTGTGTTACATTCAATGTGCGGGACCTGGCTCCAACTCCACGACACCTGTCCGCCCAACCCATGGCCGCCGCCAAGAGCATCACCGTTGTCGTCATCGACGACAATCGCGTACTTCGAGAGGCGCTCGCCGGGATGCTCAATGCCCTCCCGGACCTGCGGGCCGTCGCGTCGGCCGACGCCGACTTCGCATTCCTCGCCGCGGCAAAGCCGAGTGTGTTGCTGCTCGACGTCGGCCTGCGCGACGAGGACAGCCTTGGCGTGGCCGCCACACTCAGGGGGGAACATCCGGACGCGAAGATCATCGTCATGGACCTCTTCCCGGTGCACGAGGAGATCAGGGAGTTCGTCAACGCTGGGGTGGCCGGTTTCGTCCTCAAGGATGCCAGCTTCGACGAGTTCGTCGCGACGATCCGGTCTGTTGCCGATGGCAAGAAGGTGCTGCCGCCACAAATGGCCGAATCGCTGTTTTCCCAGATCGCGAGGGCGGCCAACGGGCCGGAAGTCGCGCGCACGCTGGACGACGTGCGCATGACCCGGCGGGAGCACGAGGTGATCAGCCTGATCGGCGAGGGACTCAGCAACAAGGAAATCGCCAGGCGCCTGAACATCGCGTCTCACACCGTGAAGAGTCACGTCCGCAACGTCATGGAGAAGCTGGCGTTGCATTCGCGATTGCAGATCGCCGCGTATTCGCACCGGGGGAGCGGCTCGTAGAATTTGGCGGCGCCCGCTCCAACGCGAGCGGTTCCCCTCTCACCCGTCCCGACGCACGGCCACTTCGCGCGGCCAGCGACCTCGGACACGGGCCGACCTCCCCCGAGAGGCCTAGTCCCTCTTTCATGCGTTCGTGCGATACGAGATGGGTCGGATCACTCCTACTCTTCCTGATGCGCTTCCGTGCGAGGAAGAACCTCGGAAGCTCAAATCCCGGACTGAGGCAGCAACCCGTCTTCTAACGAAACGACACCGAGGAGAACGACAGATGCTCATGACCCTGGTGGTGATCCTGGTTGTCCTCTGGCTGCTGGGCATGGTCACATCGTACACGATGGGTGGACTCATCCACATCCTGCTCGTCATCGCGATCGTGGTCATTCTCGTGCGCGTCATTCAAGGACGCAGACCGCTCTAACGGAGGGAATTTCATGAACTCGATCAAAGGCCTTGCGGTCATCCTGATCGCCGCCGGCGTGCTGGCGCTCGCGATCGGCGGCTTCAGCTACACCAAGGAGACGCACGAGGCGCACATCGGATCGCTGGACTTGTCGGTAAAGGACAAGCAGCGCGTGAACCTGCCGGTCTGGGCAGGCGTGGGCGCGATAGTCATCGGAGCCGGCCTGTTGCTCACCCCGATCAGAAAGTCCTGAAGTAGTTCGCTTTACCACACCGGAGCACCACATGCGCATTGCACAGATGGTGGCCGCGACGCTCGTTACCGCGTCGCTCGTTCTTCCGGCGCGGGCGCCGGCGCAGGTGAACCTCACGGTGAGGTTCGGCACTCGCCTCGGGCCGGACATCGGCGTTTTCGCCTATTCGCCCGAGCGGAACGGCGACTGGCACGCGAACTACCGGAAGTGGACGCCGGTGACGCTGTACGACGTGAACGGCCACTACTATCGCAACTCGGTCAGCGGATCGCGCGCGGTCGTGGTGTACTCATACGGCGACGAGTACTTCCTCCCGCCAACGGACCGGGAGTGGGTGGGAAGGGACAATCGATACAACTACAATCGTCAGCCGAGCGCCGACGATGCGGGGCGCGTGCGCGCGTATGCGGCGGTCGAACGAGTCGATCGGCGTCTCGGCGCGGAGATCGGCGTGCTCGGCTATCAGGCCGAGCGAGCCGGCGACTGGCACAAGAACTACAAGCGCTGGACGCCGACGATGGTGTTCGAAGTCAACGGCCACTACTACCAGAACAGCGCGCCCGGAGCCCGTCCGGTGCAGATCTACCGCTACCGCGACGAGTATTTCCTTCCGCCGCAGGACGGCAAGTGGGTGAACCACGACAAGCGGTTCGACTACACGCATCAGCCGAACGATGACGACCGCAGCAGGGGTCGCGGCCGTCCGTAGTGATCGGTAGCAGGCGGTAGCCCCACGATACCGAGGCGAGGGCTACCGGCGGGAGTAGGCGGCGATCTGCAGTCGCGTGTACAGCGCCAGCTTCTCCATGATGTTGCGCACGTGACTCCTCACCGCGTAGACGGATATGTCGAGCCGTCGCGCGGCGTCCTGGTCGGAAATTCCAGCGCCGATGTACGCGATCACGTCACGCTCACGGGGAGTGAGTCGAACGTCGTCCGGCGCTTCCGTGCCCGCTTCCGCGTGAGTCGCGTTCGCAATCTGGGAGAAGAGGGATTCCGCGGAGACGGCGGGCAGTACAGTCTCGCCTTCGGCGACCGACCGGATCGTCCCCACGAACTGGTCGACGGTCGCGTCCTTGAGAATGAAACCGGAGACTCCCACCTTCACGAACTCGACGATCTCCTCGTGCACCGGCAGGAGATCCATCACGACGATGTTCGCTTCCGGCAGCTCCCGCTTGAGAACCGCGGCCACGTGCAAGCTGTCCTGGTCGCGAAGCCCGGCGTCCAGCAGTATCACATTTGGCTTCGACTTGGCCAGGCTCGTCGTGTCCGCGATCGGTGCGGCGACCACCTGCACGTCGGCGAGCTGGCTCAGCATAGACGTGAGCGCGTCGCGCACCAGGCGATTGTCTTCGATGATCGCGAGCGACAGGGCCGCGTTATTGGCAGGCATGGGAAGCCGTTGAGGTTTCTACCTGTCCGGGAAGCTATGCTTGCGGTCCAACCTACGTAAGCGCGCCACGCGAATCCCGAGCGGCGTCTACCCGTCAGTGCCGTGCCCCGATGTTGATGATCAGTACCCACGCGACCATCGCGACGGCGACGACGAGGGCGCCGAGGAAAATCTTCGTTCGCAGGTGCTTCTCGCGCTCGGCCACGTCGCCGTTCCTCAGATCTCGGTCTTGCGATTGGCGACCATGCGCAGGAGGCCGTTGATCGCCGTGTGGAGCAGGGCATAGGCGACGATCGCGACGATGATCGGCAGTACGAGCGTGTAGCCGCCGTCGATGGACGGGCTCGGCACGATGCCGCGGAACATTGCGTAGAACGGATCGGTGATGGTCTGGATCAGCCGGACGAATCCGTTGCCCGAACGAGCCGCGACCAGCGCGAGCACGAGCCGGACCGCCAGCAGCCCATAGATCAGGAAGAAGATGTAGTCGATCACGCCGGAACCGCGCGCGAGATGCCGCGCCACCGAGACCTCGCGATCCTTCCACGTCACCTCATCGATGGCGCCTCCCCGCAAGTTGTCCGCCACTTTGGAGAGCTTTGCCTCGTCGCCCGCTCCGGCGGTTCCGGCGCGCTGCTGGATATCGGCGTTGACATCGCGTTCGACGTGCGACTTGATGGCCTCGTGCTGAGCGACCCGCCGGGCTTCGTCGGCGGCAATGGTGGTGTCAGTCATGGAATCCTCGTGCATCGGCCTTCTCGAGCATGCGAATCAGATGACACGCGCGCGGAGGGCACACGGAATGATCGGTGGCAACCGACGGAAGAACCATCGCACCGATGGACTACTTAGTTCGTGTCGATCCGGCACGAGTCGGACCTCGCACGGGTGGCCATCGCGTAGGCTACTCGCGGACGGCAGCCCGGTCCTTCCCTGACTGCGCAGGACTCCGGGATCGCTAGTGTGCATGGTGTGTGCGCGACGCAGCTGGCGGCTGCCGATGATGCTGGTGGGAGTCGCCATTGGGGCGGTTCGCTTGGCGCTTCCCATGCACTGGAGGGAGTCATGACCATTCGTAGCGCAGCGACCCGAGCCTGCGGGTCGCCGCGGATGTCAATTGCCCGCGCCGACGTTGGCGCATCCGCGGGCGAAGTTTCCGGCGTCGTCTTCTCCGATTCCGAGCGATCTGCCGGAATTCACGGCGGGGCCATAACCGTGTTCATCGTCGAGGATGATGCGCTCGCGCACGAGGCGCTCCTCGCCCTCCTTGGCGGCCGACACGCCGACGTGCGCTTCATCCGTTCACCCGGGAGCCGTCCAGCAGCCCACAGAGACGTGAGAACGCACGGCCTGCTGCCGACGCAGGCCACCCCCCGGGGCGATTCGCAAAAACGTGACGACGAACCAGTTCCAGAAGACCAGCGCCTGACCCCGCGTGAAATCGAGGTGATCGATCTCATCGGCGCAGGACTCAGCACCAAGGAGATTTCGGCGCGCCTCAACCTCTCGAGCCATACCGTGAAGAGCCATGTCCGCAACGTCATGGTGAAGCTGGCGTTGCACACACGACTGCAGATCGCCGCGCATTCGCATCGCGAGCACGCGCATCAGCGCGCTGAGGCGGTGGCCGGGTAAGTCCATGCATCGAATCGTTTGGCGGGTGATGCTCGGCGTAGACGGAGAGGGAACCGACGTACACTTCGCGCACAATGCTCGCGGCGAAGGCTTCGTCGCGAGCCTCGACCTGTGGTCGAAGCGCGGACAGGGCATCGTCGTCCTGACGAACGGCGTGAGCGGCCAGCTGCTCTCCGAGATTCAGGCCGCGTTCAGACGGATGTACGCACTCGACAAGATTGCCTATCCCGGATGCAGCTGACCGTAATTCAACGCTCGCACGTCGGACAGCGTTCCTCCACTGGCGGAGACGAACCGGAGAATGTTGCTTCCTCGAATGCCCAACGACGGGTACTGAGTGACTGCGCCGAGAGCCACGAGCGGGCCGAACGACCGCGATCCGCTCGAGCGTGAATGGCTCGCACAGCTGCTCGCGGGGGACGAGCGCGGCTTCGAGCAGATCTTCCGTGCGTACGCCATCTCACTCTGCGCGTTCGCGAATTCGTATGTGGAGTCCCGCGACGAAGCCGAGGAGCTGGTGCAGGATCTCTTCTTCCGTCTCTGGGAGCATCGGCTCACGACCGCAATGCCGCGCGGGTTGCGGCCGTACTTGTACGCGGCCGTGCGCAACCGTGCGCTGAACGTCTTGCGGCAGCGCCGCCTCGAACGGTCCATTCGCGAGCGGCTCGTGCGTGACCAAGCCGTCAAAGCCGGGGCGGACGAGTCGCCCGCGCCCGAGGGGGCGCTCGCGGCGAAGGACCTCGCGGAAGCGCTCGACCGCGCGGTCGCCGAGCTGCCTCCGCGGTGCCGAGAGGTCTTCGCCCTCCTGCGCCATCGGCACCTGAGCTACGCCGAGACCGCCGAGCTGCTCGCGATCTCGCCCAAGACTGTCGAGATCCACATGAGCCGCGCGCTCGCGATCCTGCGCGAGCGACTCGCCCCGTGGACGGGACGATGACGGCCGGCTGACGCGACTAGGGGTCGGGCCGGGCTCCCGTGTCATGGGAGCATGAGCATGACATCCGATCCATCCGACGTCCTGATTGCCCGATACCTCGCCGGCGAGACCAGCGCAGCCGAGGCACGTGAACTCGAGGCAAGGCTCGCGCAATCAACGGCGCTTCGCCGCAGGGTAGACGAGATACGGCATATTCTCGACGCGGATCTCTCTCCCGCGAAGTGGGATGCGGAGAGGATGTGGTCCGAGCACCGAACGCGGACGCGCCATGCATCTCGCGCCGACGAGGCGAGGCGCGACGCGCCCGCGGTCTCCACGGCACGCGACTCGTTCCGGTCAAGCGGCGGACTGCGGCAACTCGGCCAGACCTCACCATTCGCAAGATTCGCGGCGGCCGCCGCGATCGTGCTGATTGCCGCCGGCACCGGGGCGGCGTGGCTCGCCACGCGCGGCGGCACGGCGAAGGTCGCTCCGCCGAGCGAAGAACCGAACAGCTACAGCACGAGACGCGGCCAGTACGCGATGGTCCAGCTCACCGACGGAAGTCGCGTGACGCTGGCCCCGGAGAGCCGCCTCACGATTCCGGCGGCGTTCAGCGCCGAAGTGCGTGACGTCGTTCTCGACGGTGAAGCGATTTTCGACGTCAGGCACGACGCGGCCCACCCGTTCCGCGTGCACGCGCACGGCGCGCGTGTGGAGGACATCGGGACCCGCTTCGACCTGCGCGCCTACGCGAGCGAACCCGTCGTGACCGTCGCCGTCGCCGAGGGCGCCGTCGCGCTGGGCCGCGACCGAAACGCGGGCAACGCCGCGAACGGGCGCGACGTCGAGGGAATCATCCTGCATCGCGGCGAGCTGGGATCGCTCGACGCGAGCGGACGCGCCTCCACCACGCGCGCGGCGCGGGTCTCGGCGTTCCTTGGCTGGGCGGACGGGCGCCTTTCCTTCGTGAGCCGGCCACTCCCGGAAGTCCTCGCAACGATCGGTCGCTGGTACAACCTGGACGTCAGGGTGCCCGACACGACACTCGCGTCGCGGCTGGTGACGGCCGAGTTCTCGACGCAATCGGCCGACGAGATGATCCGCGCGCTCGCCATCGCGATGGACGCGAACGTCGAACGCAACGGACGCGAAGTGACGTTCAGGGCGAAATGAGGCGGCGAAGTCGCCGGCCTCACCGCTCCACCGCGCTCGCGCTGCTCATCGCGGCGCTGATGGCCGCCGCATCGTCGGCAGTGCACGCCCAGACCTCCGGCTCGTGGTCGCCGGCTGACGTGCCCCGCTTTCTTCTCGTTTCCACGGATTCCACGCAGCCGCCCGCCGTCGTCGATCCGTCGGACGTGCCGATGCTGCGCCGACGCATTGCGGTGCATTTGAGCGGAGCGACGCGCCGGGAGGCGCTGCGCCAGATCGCGCGCGTCTCCGGACTCGAATTCGTGTATGCGAACGATCTCGTGCCGCCCGGCGATTCCGTGCGATTGCAGGCGGACGACATCACCGTGGCGGCCGCGCTTACCGAGGTCCTGCTGGGCGCAGGCGTGGACGTCGCCATCGGCACCGATGGCAATGCAATCCTCGTGAGGCGGGCGGTCATCGTCGCGCAGGCGCCCAAGAAGGATGTCGTGCGTGGACGAGTGACGACCGACAGCGGCACGGCGATCGCCGGTGCGGACGCCATCGTCACGATGGCTCCGACTGTCGAGACGTTCCGGACGCTCACCGATTCAGCGGGGAACTATTCCATCATGATCACCGACGGCAGCGGCGAGTACCTGCTGTTCGTCGGTGCGCCCGGCCGGAAATCATTCCGGCAGCGGCTCACACGCTTGGGCGGCGACACGACGTTCGTCGTGAACGTCAAGCTCGCCTCGAATGTGACGACCACGATGGCCACGGTACGAGTGCAGGCGCGACGCCCTCGACCCACCCGTTCGCTCGGAGCGGAAGGACAGGCCGGCACCGACGGCACGGACAGGACCGTGGACGGAATGTTCGGCGCGCTGCCCCCCGACCTGCAGGGGAACCTCGACGCCATGGCGCAACTCGTTCCGGGACTCACGGTAGGCGCGGGGGGCGCGACGACGTTCGGGCTTGGCGCGGGCGACAACAAGACGATGCTAAACGGGCTCTCGTTCGGAGCCGCCGACCTGCCGCGAGATGCCGTGACCGAATCGCGCTATACGACATCTGCCTGGGATCCCTCCGTCGGTGGATTCAGCGGCTTCCAGAACTCGGTCACGCTCGGATCAGGAGGCGACATCAGCCGGAAGACCGGGCATTTCAATCTCGACCAGCCCGCACTCCAGTTCTCCGACCCGGTGGCGGCCCGGCTCGGCGCGAAGTTCACCAACCTCGACATCGGCGTGGGAGGCACCGGACCCATCGCGCTCGAGAAGTACTACTACAGCTACGGCGCACAACTCAGGCGAAACAGCTCGGACGTGTCGTCGCTCGCCG
>OCZT010003677.1_pt1 | contig 15653 bp, 10 predicted proteins | sample 1539031 | NCBI WGS metagenome assembly OCZT01 (sample SAMEA3539308, study PRJEB22396) | soil metagenome | biome: tundra; feature: field; material: soil | place: USA | collected 2010-05 | depth 0.15 m | reverse complement strand
TGATGCTGGCCGGAATTCGCGAAATACTCATTATTTCTACTCCTCACGATATTCATTTGTATGAAAATTTGTTGGGAAATGGCGATGATTTAGGAATCAAATTAGAATATGCCATTCAACCTTCGCCCGATGGTTTGGCGCAAGCATTTATTATTGGCGAGCAATTTATTGGAAACGACAGCGTATGTATGGTGCTGGGTGACAATATCTTCTATGGTTTTGATTTTTCCCGTACGCTTCGCGAAGCAGCGACATTGAAAGATGGTGCTACCGTTTTTGGTTACTATGTGAACGACCCTGAGCGTTATGGAGTGGCTGATTTTGACGAAAACGGAAAGGTGCTGAGCCTAGAAGAAAAGCCATTGCACCCCAAATCGAACTATGCTGTAACAGGTTTGTATTTTTATAGCAATGATGTCGTAGAAAAATCGAAAAATTTAAAACCGTCGAAACGCGGTGAATTGGAGATTACCGATTTGAACCGACTGTATCTGGAGGAAGAGCGACTTAGCATGAAAATGATGGGACGTGGAATGGCGTGGCTCGATACAGGTACGCATGATAGTTTGTTGGAGGCTTCAAATTTTATTGCTACAATCGAAAATCGTCAGGGTTTGAAAGTGGCTTGTTTAGAGGAAATTGCTTTCCGTTATGGTTATATCAATCGCGAGCAATTGCTAAAATTGGCTGAGCCATTGAAGAAAAATCATTACGGTGAGTATCTGATAAAAATAGCTAACGAAAAGCAAGTTCATAATATCGATTAAAGGAAAATGGAAATAATAAAAACACCTATTGCCGATTTGCTTGTTATTAAACCTCGTGTCTTTCAAGATCCTCGTGGCTATTTTTGTGAAACGTATAATGCCGGTCGATTTAAAGAATTGGGCATAGATATAAACTTTTGTCAGGATAATCAATCAAAATCATCGTATGGAGTAATACGTGGACTGCATTATCAACTTAACCCTCAAAGCCAGTCGAAGTTGGTTTCGGCAGCACAAGGTTCGGTGTGGGATGTAGCAGTTGATTTACGGGCGGGATCGCCTACTTTCGGACAATGGTACGGAGTGGAACTATCAGAAGATAATCACTTACAATTTCTTATTCCACAGGGTTTTGCACATGGTTTTTCAGTGTTGTCGGAAACAGCATTATTTACCTATAAATGTGATAATTTTTATAGCCCCACGATTGAACGTGGTATTTTGTATAATGATGTGGATTTGGCTATCGACTGGAAAATTCCTGCTGATAAGGCAGTTATTTCAGAAAAAGACACAAAACATCCATTGTTCAAGAATGCAGAATTGAATTTTTAAAACAAGAACAGAATGACTACGATATTAATTACGGGCTCTAACGGTCAGCTTGGCAACGAAATGCAACAAGCCGCTGTACGTTTTCCTGATTTCAACTATATTTACACTGATGTTGCCGAACTTGATATTTGTGATAAAGGTACTTTGGATGCATTTGTAAAGGCAAACAATGTGAACGTTATAGTGAATTGTGCAGCCTATACTGCTGTGGATAAAGCTGAAGACGATGTTGAATTGTGTTACAAAATCAATCGCGATGCTGTTCGGAATATTGCTGAAGTGGCGACTGAAAACAAGGTGAAGGTTGTACATGTTTCAACTGATTATGTTTTTGACGGAACTAACTATTTGCCATACACTGAGGATATGCCGGTTTGTCCTGCTACTGTTTATGGAAAATCGAAACTAGAAGGTGAGCAGGCTCTTTTGGAAAATTGCAAAGAATCAGTGATTTTACGCACAGCCTGGTTGTATTCTTCCTTTGGAAATAATTTTGTGAAAACTATGATGAAACTAGGTACCGAACGTGACTCTCTGGGTGTAATTTTCGATCAGGTAGGTACACCAACCTATGCTGCAGACTTGGCAGATGCTATTATGCAATTGCTTAGTAGCGAGACTTTTGTGCCCGGGATTTACCATTTCTCAGATGAAGGCGTTTGTAGTTGGTATGATTTTACGAAGACGATTCACCGCATGGCAAACATTACCTGCGATGTAAAACCTATTGAAACGAAGGACTATCCGGCTCGTACGCCACGTCCTCATTTTAGTGTACTGAACAAAGGCAAGATAAAATCGACCTACGGAATAAGTATTCCTCATTGGGAGGTGAGTTTGGAAAAATGCATACAACTATTGCAGAATTCATAAACATAATTTTATTTAGATATTATTGAACAGAACAAGATAACTATTAATATAAAAACTCATCAGCGTTGCAAGTTGATGAGTTTTTTGTGAAATAGTATTACTTTATAATTCTCCATTATACATTCTTTTATTTATACATTTTCTTCATGTTATCAGTTGACGCACTTACCGTAGAGTTTGGGGGACAGCCTCTTTTTCAGGATATTTCATTTGTTATAAACGAAACCGATCGTATTGCTTTGATGGGCAAGAACGGTGCAGGAAAGTCCACTTTACTAAAAATTCTATCGGGTACGCGCGAACCAACCCGAGGTTCAATTTCTTACCCAAAGGAGTTGGTGGTGGCTTATTTGCCTCAGCATTTGCTAACCGAAGATACACGAACTGTATTTGAAGAAACAGCAACTGCTTTTTCGGCAATAACTGAAATGGAATCGAAGATTGCGGAGCTTAATGAGCAACTGACCATAAGAACCGATTATGAATCGGATAGTTATATGGAACTGATTGAGCAGGTTTCGGCATTGAGCGAACAGTTTTACAGCATTGAGGAGATAAATTACGATGCCGATATTGAGAAAACCTTGTTGGGTTTAGGTTTCGAACGTAAGGATTTCACACGCAAAACATCCGAACTAAGTGGTGGATGGCGAATGCGTATTGAATTAGCCAAAATTTTGCTTCGTCGTCCTGATGTAATTCTACTCGATGAGCCTACCAATCACCTGGATATTGAATCTATTCAATGGTTGGAAGAGTTTTTGATTAATTCGGCTAAAGCGGTGGTGGTTATTTCGCACGACAGGGCATTTGTAGACAATATTACCACGCGAACCATAGAAGTTACTATGGGACGAATTTATGACTATAAAGCCAAGTATTCGCATTATTTGGAGTTACGCAAGGAACGTCGCGAACAACAGCAAAAACAATACGACGAACAACAAAAGTTTATAGCTGAAACGACCGATTTTATTGAGCGGTTTAAAGGAACTTATTCCAAAACAAACCAGGTGCAATCGCGTGTAAAAATGTTGGAAAAACTGCCGCTTTTGGAAGTGGACGAAGAAGATTCATCGGCTTTGCGTTTAAAGTTTCCACCTTCACCACGTTCTGGAAATTATCCTGTAACCTCTGAAAATGTTGGGAAAATTTACGGAGAGAAGCGCATTTTTGCGAATGCCAATTTTATGATTGAGCGTGGTGAAAAGATAGCATTTGTAGGTAAAAACGGTGAAGGAAAGTCTACCCTTGTGAAATGTATTATGCAAGAGATTGAGCATGAAGGAGTATTGACACTAGGACATAATGTAAAGATTGGCTATTTTGCACAAAATCAAGCTTCTTTGTTGGACGAGAATCTTACCGTTTTCCAAACTATCGACGATGTGGCTGTGGGGGATATCCGCAATAATATCAAGAATTTGTTGGGTGCATTTATGTTTGGAGGAGATGCTTCTTTCAAGAAAGTGAAAGTGCTTTCGGGTGGTGAACGTACACGTTTGGCAATGATAAAACTGCTGCTTGAACCTGTCAACTTGCTTATTCTCGATGAGCCTACCAATCACCTGGATATGAAAACCAAAGATATTCTGAAACAAGCTCTGGTTGATTTTGACGGAACAATTATCGTTGTGTCGCACGACCGTGATTTCCTTGACGGTTTAGTGACAAAGGTTTACGAGTTTGGTAATCAAAAAGTGACAGAACACTTAGAAGATATTTACGGTTTCCTTGCCAAAAAGAAAATGGAAAATCTGAGAGAAATAGAACGCAAATAATATATTGATTAATATTCATGTGTGAACCTATAACATCAATGGTTTTCTATGTTTTATCCCTTTCAATCATTTCCTATTCTATTTTCATTTTCAACATTTTTTTTGTTTCTTTGTTATCTTATTAATCATTCAAACTTACAATTATGGACAAAAAACTCACACGTTCGAAAAACCAAATGATTGGTGGCGTTTGTGCAGGTGTTGCGGAATATTTTGATTGGGATGTAACGCTTGTCAGAGCTGCATATGCTGTTCTATTTTTCTTTTTTGGAGTAGGATTCTTGCTGTACTTAGTTCTTTGGATAATAATGCCTGTAGCGGAAAATTGATGTTTTCTCATCAAACAGTCTAATTATTAAACTGTTTGATGAGAAAACTGCTAACTGAAATATCGTGCCTTTTAAACTTACTTCTCCATTTAGTCCTACCGGCGATCAACCCGAAGCTATCAAGCAATTGGTAGAGGGTTTGCGTGCGGATATTCCTTATCAAACTTTGCTTGGTGTAACCGGTTCCGGTAAAACATTTTCAATAGCCAACGTGGTGCAACAAATTCAGCGCCCCACGCTTATCCTGAGTCATAATAAAACCTTAGCAGCTCAATTGTACGGTGAGTTTAAAGCGTTTTTTCCTGAAAATGCGGTGGAGTACTTTGTGTCGTATTACGATTATTACCAACCGGAGGCTTACTTGCCTGTGTCGGATACGTATATCGAAAAAGACCTTGCGATCAATCAGGAGATTGAAAAGTTACGTCTGGCTACCACTTCAGCTTTGCTGTCGGGGAGGAGGGATGTGTTGGTCGTGTCATCGGTTTCGTGTATTTATGGTATGGGTAACCCCGACGATTTTACGAGCAATGTGATTGAAATTCATCGTGGTCAGCAAATTGTACGCAATGCTTTTCTTCATACCCTTGTGGATAGTTTGTATTCGCGCAATGAAATAGAACTCAACCGTGGAAACTTCCGTGTTAAGGGCGATACGGTCGATATTTTCCTTGCGTATGCTGATTTTGTGCTACGAGTGGTGTTTTGGGGCGACGAGATTGAAGAGATTCAAACGGTTGATCCGGTCAATTTTCATGTAATTGAAACGGTGGATTCGTATAAAATATATCCTGCCAGTATCTTTGTCACCACCAAAGAAGCTACAGCCAGAGCCATTCAGCATATTGAAATTGATATGGCAAAGCAGGTAGATTATTTCCGCTCCATTGGAAAAAATTATGAAGCAAAGCGCATCTACGAACGGGTGAATTACGACATTGAAATGATGAAGGAATTGGGCTACTGTTCCGGTATTGAGAATTACTCTCGCTACTTCGACGGTCGCGAAGCGGGTAGCAGGCCTTTCTGTTTACTCGATTATTTTCCAAAAGATTTTTTGATGGTGATTGACGAAAGTCACGTTTCTATATCTCAAATTCGTGCCATGTACGGCGGCGATTTGGCTCGTAAGCAAAACCTGGTGGACTATGGTTTTCGTTTGCCTTCGGCCAAAGACAACCGCCCGTTGAAATTCGAAGAATTTGAGGAACTGGCACCACAAACCATTTATGTGAGTGCCACTCCAGCCGATTACGAACTGGAAAAATCTCAGGGTGTAGTTGTCGATCAATTAATCCGTCCAACGGGATTGCTCGATCCGATTATCGATGTGCGTCCAAGTTTGAACCAAATAGACGATTTGTTGGAAGAAATTACGCTTCGTACAGAAAAGAATGAACGTACGCTGGTTACGACGCTTACCAAACGTATGGCTGAGGAACTAACTGATTATCTGACTAAAATGAACGTGCGATGTAACTATATTCACTCCGATGTGGATACGCTGGATCGTGTGCAGATTATGGAAGATTTGCGTCGTGGTATTTATGATGTGTTGGTGGGTGTTAACTTGTTGCGCGAAGGTTTGGATTTACCCGAAGTATCGTTGGTAGCTATTCTCGACGCCGATAAAGAAGGATTTTTACGTTCTCACCGTTCGCTCACTCAAACTGCGGGTCGTGCAGCTCGTAACCTCAATGGGCGCGTAATTATGTATGCCGATAAGATAACGGCTAGCATGGCTAAAACTATTTCGGAAACCAATCGACGACGAGAAAAACAATTGGCTTATAACGAATTGCACGGTATTACTCCAACTGCTATTATAAAAGGCGAACGGAACTCGTTTAGCAAAGCCGAACCAAATGCGTATATTGAACCTGAATCAATGCAAGGAATTGCAGCCGATCCTGTGGTGCAATACATGTCGAAAACGGCTTTGGAAAAGACTATTGCCAAAACCAAGAAAGCCATGCAGGATGCTGCCAAGAAACTCGATTTTCTCGAAGCTGCCCAATATCGGGATGAATTGATTAAATTGGAAGATATTCTGAAAGGAAAAAAATTAAATGGTTAATTGAAAGATAGTCTTTCATTGATAATTTATCATTAACCATTGCATTAGAATCGCTGACTGATATTGACAAATATTCTGGTATCTTTATTTTTGTCATTATCAAAAGTGGTTTCAAAATCGGCCGATAGCATTAATTTCTTCGCAATTCTCCACGACAAGCTCAACTCAGCAATATTTTGTATTGTTTGAAGCTGAGAATTACTGTAATTGAATGTTGCCTTTCTGTATTCCCCTTCCAAATTAAACTTCCCTGAGAAAAAATCACGGTTTAATGATATTCCATATACATTTCCATTGGTGTACCCCGATTTGAAGGTAGTCGCCGTCAAAGTTGTTGATAGTTGAAATGGTAAGTTTGAATAACTTATAAATCCGCTGGCATTAGTGGTAGCAAGAGTGTCAGTTTTAATTTTAGTAGGTACACGGTAGCCTGCAGTTCCGCCTACCGAGAAGTACCGGAACGGACGAACAGTGGTCTGAAAGCGGAAGCCTTGTCGTGTTGCCTTGTCTAACGTACTATCAATGCGGTTTTTGTAGGTTTCGTAGTAGTAAATATTTTTACGGGCATCGTAAGACAATGACACCGATAACTGTCTCCACGGACTGTATCTCAAAGAAAGGTAGGTGCTTGTCAAATCAAAGGTGTTTTTTGGTAGACTGTCTTTCATTGCATAAAGATCCATTTCAAACGAGCAAAAAAGATCTACGTTTTTCAGTAGCGAATTGCTATGTTGAAAGTAGACAAACCGACGGTCGGTTTTGAACTTATTCATCTGGTTAAATGCTGCCAGCGAAGTTTGTGAAGTTCCGGTCTTGCTTTGGTAATTGTGAGCTATAAATGCTCCGAATTGTAGCAAGTCGGGGTTGAGGTAGTAAGTATACGTGTCGGGGCGTGAACCGACTACTGCACCGTATGAAAAGTGTTTGCCATCATTCTCAAATTGTAATCCATCCACAGCACCCACATTCGCCATGTAGTTATTTATTTTTCTACCCAGGGTAACGTGAGCAGTTTTACTGATGTCGTATTTTAGTGCTAGATTGTAGACTTTTAAATCTTTATACTTTTCAGTAGAATCATTGAGTTTATGAGTAAATGAAATATAACTCTCCAATGATAATTTTGAATTGCCGATATGCTCATCGTTCAGTGTCAGATTGTATCTTAGACGGTTATTTGATGGGTAATTTGTCGAAATGTTAGAGTAGGATGAAATGGATAAGCGACCGTCAAATCGTTGTTTTGAACTTGTGTCTTTATCCTTTTTTGCTGCCGATTTGATAGCCAGGTCATTTACCGATATGGATTCAATCGATTTTTCGGCCACCACTTCTAATGGTTTTTCTTCCACTTTCTTTCTCGCAGCTATCGGGTTAGTGACATTAAGCGTGATATTGTTTATAGGGTTACCAATACACGAGATGGAAGATAGACTGCTAACTACTAATGCAGGCAGCTTTTTGTTGTTCTGAACAAGAAATAGGGTGTCGCCAACGTGAATTCCTTCGGTGCTGACAAATCGAACATAAACATGCTGCGAACTTATATAGGAAACATTTCCGGTAACCAGACCGTCGGATGTTTGTCCGTAAGTATGTATACTTATACAAGCTATAATAATCAGAAATAAATATTTCATTTTCATCTTTAGTTTACAATTCACGATTAGAAAATTTCATGCGTTCATTTTTCATTTTTAGTTAGTTGTCGCATGGAACTCGCAATGAACATTATCTTTTGATAAAAGGTCTGTTATAATGCTCGTTTCATACATTATCATCAACTTCCTATCTATCGAAATCGTGACAATTTCTGCAATTGGCTTTATAAGTTGCGTCGTTGTTGTGACAATCTGTACATTTAGACCATTTGCTTTTGTGCTTTCCTGAATAAATGCCAAACCAGCTATCGTGTAACTTGAATCGAACTCCGGCCGCCCAACCTTGTGTGTTATGGCAGTCACCACAGGAATATTTTAGGTATTTGGTTTGATGCGCCGGTATCGGATTGCTGTTCATAACTCCATGACATGTACTGCATTCTCTCGAAAGTTTTACAGAATAATTATTGTCGATATGACATACGTCGCAAGCCAAGTTATGACCCCCGGTAAGAGGAAAAAATCCATGATCAAAACCTCTGCCTGTTGCCGACCAGTCTCTTCCACTCATGGTATGGCAGCGTGCACAATCAGTATCAAAGCCGGCTGTTTTATGATTTGGATAAGTAGTGGCATTGTATTTTGCTTTATGGCAACTGTAACAATCTGTGCTCATATGATCGAATCGGAGCATAGAAGCAGACTTATGGCAACTATTACAATCTGCAGTGGCATGTGAGCCCACGAGTGCAAATCCCACCTGTCGGTGTATCTGTTTCACATTGGTCACTATCCATGAGTTTGAATTATGACAGCGCTCACAATCATTTCCCACAGTACCCTGATGCACATCGGTATGGCATGACGAGCAATTCGTTTTTGCTTTCGAAAATTCAAGGGTGGTATGACACTTTTTACAACTCACCGTTTTGTGTTGCCCGACTAACGGAAAATGAGTTTTATTGTGATTAAACCCACCCGTTTTAATTTTACTCCAATCGGCTGTGCTATGACAAACGCCGCACTCCATTTTAAACCCTTCACCATGTGGGGATTTAATAGCCGAAGCAGTTGTAGCTATTACAATGAATATGAATAAAATTAGTTGACGCATATCTCTGATTGATATTTGATTGTTGATAATTAAGTAAGCAATAATATTTGATATGTATTTTATGAAATGAAACGCATATCAACAGTCTTGTAACTCGTAACTATTTACTTGTAACTCCTTAATAGTTACCTAAGCGTGACATTTTGAACAAGAAATATTGTCGAACTTATATTGGATATAGGTTCCTTTTTCGTTCGTCACCGGTTTATGGCATTCTTCGCACTTCACGTCTTTGTGCTGACCGTCAATTTTGAAGCGAGACGTGTTATGGTCAAATTTAGAATTTTTCCATGAATCAAAACCATGACAACGGGTGCAATCTGTTTTTCCATTCATTGCAAATTGTCCGGCATGTGAATCTTTGTGACAAGCGGAGCAATCTTTTGGTGTTCCGGCAAAACGCTGAGTTCTGATTCCGTTTTCGTCTTTGCGGTAGTGACAAGCTGAACATGCAGCTTTCGCGTGCTCACCTTCAAGTTTAAATCCTGTTTTATTGTGATCAAACTTCACCGATTTCCAATCTGTAACGTTATGGCAAACAAGGCAATTCTGATTTGGGTAGAATCGATCAGGAATAAAGCCTTTGTGTACATCTTTATGACAATCCACGCACTTACTTCCAATGTTTCTGAATGTCCAGTCTTTCTGCTTTTTATGACATGCCGCACATGAAGTTGCCAAGTGAGCTCCTTCCAATTTAAACTTAGTCATGTTGTGCTTCTCAATCGTGAATGTGCTTGGTGAGAAACCACTGTTGGTATGGCATTTATTACAATCCGGCGAAACCCCGTTGACTGCAAATTCTTTTTTATGATAATCGGCGTGACAATCAGAGCAACGACTATGTTTTACTGGAGCGGTAAGGCTTGTTTTATGACACTCCCTGCATGCAACCTGTTGGTGTTTTCCAATTAATTTAAAGTCAGTTTTATCGTGATCAAAGGTTTTCATTCCTTTGATAATATGGAATGACTCCTCGGTATGACATTGTTTACAATTTTGTCCAAACTTATTCTCGTGTACATCTTTATGGCAAGCTGTACAATTGGCAAATTGCAGTCCTTTAAATTTCTGAACCGGTTTTCCATCTACAATTTCAGTTTTGTGACAATCTATACAAGCCACATTTTTGTGTTTCCCAAGCAATGGGAAATGAGTGGTACTGTGGTCAAATCCGGTAGCATTTTTGAATGTGTTGAAATTGTGGCAAGTAGCACATTTGTTTGATAATTTACCCTGATGGTAATCGGCATGACAGTTTAAACAATCTTGGCTCAGCCCCAGAAACGTACCCGCTTTTTTTCTAATTTCGGGATTCTGGATAAATGCCGGTTTATGACAGGCAGCACATGCTTGTTTGGCATGTTCACCCTTTAACTCAAAACCGGTTTTTCGGTGATCGAAGTTTTTTTTATCGAAACGGATGATTTGGAAGTTCCGTCCATGATGGTCGTTATGACAAACAGCACAGTTTTTATTGCCTACTTCTGCCGAAGCATGAAAACCTTTATGTGCAGCAATATTCGCTTTTATCTCTTTGTGGCAGGCCAGACATTTTTCACGGGTCACTTTATTCCCAACGTCATGGCATTTGGTACAGTTGCTGATACCTTCCAAACCAGCATGTGCCTTGCTCAAATCTCCCGGAGAAATTTGTGCAGATACATTGTATCCCAAGAGAATGAATATGCCCAAAACGGGTAGTAGCTTGCTTAATTTCATATTGAATGTCTAATATTTTGTTAGATAATTCGGTTGTTCTTTTTTTGTCAATGGTTAGCAGAAAAAAAATAAACCGTTTTATCTCTGTGCACTTGTTTTCTTTAGGGTAACTGCTACTTACTACTTACTGATAACTGAATGTTATCTCGGTTTCAAAACCACATCTCCAAATTTGGTGGTGACTTTTATACCTATTTTCTTTAAAAACTGAGTTGGTAATTCGCCGCCGGCAAATATGTACACCAAGTCGTTTTCTAACTTCAATATTTCTTTCGAGTCATTTTCAGTATAATGAATAAGCTCAGGCTCAATTGAAACTATGTGCGAATTAAATTTCACATCGATTAAATTTTCTTCAATAGCCTTTTTTATTTTCTCAGCATTTTTTGGTTTTAATCGGGTAAAAGCAGCACCCCTGTAGGAGAGTGTTACTTTGTTTTCATCAGCCAGTAATAATGCCGACTCAACAGCCGAATCACCACCACCTACAATAACTATTTTTTTACCTTTAATATCTTCCGGTTCCAGTAGTCTGTATGCTACATTCTCAGAATCTTCGCCAATAACATTCAGTTTTCGGGGCGTTCCTCTTCGACCAATAGTGAGTAGTACTGTTTTTGTTGTGTATTTTTCTCCCGAAATGGTTATCACATTAAACAGATTTCCTTCGGGTATTATTGTATCAACCTTAGAATTTTCTTTGATGCTGATATCGTTTTTAGCTAAAACTGACTGCCATAGTTTCAGCAGTTCGGGTTTAGAGGTTTCTTTTAATTTCACTTTTCCGTGCAATGGTAAGTCCATTGGATGCGTCATTACAATTTTTGACCGTGGAAATGTGAATACAGTACCGCCCAATGTACTTTGCTCCAGTGTCAATACTTTCAGATTTGCTTTGGTAGCAGCAAGTGTCGCCGAAATTCCCGCCGGACCTGCACCAACCACAATTAAATCATACTCGGCAGTACCTCCTTTTTTTATTGCTTTTACAATATTATCTACCGCTTCAGCACCTTGTTTTACTGCATTTCTAATCAATCCCATGCCACCCAGTTCACCGGCAATGAAAATGCCTGGTACATTTGTTTCAAAAGTTGCACTAACATGCGGTAATTCCACTCCACGCTTTTCGGTTCCAATCCACAAACTAATAGCCTCTACCGGGCAAGCACGTAAACAGGCACCGTGACCAATGCAATGTGAGGCATTTATGGTTGTTGCTTTACCATTTCTGATTCCTAAAATATCGTCTTCGGGGCAAGCAGTAATACATGCTCCACTTTTAATACATCTGTCGGGGTCAACAACCGGATATAACGAAACCGGTTCATGCACACCATCTTCTTTGGCCTGTGCTATTTTTTCATCTACCTCGTTCGACTCTCTTTTTTGCTTCTTTAAATAAATTCTCATTATGACCAACACCAACAAAGCCACAACGCCATATATTAAATATCCAATTATTGTATCACTCATTCGTTAATTATTAGAAAATCCATTTGTAACCAAAAAATAATACTACAGAAACGTGTATCACCATTATAATAAGCATGATAAGCGAAAATGGTAAATGCGCCACATGCCAGTATTTAAACATGTTCTGCATAGAGGCCAGCCGCCTGATTCGCTTTTCTATTTTTCGTTCATCCCGAATAAGTGCTTTCACTGCTTTGTAATCTTTTCCGGATATATTTTTAGCTAAAAGCTTCAATTTCAATTGAGAAAACTTAGTTGTTCTAATTTCCGAAAAATCGATATCGTACTTGTTCTTTAATTTTAAGTCCAGTTCATCTTTAAAGTCTTTCACTTCCTGAAGACTTAGTTCACGTCCTTCGATGGTACGTGGAATTTGAAGGTAAATAAATCGTCCAATGACACCGCTTGACCATACAATAGCTAAACTCCAAAAGCCTACAGATACTATTCCTCCAAATTTGAAAGCGGTATGAAAAAGTACGAAAACGCTACCCAACGTGGTCATGAAAATATGTAATTCGAGCCAATATTTTAACACCCCAATGTGCGAAAAGATTTTCATTCTTTTGCGTGCCATGTAGCCGAATAGACCAACCACAATGAGTAAGGTACCAAAAATTCCTAATCCATGTCCGATGTAACCACTAGGTTTTAGTAACTCGTGTAAACCGCTGAAATAGCGTTCTTCTATTGGCAGTTTATAATACGACAAGCCGAAATAGGTCAGCACTCCAACTGCAACTAAAACAATAATATAATAAATACTTAATGATAGTCTGTGAATGAATCGAGTCATTAACGAATGTTTTTTTGTTTGAAATCCAACTAAATTAGATTAGATTTTATCTGTTTTTAACTTGGGATGCGAGTAATTATCAATCAAATGTAACTATAAATTGTTGTGATTATTCCATTTTTTTTATTTCTGCCGCCTAATTTAAATTCAATCTTAATAGTGAAAGTCCAAATTAATAAGTTATATCACTGTAAATCTGCAATAACTAGTCTGTTACTAAAAATAATGTTTATGAATTAACTTCAAATTATTTTTGGTGTTTTTTCTCTGCATTATAAGCAAAACCAACGAGTGCAATGATACCGACAATGGCTATATAGACACCCACCGGAATTGGAGGAGGTGTGCCTTGGCCGTATGAATGCATTCCTGATAGATAATAATTTACACCAACAAATGTCATGATTACCGATCCGAAACCAAGTACCGAAACCGTGTTTAATATCAGTAAGCTATTCGTTTTCGGGATGGTACGTAAATGAAGAATGGCCGAATAAACCAATACGCTCACCAATGCCCAGGTTTCTTTTGAGTCCCAACCCCAATAGCGTCCCCACGATTCATTGGCCCAAACACCTCCCAGGAATGTGCCTACGGTCAGCATGAAAAGGCCGATGGTTAATGCCAGTTCGATGATATAACTAAACTCCTGCACACTCTCGTTGAGGCGTACTTTGTTTTTTTCGGTGCGGGCTGTCATCAGGCACAAGTTGAATATTCCCAACATGGCTGCCATGGCAAAGAATCCATAACTGGAGGTGATAACTGCCACGTGAACCACCAACCAATACGATTTTAGTACAGGTACTAAATTAGTTATTTCGGGATTCATCCAACTCATGCCGGCTACCGACAGAGCTATGGCTGATAACAATGATGTGATTGCCAATGTGACGGGTGATCGTCCGGCAAATACCAAACCGGCCAAACTTGCTCCCCAACCTACAAAAATCATGGCTTCGTAACCGTTACTCCAGGGTGCATGTCCCGAGATATACCAACGCATAAGCAAGCCTGCCGTGTACAGGGCAAACATAAGCATCAGCGGATAGATACTTTTATTGAGGTATTTCTCAATTTTAGGGTTATATTTCAGAATATTGATAATGTGTAAGCCAATGAGTAGCACACCAAGCAAACCGTATAGTATGGCTAGTGTAAGAAATATACTCAGATTATTATAAAAAACTTCGAATTTCACTTTCGTCTTTGAAGGAAGCTGAACGCCTCCATTCAGGAACTGATAGTTTTTGAGACTCAACAGAGCACTGTTTGCAAAACTCCAATCACCCGATTCTTCGCCATGGAGAACCGCTGAAAAGTATGCACTGAGTAAGCCTTCGGGACCGGTTGATTTGTCTGAACCCATCATTCCACCCATTGGCATGCCACCGCCCATTGCATTGGCAGGCATGTTTTGCATGCTGCCATCCATAGGGCTGGCTGTATCTGTTTTTTCAGTCATTCCGCCCATTCCACTCATCGCTGCCTCGTCAAGTTTACCGGCTTTACCGGTTTTACCTGTAACCGGACATTTATCGCCCGTACCAGTCATCGTTCCTTCACCCATCCCTTCACCCATCCCTTTGTCCATTCCTCCACTCATTCCTTCGCCACTTGCAGACATGTCGGTCATTCCGGTTTTACCGGACATGGGGCACACGCCTCCTTTGGTACTTCCCATTGTTGGTTGGGCGGCCGATTCAGCACTGAAATTTACTGCAGTCCATTTTTCGGTATCATGGCCTGCAACAGGGAAGATGTTCAAAATGCGCCCTGTGAAGATGCTATTGACGATATTTAAACGCTCATCAACATTTATCAATTCCTTTTCGTATTGATTACGAGCCGATGGATCTTTTTGGTAAGCTGTTTCTACTTTTTGGGCCAGTTTGTACTGTCCTTTACTATCAAATAATTGATTAATGCTTACATAGTCATTTGTCGTTCCTAGTTCTTTGGCCAATTCTTCGTGCGCTACTTTAATCACCGGTTCGGTTTGCCATTTGCTGGGATTCGTCATCATACCCAACAGCACCTCCATGGCCGATTGGTTATTGTAACTTGTTTTCTTTGTAATTTTACGTACCAGATCCGATGCATAGGTGCTCAGTGGCTCTACTCTTCCCTGCGCTTCATCCTGTATAAGCAAGCTACTCAACGCTTCGAGGTGCGCTTTTTTAGTGTTAGACGTTTTGGCCGCAAACATGGAGCCAGAAGCAACCAGCAATCCGGCAAGCATAAGCATTTTGGAAGCTTTGCGCTTTTGTTGCAATGCGTTACTTAATTTTATAACCGTGAAGAAACGACTGTTTTTGTTGAACAGCGTAAGAATCATGCCTATCAACATAAAGAAGTAGCCGATGTAAGTGACCATCGTTCCCCAATAGTCGTGGTTTACCGATAAAACGGTGCCTTGTTCATCCTGATCGTACGAAGATTGGAAGAAGCGATATCCGCGGTAGTTGAGAATATTGTTCATGTAAATGCGGAAAGGTTGTTGCGTTTTCAATTCCTTGTCGATAAGCGTAATTTCGCTGGCGTAGGACGACGGGCTGTTGG
>OCZT010003676.1_pt1 | contig 15655 bp, 13 predicted proteins | sample 1539031 | NCBI WGS metagenome assembly OCZT01 (sample SAMEA3539308, study PRJEB22396) | soil metagenome | biome: tundra; feature: field; material: soil | place: USA | collected 2010-05 | depth 0.15 m | reverse complement strand
GAAGTGACCGCGCTGATTAGGCTATAGGCGATATAGGAACGAACGCTCAGGCCGATAACCAGACGTCTGCTCCTCGGTTATTCCGTTGAAAAACCCGGTTTTTGCCGATGATTGAAAAATTCTAGGCTCTATAGGGTACGACGGTCGCGTCAAGCTGGGGACTACCAGGACAAACTGAAATCGCGCCGTTAAGCCTATTCATTGCTTCAATAGCGGACCCTGAACGGGTTTCTCGACTAGATCTGCATCGGACGGAAATTCGCTTCCCTCGAGATTTCGAATTTTTCAACAGAGTACGGCCAGACCAGCCGCTCGCGATAGCCAATACCCGCAATAGGCCTGGTTGCGCCGAATGGCCTTACGACCGAAGCAGTCATCGGTAAGCACGCAGTTAGCTCAGAATCAGACGCGTGACAATAGTCAACATCCTCCTCGACATCTCCTGATATAAAAATAGCCAATACCGTACGCGGCTAGATGTCGGAAGCCAAAAGCTCCGTAGTCGCTTTTTATGGACCCCTTGTTGGCGTTCCAATCTGAGACCGATTATTCCGGCGATGAAAAAGGGAAATCGCTGATGCCCCGCAGACTCTATCTCGCTTTGCGCATGTATAGCGCCCTTAACTATTCTTGGCGTCTCGCCTGGCACTTAGCGACGCACCAGCAGGCTTAGTAAAGCGTCCACCCGGCGCACGTCACGCGATACCCATCGTGGAATACACCGCCAGGTTCTTTGTATTCATATTCAGGTTATTATGCTCTGGCACAATAAATTGATCAAAACCATAAGATAGAAATGCTGCGAGCCTTCGCAACCTATCACCACCGAATTACCTGTCACCAGATAGCCGACCATTCATGAGCAAATACACTCTAAATATCAACGGCAAGCGGCGCACCGTCGACGCAGATCCGGGCACCCCCCTGCTTTGGGTTCTGCGCGATACCCTCAGACTTGTCGGAACCAAATTCGGTTGCGGCACCGGTCTCTGCGGGGCTTGCACCGTGCATCTGGACGGAGTCCCCACGCAAGCCTGCATGACAACCATTTCCGCTGTAGGCCGCAAGAAGGTCATCACAATCGAGGGTCTCGACCCCAAAGGGCTCCATCCGCTCCAACAAGCCTGGCAGCAACTGGACGTGCCCCAATGTGGCTATTGCCAAACCGGCCAGATTATGACGGCCGCAGCCCTGCTCAAGCAAAATCCTAACCCCAGCGACGAGGAAATTGAGCGCGCCATGGCGGCCATTCTTTGCCGCTGTGGCGCGTATCTCCGCATCCGCGCCGGCATCCACCGCGCTATCGAGCTCGCGAACCTGAGGAAAGGCAGAAAATGAGTACGTCCACCGTGCAAAACCGCGGCCGCCGCGATTTCATGCGCAAGTCCGTATTCGCTGGCGGCGGCTTGGCCCTTGGCATTTATATCCAGGCCGCCGAGACGGCTCTCGGCCAAGTGGTGAAGTCCTCGAGCGCATCGGCGGGCGATTTCACCCCCGACGCGTTCATCCGCATCTCCCCCGACGGCACGGTCAGCCTTATTTCTAAGCAGCCCGAGATGGGCCAGGGCGTCAAGACTTCGCTGCCCATGGTCATTGCCGAGGAACTGGAAGTCAGCTGGAAGGACGTAGTGATCGTACAGGGCGACCTCAACAGCGTTTACGGCCGCCAGTCCGCCGGGGGTTCAACCTCGACGCCCACCAATTACGAGGCATTCCGCCGCCTCGGTGCAACGGCCCGCACCATGCTGGTGGAGGCAGCCGCGCTCACTTGGGGTGTCCCCGCCGGCGAATGCTTCGCCGCCGACAGCGCAGTCCATCACCGCCCCACCAAGCGCAAACTCGGCTACGGCCGTCTGGCCGCCAAAGCTGCCACCCTGCCGGTGCCTTCAGAGAAGGCCGTGGTCCTCAAGGAACCCAATGATTACAAGCTGCTCGGGACCCGCATCGGTGGCGTGGACAATGCCGCCATCGTCACTGGCAAGCCTCTCTTCGGAAGCGACGTGCAGCTGCCCGGCATGCTCTACGCCGTGTACGACAAGTGCCCGGTCTTCGGCGGCAAAGTTCTTAGTGCCAACCTGGACGCCGTCAAGGCCCTGCCCGGCGTGCGCGACGCCTTCGTCATCGACGGCACCTCCAATCTCAACGGTCTCATGCCTGGCGTCGCCATCGTCGCAGAGTCCACCTGGGCCGCCTTCAGCGCGCGCAAGCAACTCCGTGTGACCTGGGATGAAGGCAAGGCCGCCGGTCAGAGCTGGACCGGCTTCGTCGCCAAAGCCAATGAACTGTCGAAAAAGCCCGGCGCCAAGGTATTGCGCAAAGATGGGGATGCTGCTGCAGCGCTCGCCAAGGCAGCGAAGACGGTCGAGGCCGCCTATGTTTACCCGTTCATTTCCCACGCTACCGCGGAGCCGCAAAATTGCACTGCGCAGTTCAAGAACGGTGCGCTGGAACTTTGGGCGCCGACGCAGAATCCCGGTAGTGGGCACGAGGCGGTTGCGGCCACGCTCGGTATCCCAAAGGAAAAAATCACCGTGCATATCACGCGCAGCGGCGGCGGCTTTGGCCGGCGCCTGAGCAGTGACTACATGCTTGAGGCTGCCGCGATCGCCCTAAAAATTCCTTCACCGGTAAAACTCGTGTGGTCGCGCGAAGACGATCTGCGCCACGACCATTTTCGGGCGGGCGGGTTTCATTATTTGCGCGGCGGGGTCGATACGGCGGGCAAGCTCGTCGCTTGGCACAATCACTTTGTGACCTTCGCGAACGGAGAGCGTCCGGGTAGCGGCGCGACCCTGAGCGGCGATGAGTTCCCCGGCCGCTGGGTCGAGAATTTGCTCCTCGAGCAAACCGCTATCGATTGCGGCATCCCCATGGGGCCGTGGCGCGCGCCTGGCAGCAACGTCTTCGCTTGGGTCATTCAGTCCTTCATCGACGAGCTTGCCCACGCCGGTGGTCGCGATCCCCTGGAGTTCCGTCTCGAACTTCTGGGCAATCGCGACGAGGTGCCGACGAGCACGACGGGCGGCGTCAATTACAACGTCGCCCGCATGCGCAATGTGCTTAAGGCCGTGGCCGAGAGGGTCGGATGGGGCAACAAGTTCCCCCGCGGCCGTGGCCAGGGCATTGCCTTCCACTTCAGCCACCGCGGTTACGTCGCCGAGGTAGCCGAGGTCACCGTGTCGAAAACAGGGGAACTCAAAGTGGATCGCGTTGTGGTTGTGTCCGACATCGGTGCCCAAATCGTAAATTTGAGCGGCGCCGAGAACCAGGTGCAAGGCGCTGTCGTCGACGGCCTCGGCACACTGATGTTCCAGGAACTCGACATCAATCGCGGCCGCATCGTCCAGGGTAATTTTGGTGACTACCCCATGATCCGCATGCCGGATGCGCCCACCCGGATAGAGGTGCATTTCCTCAAGACCAACTACCCGGTCACCGGGCTTGGGGAACCCCCGCTGCCGCCGCTTGCGCCCGCCGTCTGTAACGCTATTTTCGCCGCCACTGGCAAGCGCATCCGCCAGCTACCGCTTTCCCGCACCGACCTGAGCTGGAGTTGAAGCGTCCATGGCTGGGACCACGGCACGGGTTGTCCGCAGTCCGGTGCTGGATCCAGCAGCTTTCAGTACGCTGAGAATTCCAATTTTCCAGTGAAAATCGGACAGGACGTGCAGTTTCATTTCTCGTCCAACATGCGGGGTGTCCGCTACCGGGAAACGCGTCTGTCCGCTGCTGGGCCGATAGCACGCACTGGGCCTTGATTCCGCAAAACAGATCCACGCCAATCCGCCCGTTCTTGCCATTGTCCGCTTTGCGCGCACATGGGGAACCGCCGCTATCGGCCATAACCAGACGGTGGCGATTTTTCTTCAAAGCCGACATTCGCGACTGCTGATTGATATCTTGGTGGCAATCCGTGGCTACGCCTCCAGCTGGCGATCATTTGTTTACGCTCGTTATCGTGATCAGCGTGATCTCGGGCGCGGCAAACAGGCGTATCGGCGGCCCCCAAGTGCCGGCGCCGCGGCTGACATACAAACGTCGCCCGTCGGCCAGTTCGGTGAGACCGGTGTGTACACCATAGGTCAGCCGCGTTAGATAGACGAACGGGAATATCTGCCCGCCATGGATGTGCCCGGAAAGTTGCAGATCGAAGGGCGTGTCGCTACCCACCACCGGCTGGTGTTTAAGGAGGACGATAAAGTCACTCGCGGTGACTGAAGCGGGCGCCTTGCTGGTATCTAGTCTGGCTTGCTGTCCTGAAGACAACGCGTTGGGGTCATCGACACCCACCAGAACGATGCCGCCTGCTTTGGCCGATTCGCCGCGCAATACGGTAAAGCCTGCGTTGCGCAGGAAGCTCAGAGAGTTTTCCAGCCCGGCATAGTATTCGTGATTGCCGGTGACGGCAAATGCCCCTAGTGGTGGTGTGTACGAATGAAAGTGCCGGGCAAGCGCCTCAAGGTCGTCGCCTTGCCCATCGACGATGTCGCCCGTCGCCACGACGATGTCAGGCTTGATCTCACGCAGCTTGCCGATGACGCGGTCGAGAAATCTATCTCCCAGCATGATGCCAAGGTGCAGGTCGGATATCTGCGCGATGGTGACGCGGCCGGAAGCGAGCTTGGGTGTGGTGATGTTGATTTCTTCAACCTGTATCCGTCGCGCTTCGACAAATCCGTAGCCCAGCGTGGCAAGGGCTAACAAGCCCACGGTTCGGAATGCCAGCGATTCGTTCAGGGGCCACTTAAAATTCAGCAATGTGGTGAGCGCATGGCCGAGATCGAATAACAGGCCGATGCAAAGAAACAGGAACAGATATCCCATCCATGTATAGCTCACCCAGGCGGTGGAGACGGTTGTGCGGTGCCAACTTTGCCTTTCCAGGAACCAAACGATCAGAGGGGAGAGAGTCAAGACGATCCCCGTCAGCGTCAGCGCCAGAGTCAGGCCGAATGAATGCGGGAAGACCATCCACACCTTGCCAAGTGCATAGAGGTGCATGGAACCGTAGATCAGTAAGGCTACGCTCAGGAAGGTAATCAATGTCAGGCTCCTTGAGGTAATTCTTCTGTGGTGTTGTAAGCAACATGAATCGGGCTGGTTCTTGCCGTTATTCTGGTCTCCAATCTTTTACAAGTCTAAAGGCGTTCTGTGACCAAGACGCGGCCCGTAGCGCCCATGGAGGTCTTTCCGTCCTCGCCTTTGATGCGTCCGAGAAGCTCTACGATGTGCCCCCCGAGTTTTGCATTGGGGATGACCTTCCTAACAAGCCACTCCAGTTGAATTGTCTCGTCGGCAAATATAGGCCGGCGATAGCGTACCCAGAACTCAAGACCGACTACCGAGCCATTGGACGAGAAGTGCGATGCGGTCAAAGCGAAAAGAAGCGCGGCAGTGTGCGCTCCACTGGCGATGAGCCGGCCGTACCGCGTTGTCGTCGCAAAGTCAGGGTCATGGTGCACCGGATTGGTGTCGCCGACCGCGAGGGCATAGTCGTGAACAATTTTCGGTGTGAGCGCGATTACGGACGAAAACCGCTCGTGTGGGTAAGCTAACATCGTCTATAGATTACACTGCATTGAAGAGGTACGAATTATTGCCACGCTCCCCTGATTAATTTGTACGCTGAGGGTCTGCTTTCTAGAATCGCCAGAGGCAGTTTAGGGTCGGGTGCGGTCAGTCGCGTTTTCCGGAAGCGGACGTTGAAACCGGTTGCCCTGATTACCTCTTGGGCAGATCGCCAACGTCCGCTTAGGCCTGAGCGGCCATTGGAGATTTGTGGTCGTTGAAGTCAGGATTGTCGATTCGAGCGTCTGCTATCCGAAAATGCCAGCGTCGGCAGTCGACCCACAGGGGACATCCGGCATCTCACAGAGCGGACATTCATACATGCCAACAGTGAGTTGTTCGGGAAACGTCTTAACGAAGCGCAGAGGCAATGCCGGTGCGTTTTGGAAGCGGTAGATCTGTTTGCCGTTGCTGAAAGTACCTTGAATTGGCAATTTCGGGGGTAAGAAACTCGACACTTGAAAACCCGGCAGCAAGCAGTTTTTCCTCAAACGCGGCCTGGTCAAAGTAGCTCACAAAGGGTTCGCCCGATTCGGCAACAAGCTGGGCAAGTCGGGAAGGCCCTGACAGGGATGCGTGACGGTCACTCATTGGTGGTTGCAAGAAGGTAAGCACGACTTCGCTACCTTCGGGAAAGGTAGCCATTGACCTAAGTGTTGCATCGATGGCAGCGTCAGTGAGATACATGGTTACACCGAGCCATGAAAAAAAAGTCGGTTTCGTTATTGCTACGCCATTTCTAAGCAGACCATCGTGCAATGATTCCTGTTCGAAGTCGATATCGGCAAAAACCACATTCGCGGGTATCTGCATCCCCCCTTCGGCGATCCGTAAGTGCTTCGCCGCTTGAGAACTGAGGTGATCGACTTCGATGACCTCCAGAGAATTGGCCCATTGGGGTTGTCTTAGCGCGAAAGTATCGAAACCTGCGCCAACAATGACATACTGGGAAACGCCTCGTTGTACTGCGGCTGAAAGCCGATCCTCGGCGAAGCGAGAACGAAGAACAACATGCGAGCGTAAGGCCAGAGCTTCAGGCGTTTGGTAACGTTCCGCCGCTTCCCGTATTCGTTGTTCTGCGCCCTCTCCGAGCAGTTGTACGGCAACCGGATCGTCAAGTATGAAAGGCTTCGCATCAAGTATTTGATGTGCAGCGCGCAGATATGCTGTTGCCAGAGCAGTCCGACTGGCTTCACGTTGGGACATTTATATTTTTCCTCCGAAACGCCTGATTGTATCCGCCAACGTCTGTGTCGAGGAAAATGCGCAGCGTGATTGACTGGCTGCTTATGGGCAATGTTGTCAGTGACGGGTCTTGGCCGAGAGTGTGAATTCGCAGTTGAGCCCGTAACCGGTCAGTCGAAAAATCCCGCTTTTTTCTAAGGTCCGTTTTGGGCGAGTATGGGCAACCGCCGCTCCCGGCCAACACCTGCCGCTCGCGTATTCTCGACATAGCGGACGCTCGCGACGGTCCTTCGATGTTAGTGCCTTTAAAAGTTAGTTCCTGCACACCGGGCAAGCTCCGTTGACGCTTACACGGGTTCCCGTTCCTACCCCCAGATCAAGGGCCGTCGTAGAATGTCAATGTCAATGTATCCAAAGGCCGCATGCTACTGCCAGAGAACGGCCGGTAGGGTGTCAGCGCATTTGACCGGAGAGATCTTCGATTTGTGTCTGCTAGTTCTCGTGGGCTAATTCTAGATTGAACCGTGGGCCACACGTCAACGCTGCGGTTTCAAGGGGGGGCGAATATGAACTATGAATCAATAATCCGATCTGCGCAGCATGAATGGCGGTTTCATTTCTTCATGTACTGATGACCACCCATGATGGCTTTTACCGCTTGCAACCCCCGCGCCTGGAGAAGCTGACCGACACGTTCATCTTCTTCGGCGAGCAATGCTTTGGCATTGCGCACCACCTCTTCCAGTCGATCGGCGGGAAATTTCACCGCTCCGTTCTCGTCCATGTGGATGATCTCGCCGGGCGCCACATCCATACCGGCAATGCTAACCGGCACCTGCACGGCATGTACGTCCTGCGGGCCGTGGCCCGCGCAAATCCCGCGAGTCAGATACTGAAAATTCATTGGCCGGATCTCGTGTATGTCACGCGAGGGACCATTGGATAATGCACCGATAGCACCGCAAGCGCGCATCGCAGAGGTCATGTTGCCACCGGACAGACCCACTTTGTCGGCGATGTCACCGGGGAACTTCTGCTGGAAACAGAATATGGACGGCTTGGCTAGCTTGTCCATGGCTTCTAGCACATTCATCAAGGACAGGCCCTTGAAGGTCGGATCGGGCAGAGCGTAAGTGCAAGTCACCGCGTAGCCCGCGATGGGCCCCATCTCAGGATACCAGCACGATAGCGTGTTATTCGTGTACCAGTTTTCGGTCCAGGGATTGTAGATCTCCAGGCAAAGCGGGCGCCCTGGATAGGTCGCGACCACGTTGGTTATGGTCGGCGTATCGATCTTCTTCAACTCTTCCAGCAGTTCCACATCGGTCATCGCATCGCCTCTGTCTTCAGGAAATTTATCGGCACTTATGGAAGTATCCGGGATACCAGTAGGCGCAGTCAATTTTGAGCATCGCCGCGCAATGCGTTACAGAACCTTTCTGCCATCAGGTGTCAGAAAACCGTAGGCCTGCAGCGGCGTGCCAACTGCGGTCTTGAAATGTTTCAGCAGCAGTTCGGACGTCCAACCACCAGGCATGATGGCAGTCTTGGCGTGATGCGTGTGTTCGCAGATCGCCAGGCGAGGGCCATCTATACAGATGAACTGGCCATTAATCCAACCTGCTTCATCGCTGGCCAAGAACACCACAAGCGGCGCCGCTTCCTCCGGCTTGTAGTACCCCAAATCTGCGTCAGTCGGCGGTTGCTCGTGTCGCGCCAGAGCCGCCTGCTTCGCTCGCTCCCGACCTCTTTCAGTCAGACGCGTAGCTGCGGAGCTCCGGATTGCGTTGCACGTAATACCGTATTTCGCCAACTCCACTGCCCAAGTCAGGGAAATGTTCAATACACCTCCCTTGCTGGATGCGTAGCTGGTAGCGCCCTCCTGACCCAGGATGGAAGCCGAAGATATATTGATAATACGACCCCACCCCTGCCTTATCATGTGAGGAACTGCGTGTTTGGTACACGCGAACGTACCCTTTAAATTGGTGGCGATGACGTCATCGAAGTCCTGTTCAGTCATATCCACCAGAAGCTTTTGGCCCATTATGCCAGCGTTGTTCACCAGAATATCTATGCGGCCGAACCCATCGACCGCCGTCTGAACAATCTGGCGAGCCCCCTCCATACTCGCCACGCTGACGGCACACCCCTCTGCAGTGCCGCCCACCTTTCTAATCTCTTCAACGACATTGTTTACATCGCTGGCCGTCCTGGCATTGACCACCACTTTAGCCCCCGCTTTAGCCAGATCAATGGCGAAGGCACGCCCCATCCCCGTCCCTGAACCTGTCACTACCGCTACTTTGCCGTCCAACAACATAATTCCTCCCAGCCATCATTTACGATCGCATCCAGAACCTATTGAATTCCCAGTGACCCATCCCGCCACCAAAGATTGCAGCCATCACCATGGATGCTACCGCCCCGATAATCATAAAAATAATGAATGCAGGTATCGCGGCGATTGCCAACTTAACCATCAGCATCACCAGTGACCAAAACGGAATTTTGACATCGGTAACGACTACTTCATGTTGATTATCGGCCATGCAATGTCCTTTTGGGGTGTTGCGCGAATTGCAGTTTAGCGCACCCAGGATCCGCAGCCGTTCCGATACCGACCCGTGTATGCAGGAAATGATCAAGCCAACGGAATGTTACCCGGGCTATATGGCTGTGTCGGTTGGGAGGGATCTGGCCGAACGCTGCCCTGAATTCGGCGCGTATTTACCGAGGCATCAATTCTAAGGCCCCAGCCGTTGGGAAAAACTCTCGGCTTTACGCGATCTGCTGCCATTTCCTTGTACGGCGAATATAGCCAGGGTTGATGCGCGATACCGCAAGCATTTGGTTTAACAGAGTCCGGGCGGGCGCCAAAGCGCACTGCATTGCCCCCAGGCACGCCATTGAGTTGCTGCTGCAGCCAAACCAACGCGCCATCGGACAGCCCACTCTCATTGATTGTTGGGTAGCCTCCACCAACGTCAGCATGTACACCTGGAAAGAGCGTCTGGGTAACGCCGTTGCGTGGGTTCCAAAGCGTAGGCGTAAAGTCTGCGCGTTGTTCGTCTAGCGAGACTGCATGAAAGCCGTATTGCACGGCGTTGTTTAGGTCAAGGTCAACGAACCGGAATGCATCAATCCGCCTGTCTTCGTCGTCATACTCGGAAATGCCTATTGCTCCGACCGTGTCCCACACGGCAATGGCTTCAATTTGAACGCGCGTAATGAGTTTGTCGGGGCCCGGCGGGTTTGAAAAGAAGCCGGGTAAATCGTAACCCGTCGTTTCGCGCCTGTAATTCTGCTTGTCTCAACTCGCTCAGTGTGGCAAGGTTTCACCCTATGAAGATCGCGCGCGTGGAGGCCTTGCACTGTGACGGCGGCTGGCGGCCGTGGACGTTCGTTCGCATCGAGACCGACGATGGCCTGGTCGGTTGGGGGGAATGCAGCGACAACCGCAGCCCGTACGGCATCGCGGGTTGCGTCCGCGACCTCACGCCGTTGCTGATCGGCGAAGATCCGCGGCCGGTGGAGCGGTTGTACTGGGACATGTTGCGAGCGACCCGTCAGAACCTCGGCGGTCTCACCCACAAGGGGATGGCGGGCATCGAACTCGCGCTATGGGACATCAAGGCAAAGGCGTTGGGCGTTCCGGTCTACGAGTTGTTCGGCGGTCCGCTGCGCGATCGCGTCCGGTTGTACTGGTCGCACTGCGGGACCACGCGCGCGCGCATGGGCGAGAGACTGGGTACCCCACCGCTGCGCAGTTACGCCGACATCAGTGCGCTGGGCAAAGAAGTCGTCGCGCGCGGATTCACCGCGCTCAAAACCAACGTCGTTATCCCCGGCGATCCGGCCAGCGTCTACTTCCCTGGCTTCAGCGCGGGGATTAACTCCACCGATGGCGCACCGACCGTCGAAATCCTGGAGGCGATCGAGCGCCTGATCGGCACATTCAGAGATGCGGTAGGTCCGCGCGTCGGCCTGTGCCTCGACCTCAACTACAACTTCCGCACCGAAGGAGCGCTACGCATCGCCAAGCTGCTCGAACCGTTCGACATGCAGTGGATGGAGTACGACAATTGGGACCCGCAGGCGCTGCTGCAGATCAAGCAGTCGACCTCTACCCGCCTGGCTTCATGCGAGAGCCTGGTGAGTACGCGGCAATATCGACCGTTCCTCGAACAGCACGCCGTCGACGTCGCGATCATCGACGTTCCGTGGAATGGCTTCTCGCAATCAGTGCAGATCGGGCGGATGGCGGACGCCTACGAAATCAATATTGCGCCGCACAACTACTACAGTCACCTCGCCGACCTGCACTCGCTGCATTTGTGCGCGGTACTGCCGAACGTGCGGATCATGGAGATCGACATCGACGACGTGCCGTGGAAGAGCGATCTCGTCACACGGCCCCCGACGATCAAGGACGGACATATCTTCGTGTCGGATGCACCCGGTTGGGGGGCCGACATCAACGAAGAAGTCCTCCGCGCGCACCCGTGGCCGAACGCCCAGGCAGCGGGGTCGAAATCGTTCTACGGGATGAGCAGCGCAGATATGAACCGGCGGCCGGGGAATTGAGCGTTCAAGAACGCCTAGCCAGCCTTCGCCCGCCAAATCATTTTCGCAACGGCCACTGTCGCGTTGGCGCGAATCAAGTTTCACAAAGTGCATTGTCGCGGTAGCGATTCTCAGCCCTGCGCCTTGCAGTAGATCTCTACGCAAGAAATAGGCAAATCAATCCGGCCGCGAAGTCGGAAGGGGTTGCTGGCGCGCCGCAAGGTGGCCGGAGGCGGCTATTCCGCTTTGGCGCCAGAATCCTTGATCGCCTTTGCGAACTTGGCGATCTCGGTGCGCAGTTGAAGTGCAAACTGGTCCGGCGTCATCGCGATGGGTTCGGCTCCCAGCGCCGCGAACTGTTCCTTCACGTCCGGCAGCTCCAGTATGCGGTTGACGTCGGCATTGATCTTGTTGACGATGTCTTTGGGCGTCGCCGCTGGCGCATAGAGGGCAAAAAACGAGCTGACCGCGAAGCCGGGGACCCCTGATTCGGCGACCGTGGGCACTTCCGGCATCAACGCAGAGCGCTGTGCGCTAGTGATGGCAATCACCTTGAGTCTGCCGCCGCGAACATGTCCGATAGAGCTCGGTATCGGGTCGAACACCAGCGGCACTTGCCCGCCGATCACGTCGGCCAATGCCGGGCCACCGCCTTTGTATGGAATATGCGTGAGTTGGACGCCGGCGGCAGTCGCGAGCATCGCGCCGGCAAGGTGGGCGCCGCCGGCGATTCCGCTCGACGCGTAGTTGATGCCGCCCGGCTGAGTCTTGATGTATGCGATCAACTCCTGCACATTGCTGGCCGGGACTGCTGGATGCACCAGCATAAGGAAAGGCGCCGCCGCGATGTAGGCGACCGGCGCAAAATCGCGCAGCGTATCGTAAGGCAGCTGTTTGTACAGGTTCAGATTGATCGAATGCTGCGTGGACTGCAAAAGCAGCGTGTAGCCGTCGGCAACCGACTTGGCGACAATGTCGGAGCCGATGATGCCGCTGGCACCCGGCTTGTTGTCGACCACGACCGGCTGCCCCCAGTATCGGCTGAGATGCTGCGCGGTCACCCGCGCGATTACGTCCGTTCCGCCGCCAGGAGGAAATGGAACGATCATGCGTACCGGCTTGGCCGGGTAGCTTTGCGCAACAGCCAGGCATGGAGCCAGCAACAGCGCGGCAAGAAAGCGTTTCATATTTCCTCCTTCGGTTACTTAGTGTGATTCTAATTCGAACCAGCCGGTCGTGAGGTATTGGCCACGGCCAGCCGGACCTGAGCCTGGGTTTCTGTCTTGACTTCGGCGGTCTTTGAGTTTTTCAGGTGTCGGATCAAGGAGTGCTCCTGTATCAGGTATTCGTCGCCTAGGTAGGCGCGAGCGGCGTCCATCCGGTGAGGCGTCCAACCTCGGCCTTCACGTAGTTCGACATGGCGGCGCGATCCGCCACCAGCATCACCATCTGGAAACCCTGGTCAATGTAGCGCTGGGTGAACTTGGAACTGGCGGTATGGATGCCGGCCACCACCTTGTGGCGCTTGCAGGTCTCGAGCATGCGCTTGACGGTCGCGACATGCAGCGGATCGTCGTTGTCCATCACCGGCGGCAGACCCAGCGCGAGCGCGAGGTCGGTCGGCCCGATGTAGGCCGCGTCCAGGCCCGGGGTCGAAATGATCTCGTCCATTTTCTCTATGCCTTCGGGCGTCTCGATCATCACCACGCACGCCATTTCACGGTCGGCGTGCTTCTGGTAGTCGGCGCCGCCGTAGAGCAGCGCCCGGTTCGGCCCGTTGCTGCGCATGCCCGCGGGAGGGTAGCGGCAGGCCGCGACCGCGCGCTCGGCTTCCGCGCGGTTGCTCACCATCGGCACGATCACCCCGTAGGCGCCCGCGTCGAGCACTTTCATGATCATCGACGGCTCGTTCCACGGTACGCGCACGAACGGCGTCACCGCCGTGGTGGAAATGGCGGTGAGCATAGGCACCACGTCCGAGTAGTCGATGCAGCCGTGCTGCATGTCGATGCACAGCCAGTCCAGTCCCGTGTGCGCCATCACCTCCGCCGAGAAGCAATGCGGAATCGACAGCCAGCCGCCGACGGCCGGCTTGCCCTCGCGCCAGAGATTTTTAACCGCGTTCATGCGCATTCCGGTTTCCCCTAGTTGTTGAAAAAAGCATCCAATCGTGGTTTCTTCTCGCGTATGGCCATTAGCAACGGTACGGCGCTGATCCAACGCTGCCCAGCATGGTACTGAGCATATGTTGCGCCGGTACTCGGCTGCTGGCGATGCCTGTCACATCAAGATGACGCCTATCCCGAGAGATTTAGTGCCCCCGCCCTGCCCTAGCAAAGTTGAAGGTTGAGTTACCCGCTTTATTCGGCCCGAGCCCCTGAATCCTTGACAATCTTGCCCCATTTCACCGTTTCGGCACGAATGTATGCACCGAACTCTTCCGGTGTCGACCCGACGGGCTCCGAGCCGAGGACAAGAAGCCTCTCACGTACATCCTTAAGTCTCAAAATGCGTCCGATCTCGGCCGAAAGCTTGGCGACGATCCTAGGATCTGTTCCCGCTGGAGCGATGACGCCGTACCAGCCTGCCGCTGCGTAGCCCGGCACACCAGCCTCCGATAACGTCGGCAACTCCGGCATGGCCTGTGAGCGCCGGTCGGTGCTTACCGCAAGTGCGCGCACGCGGCCAGATCTTGCGAGAGGTAATAGCGACACCATGTTGTCCATCATCATTTGGACTTGTCCGGAAACAAGATCCGAATTTGACTGACCGCTGCCTTTGTAAGGCACGTGGGTGATGTTAATCCCCGTCATACTTTTCAGCAGTTCGACGGTCAGGTGTTGCGTCGATCCGCTCCCGTTCGACGCGTAATTTAGCTGTCCGGGCTTCGACTTCGCCAGAGCGATCAATTCGGAGACAGAATTTGCAGGTACCGATGGATTGACCACCAACAACAGCGGCGAATGGGCAACCAAGGCTACCGGCGTGTAGTCCCTCAAGGCATCGTAAGGCAGCTTCGCGTACAGGCTCGGATTGACCGCCAGAGTGCCCGCGAACCCCATCCCAATCGTATATCCGTCATTCGGCGCCTTGGCAATCGCTTCCATACCGACGATGCCCGCCGCGCCCACGCGGTTATCGACAATGACCTGGGTACCCCAGGATTCGCCGAGCTTCTGCCCCAGCAAACGTGACAGGGTGTCGGCAGCGCCGGCAGGCGCAGCAGGCACGATCAACCGAATCGGCCGGTTAGGATAGTCTTGCGGGAATGCCGCATCGGCGCCGAATGCCAAGGCGACCGCAACCAAAAATACCCAAAACCTATTTAATCCTGCCATGTTCATATCTCGATACTCTCCGTTTTGGCGGAATCGTGTAATGGAAGCGAACGTATCGGTCGATCGTCCCGGCGATTGACATCCACCACTCCGGCGCCGGTGTCGTCGACTACTTTTGCCCAGATCACGATTTATGAAGTGCCCCTGCGCGAAATGTCCGGGGTATGGCCTGCGGACCGGGGCGCACGGATACTATCCGCGCGCGATGACTTAGCTGCGAGTGCCACCTTATTTTTTCGTCGCATAGCCGCCTGCCTGCTGAGCGTACATCGGATCGTCGTGGCACGCCTGCGACGCGAGCGTATGGTAGATGCCAATCATGCCGTCCGAGGCCGGAGGCTCGGGATCAAGCGCCACTTTGGCGAGCGCTAACGACAGCGCGGTGCGCTTCGCAAGCTCGCGCGCGAGCACCATTGCCTCCGGCAACAGGCGTTCGATCGGGTACACGTGATTCGCAAGCCCTGTCCGATACGCCTCGTCGGCACCGATGCGTCGACCCGTAAACGCCCACTCCTTCGCAATGCCAAGTCCCACGATCTGCGGCAAGCGCTGTAGTCCGCCCGAGCCGGGAATCGTTCCTAGCAGGATTTCCGGAAGCGAGAACTGCACGTTATCGGCGACAAGCCGGATGTCGCAGGCGAGCGCGAGCTCGAAACCACCGCCGGCGACGTGTCCGTGCAGCGCGGCGATTACCGGCTTGCTGCACATCGCCACCCGGTTCTTGGTCGCGAAGTCGAGTTGCAGATAACGGCGCGCAGCGGCCCCTTTAAACTGACCTACCTCTCGCAGATCCGAGCCCGAGCAGAACGCGCGCCCGGCGCCGGTCAGCACAAGGACGCGCACGCCCTCGTCCAACTCGGCTCGCTCGATCGCCACTTGTACCTCGCGGTGGGTTGCCGAATTGCAGGCATTGAGCACCTCGGGACGATTCAAAGTAACGAGCGCGACACCGAGATCGGAAGAGCGTCGTGTAGGGAAAGAGTGTAGATCTCGGTGGT
>OCZT010003674.1_pt1 | contig 15657 bp, 16 predicted proteins | sample 1539031 | NCBI WGS metagenome assembly OCZT01 (sample SAMEA3539308, study PRJEB22396) | soil metagenome | biome: tundra; feature: field; material: soil | place: USA | collected 2010-05 | depth 0.15 m | reverse complement strand
GGTCTGGCTGACTCGTCGAGGTCAGCCCGCGAGGAAGTGGTTCTGCACCAGCCAGTCGTGGGCGACGGTGGACACCGTCTCGTTGTCGAGCTCGACATCTGCATCGAGGGCGAGCACGACCGGGGTGGTGAGCTTGGCCGCCACCGGGGCCATGAGGGCGGCGATGGCCGGGTACTGGTTGAGAACGCTCTTGCGGACCAGCAGGCCGGCGTTGTCGGGCGGGAACAGGTTCTTGTCGTCCTGCAGAACGTAAAGGTTGTCGGACTGGATGCCGGCATCGGTAGTGAACACCTCGCCGGCGGCGCACTGGCCGCTGCTGATCTCCTGCTCAGCCGTGCTGCCCACGGTCACGTAGTTGGCGTTGGCGTACGACTGGTTGTAGGTCTTCTCCAATCCGGCCAGGCCGTCGGGCCGGGTCCGGAACTCGGCGAGGATGCAGATCGAGGTGTTGGGGTGGGAGGCCAGGTAGCTGCCGAACTCACTCAGCGTCGTACCGTACGTGGACTCCTCCGAGGCTTTGATGGCGATCCCGTTGGTGTCGTCGAACGGGGTGTCCGACGTCCAGCAGATCCCCTTGGGAGCGTCCTTCTGCTGCACGAAGTCGAACGCCTGGGTCAGCTGGGTGGGGAACTGGCCGGTGCTGTAGCCGAGGTAATCGGTCAGCTCGGTACCGGCGTACTGCCAGTACATGTCGATGGTGCCGCTGCTGAGCGCGGTGCCGATCGCCTTGTCGGAGGCCGAGAAGGTGTCGGTGATGGTGAAGTCGTGAGCGTCGAGCACCTGCTGGGTGATGCTGGCCAGAAGCTGCTCCTCGGCGAACGGCTTGAAGCCGATGGAGAGGTGGGCGCCTTCGCCGCTGGTCCCGGACCCGACAGCACAGGCGGTCGATGCCGAGGTGCTGCTGCCACCACAGGCAGTCAGGGCTGCCGGTGCCAGTATCAGTACGAACGCCGCGATCGCGATTCTCTTCATGGTGTCTCCTCCAAGGGGCGTCAGGTGGTGCCGGGTGTGCCGGCGCGGGCGCTGCGGGGAACCACCGCCAGCTCGACCAGGTAGAGACCCCAATCGGCGAGCAGGGCCAGCGCGGCGACCATCACCGCGCCCACGAAAACGATCCGATCGGAGATGTTGATGCCGGCATCGATGACGTCACCAAGCCCGCCGCCCCCGATGAAGGTACCCAGCGTGGCGGTGCCGATGATCAGCACCAGCGAGGTGCGCAGGCCGGCGAAGATGAGCGGCGAGGCGAGCGGCAGCTGGATGCGGCGCAGCGCCTGCCAGCGGGTCATCCCCATGCCCCGGGCGGCGCGGACGGCGTCGGGGTCGACGCCCTGGATGCCCACCATGGTGTTGCGCAGCACGGGAAGAGCGCTGTAGGCGATGAGGGCGATGATCACCGGGGTGACCCCGATGCCCAGAAACGCGTAGAGGAGGGCGAGCACCCCGATGCCCGGGACCGCCTGCCCCAGGTTGGCGAGCGGGAGCACGAGGACTCGAGGCGCTCGGCCTCCAATGGCGAGCAGGGCCCCCAGCGGGACGCAGGTCACGGCGACCACCCCGAAGGAGACGCCGGAGAGGAGCAGATGGCCGAGGAGCCGGCTGACCAGGAAGGGTCCGTTAAGGAGCCAGCGGGAGACCCTCCCAGAGTCAGGTACACGGGGAAGCAAAGCGCCAGGCCCGCCACGATGCCCAGGGGACGCAGGAGGAGTCGCCGCCGCCACCCGCCGCCAGCCCGTGGGCTCGCGATCCCGCCGGCGATGGCCGGCGAGGCGGTCACCGTGAGGCCTCCCGGATGCTCTCGCTGTCGATCACACCCAGCACGGTGTCGGCGTCGCGCACCGTCACCCGCCCGCGTTCCGCGCGCAGCACCGCGTCCAGCGCGTCCCGCAGGCTGGCGTCCGCCCCTACCGTCTCGGCCGGAAGCCCGGAGCCGTTGGGCTCGGCCAGGTGAGCGTCACGGACGCGGAGCAGCGCCAGGCGCCTCACCATGCGGCCTTCGCCGAGGAACTGGGCTACGAAGGGGGAGGCCGGGTGGGCGAGCAGCTCGACCGGGCGGGCGTACTGCTCGAGCACCCCTCCCTGGGAGAGCAGCGCGACCCGGTCGCCGATCCGCACCGCCTCGTCGATGTCGTGGGTGACGAAGACGATGGTCTTGTGGAGGACCTTCTGAAGGCGGAGGAGCTCGTTCTGCAGGCGCACGCGGACCACGGGGTCGATGGCTCCGAAGGGCTCGTCCCTGAGCAGGATGTCGGGGTCGGCGCCCAACGCCCGGGCCACCCCGACCCGCTGACGCTCTCCCCCGCTGAGTTCGGCGGGCAGCCGCCGGCCGTATTCCACCGGCGGCAGGCCGACCATCTCCAGCAACTCCTCGACGCGTGCCGCGATGCGCCGCCGGTTCCATCCGGCCAGGCGCGGTACGGTGGCGATGTTCTCGGCGACGGTCTGGTGGGGGAAGAGCCCCACCTGCTGGATGACGTAGCCGATGCTGCGGCGCAGGGCATTGACGTCCATGCCGGCGGTGTCCCGCCCGTCGATGGAGATGGTCCCCGAGCTGGGCTCGACCAGCCGGTTGATCATGGTCAAGGAGGTGGTCTTGCCACAGCCCGAGGGGCCGGCGAGGACGACGATCTCGCCGGAGGCGATCCCCAGGGAGAGCTCGCCCACCGCGGTGACCCGCCCGTATCGCTTGCTGACCCGGTCGAAGGTAATCACCCGACCGCCCCTCGAGCGGCCCCGCGGGAGAGGGCGCGCTGGACGCCGGCCAGGATGAGGTCGGCGGTCAGCCCGATCAAGGCCACGGGGATGACCCCGGCGAGCACCTGGACCAGGGTGCCGCTGCTGCGGCCCAGGGCTTCGAGGATGGGCTGTCCGAGGTCATCGGCGCCGACGGTGGCGCCGACCGTGGCAATCGCCACCACCATGACCGTCGCCTGGCGCAACCCGCCGAGAATGGCCGGTGCTGCCAAGGGCATTTCTACGCGGGCCAGGACTTGGATCGGGCTCATCCCCATGCCGCGGGCGGCCTCGGTCACCGCCGGGTCGACCGCCCGAATCCCTGTGGCAGTGTTGCGAACCACGGGGAGCAGTGCGTAGAGGACCAGCCCGACGATCACTGGTGGGTTGCCCAGCCCCACCCAGATCGAGAGGAGACCGAATAGGGCGAAGCTCGGCACCGTGAGAAGAGTGCTGGTGACACCCAGAATCAGCGTCGAGAACCGCTCCGACCGGGCCGCGAACACCCCCAAGATCAGCCCGATCAGGGCCGCAGCCGCCATCGACATCGCCACGATCTCGATGTGGATCACAACCTGAGGGCCCAAGGTGCCCCAGTTGTCAACGATATAGTTGATGATGCTCACGCCCCGCCATCCCCACCACCGGCAGCCGGGCACGATCGCGTGAACCCGCCAGCCAGACGAGCGTTCAGGTTGGGGCAACTGTACCCGATCACCGGGCGACCCGGCGAGCTGACAGGTCTTGCAGAGTCCGCGACGTTCGGTCGGCTTTCCGAGTTCGACTGGTCATTGACAGACCGAGACCGCCATCCGCCAACTCCTTGTCGCCGCCAACCCGCACGTGAAGCTGCCGCCCACAACCGCCGTTCCGGACCTCACCCCGACCGAGCTCATCAGCCCCGAGACCTATCTCGGCTACAGCCGGCTGCAGTACCTCGCCGGGGTCACCTCGATCCAGGACGACGCCCCGGCGACGTACACGTTCCCCAGCTCCATCGTGGCCGGCGAGTACGGCCTCTCGGGGACGTGGACGATCGGCTCCGAGGAGTCAACGGCCGGTGCGGATGCGCGCCTCGAGCTGGACTTCGAGGCCAAGGACGTCTATCTCGTGCTCGGCGGCAGCGGCACCCTCTCCCTCACGCTCGCCGGGAGGGCCCTGGCGACGATCGACGTGAGCGGCATCCCCCGCCTGTACACCCTGGTGGCGGGCCAGTCTGAGCAGACGGGCCTGCTCGTCCTCACCGCGTCACCCGGGGTCGAGGCATACGACTTCACCTTCGGCTGAGGTGTCCGGGACCCTGGCGCGTTCAGCTCTGACCACGCTTGCGTCGCTCACTCCGATCCGTTCTCGTGCTCATCGATCTTGACAGTTTCGTTAACCTTCACAAGAGCGTGGCTCGCGATCCGCCGCGCCAACGGGTGGTGGCCTAGGCGCGGACGCACTGCGCGAGGGGATAGCAGGCAATAACCGTCGACCACGCCCACCAGCCAGGTGGCTCACGGCTACAAGCCGTACTCCTCGAGCAGGCGTAGCCACACTTCGCTGACAGTGGGGAACGACGGCACCGCGTGCCAGAGCGTTTCGACCGGCACTCGCCCGGCGATCGCAACGGTGGCGGAGTGCAGCAATTCCTGCATCGCCGGACCCGTGAACGTGGCGCCAATGATCACGTGCCGTGACTCGTCCACCAGAATCTGGGACGTTCCGCTGATGCCCTCGCCTTGCGTGTACGCGCCTGACACCTCGCCGGTGGGGAAGCGCGCCACCCGCACATCGATGCCGCGCTCGCGCGCCTGGGCCTCGGTGGGACCGACGGCGCACACCTGCGGGTCCGTGAAGGTGACGCGGGTTACGACGTCGCGGCTGGCACGATCGCGCGCATCCTTGCCGGCGATGACGTCGCCCGCGATCCGCGCCTGATACTTGCCCATGTGGGTCAGCAGCGCGAGCCCGTTGCAATCACCCACCGCGTACAGCCAGCCGCCGGCGACACCGGCGGCATGCAGGGTGTCGTCCACCTGCACGTAGCGTCCGGGCTTCAGGCCAACGCTGTCCAGGCCGAGCGATGCCGTGGCCGGCTCGCGCCCCGTGGCCACCAGGATCTCATCGCCGGCCAGTTCACTCCCATCGCCCAGGCTCGCGAGCACCGCGCCCGAATCATCGCGGCGTACCGACGTGAGCTGAGCACCGAGCAACACGCGAATGCCCTCCGCCTCGAACGCCACGCGCACCTCGTCACCCACGAACGGCTCCTCGCGGGCGAGCAGACGCTGCGCGCCCTCCAGCACGGTCACCTCCTCGCTGCCGAGGCGCCGAAAGCACTGGGCCATCTCGCAGCCCACGGCCCCGCCGCCCAGCACCAGCAGACGGCGCGGAACGGCGTGCGTCTCCGTCGCCTCGCGGTTGGTCCACGGGCGCACTCCGTCCAGCCCAGGCACCGGCGGCAGGGCGGCGCGCGTCCCCGTCGCCAACACTACCGCAGTGCGCGCGCGCAGCGACAGCATGGCGCCATCAGGCATCGACACATCCACGCGCCGCTCGCCGGAGAGGCGCCCGTTGCCGCGATACAGAACGATATGTTTCGAGGTCAGCCACGGCACCTGCCCGTCGTCGTGCCAGTCTGACGTCATGTAGTCGCGGCGCGCAAACACCTGCCCCAAGTCGATGGCTCTCTTGACCGCCTCGCGGGCGCCGGGCACGCGACGGGTCGCCGCCAGCACATCGCCTGGACGCAGCAGCGTCTTGCTGGGGATGCATCCCCAGTATGAGCACTCACCCCCCACCAGTTCACGCTCGACGATGGCAGTGCTCATCCCGTGGTCGGCGCACCGACCTGCGACGTTCTCCCCAGCAGGTCCTGCACCAATGACAACGACGTCATACTCGAGAACCTGATCGTCCGCCTCGCTCATCCCCGCGCCTCCTGTCCGCTCCTGTAGCCGTCGCACACGATTGTGCAGCACTGCGCCGGGGCTTTCGCGTCTTCCAGAGCCGGCCTGCGGCCGACGTCCAAACTCGGGTTGAGGCGCCCGATCAGAACCCACCGAGGCGGCCCGATTGTTGTCGTCCAGGGCTGTGCGGCTGCGATCGGTGCGTTCGGCTTCGCCTCCCCGGGGCCCTCTGCCCTTCCCTCAGTCAGCCCATTCGGGCATCCCTGCGGGTCGCGAAGTATGAATTGAGGGCGAGTTGGAGGGTTCAGGGACGCTTCTCTAAATCCTCTTCCTCTTTGGCTTACCCGACTCCCCCGGCGCCCCACTCACATCGCTCTCAGCAGAAGTGGTGAAGGCGGAGAAGGAACACAGGGGAACTGTCGTGCTTCACATGGTGGCGATGGTAGCCATCATAGTTAGTCGGCGTAGATGTCGGATTCTTCAGAAACCGATTCTGGGAACGGCTGACAGCAAATGTTGGCATTGTCTTGGTGTTCGCGGCTTTGTATTTGGGATTCCTCAGGCGGCCATGAACAAGGCGCGATAGCGCGCGTTGACCTCTCCTGATTCTTTCGCTTTCCACGTCCCCGGCGCTTGCGCTTAGCAGTGGCCCGAGCAACCTGGTCGAAAACCGCCGTCACCTCGACGAGACTTGACGCCTATCGGTCTGCAGTCGCGGTCAACGAGCGGCCCGGAGCAAAGCCCGTACATGTCGAGGATGGTGGCGAGGAGAGGCGGGTGGGCCGAGGGTGGGCCGCGGTCGTTTCGGGTACCCTCGCCGGCCGACCCCGGCAGGCGATCGAGGGGGGGTCCCCGGGTGGCACACTTGTCCTCGAGCATGGATGGCGCGCAGCTCTTCCGCCGAGCTCTCGAGCAGGCAACCGCGCTCGTCGGGGGCGTCTGCCCCTCCCAGCTCGGCCTGGCCACGCCCTGCACAGAGTGGGACGTGCGGGCCCTGGCGAGCCACATGCTCTACGAGCTCAACTGGGTTCCCGAACTCACCCTGGGAGCCACCATTGCCGAGGTCGGCGACCGCTACGACGGTGACCTCATCGGCGACGACCTTGCGGCGAGCTGGCGGCGGGCTGCGGACGCCGCGCTCATCGCCGCCGACCGCTGCGACCCCATCGCCATCGCACATCTCTCCTATGCCGACGTGAGCAACGACGCCTATCTCCGGCAGGTGGGGGGCGACGAGCTCATCCATTCCTGGGATCTCGGAGCCGCCACCGGCGCCCTCGTGCGCTTCGATCCCGAGCTGGCCGAGGCGGTGTACGAGAACACCCTGCCCGACATGAAGGGCATGCAGGCGAGCGGTCTCTTCGCTCCTCCGGTTCCGGTGCCAGAGAACGCCGACCCCCAGACGCGGCTAATCGCGCTCTTCGGTCGCGATCCCGGCTGGCCGCCACCGCGCTGACGCCGTGCCGCCTAGGAGGCGGCACGGCGTCAGCGAATCGTGCCCGAGGCGTCGAGACCGCCAGCGAGCCGATCCAGGATGTCCGTTGAACAAACGGCGCGCTCCCGGCACCCCACCTGTCCACCGTGGTGTGCCCTCTACCTGGCCAACGCCCAAGAGCAACGCTGCCTTGCTTCGTGCGAACCGGACGTCTCCAGGCCATCGTCAGGACGATCTCCGGACGCCAAGCAGATGCAGCATCTGAGCTCAGAATCGCCGTCCGGGGGAAGGCTGGTCGGGGCGCCCAGACTCGAACTGGGGACCTCTTGCGCCCAAAGCAAGCGCATTCGACTTTCGTCACTCGCATAGGCGGTCACGAGGTCAACTGCTTCACTTGCTTCGCAGCTGGTCGACGTCGATGGAAGGGACCAACAAGCCTTTCATGACGACGGGGCCACCCTTAATCTGATGGCGGCGAGGCATCAGCGGCCTCCAGGACGAGATCGACCGCGCTGGCGAGGTCAGCGCGCAAGCGGCGGCGGGAGATCCCCCGGCGGCTGGCGAGGTGGTTGACAAGGTCGGCTCGAACCGCCGCGAGCAGCAGGTGCGCGAGCAGCTCGCTGTCGCCACCGCCCCCGGCGGCGCGCACCAGGTCGCACAGCAGCTGGTGCACCAGTTGGTACTGCGGCTGCTCGTAAAGGCTCGTGCCCCCGGAACGTTCTTCGACCGCGAGGGTCAAATGGCGGTTGTCGAGCTTGACCACGAGGATGGCGTCGAGAATGGCCGCGATGCGCTGGCGCGGGTCGGTCTCCGGGCCGAGGGGCGGCGGCCCGCTTTCGATCGCGTAACGGAGAGGCTCGTACCTACGTTGCCATAGGGCCTGGAGGAGCCCGGCCCGGTTGCCGAAGGCGCGGAACAAGGTGCCCTTGCCCACACCGGCGGCTGCTGCCACGTCGTCCATGGACAACCGTGCTGGCTCCGGCACCGTTGCGAACAGCTCGTCGGCGGCGGCGAGCACGGCGGCACGGTTGCGCGCGGCGTCAGATCGCTCGGCGCGCGTCACGTCGTGGGGCCTCCTTTGCCTAGCGGACTGACGGTCCGCATAGTATAGTTGGCCAACCGGGCTGTCGGTCCGGATCGCAAACAACAAAGAGGACGGATGTCGGAGACTGCAGACCTGTTCCGAGCGGGCTTGGAGCGCCTCGCCAGCGGTGACCTCGGCGGTTACCTCGACCTGTGCAGCGAAGATGTCGAGGTCGAGTTCCCCTTCGCCCCGCCCGGCCGGCCGCAGCGGGTGCGCGGACGCGAGGACCTTCGCCGCTACCTGGAGCCGCTGCTCGCACGCGCCGCCTACGATGAGATCAGCGACCTGGTTGTGTACGAGACCGACGTGGCCGGGACCATCGTGGCGGAAATGACGATCGGCCTTCGAATGCTTGATAGCGGTAGGGCCTACGCGAGACGCTACGTTGTCGTCGTCCGTTCGGCCGGTGGGCGCGTCGTGTCGTACCGTGAGTATTGGAACCCGGGCGCGTTGAGCGACCGGGCTGGGCCGGCCGAGGCGTCATGAGCGGCTTTCGAGCGCTCGTCACGGGCGCCACCGGGACGACTGGGTCGCGCGTAGCCGCGGGGGCGCGCTCGGCCGGGGCCGAAGTGCGTACCGCCAGCCGGCACGGCAGTGACGTCGACTTCGATTGGCACGATCGCGGCACCTGGCCGGCGGCGCTCGACGGCTGCGATCGTGCCTACCTTGTCCCGCCCGCTAGCCTCGACGTCGCGCCTTCGATGGTGCCGTTCATCGAGCTGGCCCGCAGCAACGGCGTCGAACGGCTGGTGCTGCTCGGCAACTCGGTCTTCCCGATGGGCGGCCCGGGTGTCGGCGCCGTGCATCAGGCTCTCGCCGAGGGCGGCCCCGACGACTTCGTGGTGTTGCGGCCCTCATGGTTCATGCAGAACGTGACCGGTAAGCACTACCTGGCTCGGATGGTCCGCGACGAGGACCGCATCGTGACCGCCACCGGCGAGGGACGAGTCGGCTTCGTCGACGCTGACGACATAGCCGCCGTCGCCGTGCACGCGCTGCTCGACGAGAAGAGGCCGGCGGCCGAGCTGGTCCTGACCGGGCCCGAGGCGCTGAGCTACAGGCGCGTAGCCCAGGTCGTCGGCGCGGCTCGTGGTCGTCCCGTGGCCTTCGAGTCGGTGACGCCGGCTGAGCTGGTCGAGCGGCTCGCCCGCAGCTACCCGCTGCCGTTCGCGCAGGCACTGGCCGAGCTCGACGCGGTTATCGCCGCGGGCGCTGAGGACAGGGTGACGCCCGACGTCGAGCGCGTCACCGGGCGGCCGCCGCGCAGTTTCGAGAAGTTCGCCACCGCTGCGTTCTGGTCCGCCGGCTGACGCCGTGACCGCGAGCGTTGAACCGATGACCTTGGCCTCAGGTGAACAGCCAAGACGACGAACATGACGATAGAGAACGAGGCTTCTAGTGCCGACCGAAGATGAGCTGTGGGAGCTGGTTCCGGACATCGACAGGGTGCCCTGGCCACGATCACGCCCGGTGGCCGGGACCGCTTGAAGCGTTAGCCGTCTTGACGTATATACCTCAAGTCGTCAAAATGGGGGCCATGGCGATGGCTCGGCGCAAGACCACCGTGTATCTCGATGAGGACGTCTTGCGGGCCTCAAGGGTGCTCGCGGCCCGCACTGGTCAGCACGAGTACGAGATCGTGAACGCCGCCCTGCGCGGCTTCCTTGGTCTAGCCGCGGTCGAACGGGTCTGGGCGCGGAGCCAGCTCACGGACGAGGAGGCGGCGACGCTCGCCTACGGTGAGCTGCAGGCGAGGCGTCGGGAGGCTGGCAGCGGCACCGCCGGGTAGAGCTCTCCGGGTCGTCCTCGATCCCGGCGTACTCATCTCCGCCCTGCTCTCCCCCCGCGGCGCCCCGGCTCGCCTCTACCTCCTCTGGCTCGGAGGCGAATTCGAGTTGGTGGTCTGCCCGCATCTGCTCGAGGAGCTGGAGGGTGTCCTCCGCCGCCCGAAGTTCGGTGACTTCGTGACGCCGGACGAGGTCGAGGAGTTCGTCGACGTCATCCGCCGGGGTGCCATCACCGTGGAGAACCCGGTGATCGCGGCGGCAGTCAGCCGTGATCCCGACGACGACTACCTGATCGCCCTGGCCCAGGCCACTAACGTCGACCACCTGGTGTCCGGGGACAAGGACCTCACCAGCCTCGCGACAGTGGTGCCGCGGGTGCTCTCGCCGGCCGCGTTCCTGGACCTTCTCTAAGGGCTACCGCGCGCCTGAGGACTGCTCCAGGGGAGCGATGGGACCTCTGGCCTGCCGGTGCGGTGGTGATAGAGCGCTTGCTTCCACAATCGTGGCCCAGAGCAGCACTTGCTTCGCCCCATCGCGGACCCGGCCGGGCCTAGACAGCACCGAAGCAAGTGCACTAGGCGAATTCAAAACTGACCATAGCTGACCAGTTGGTCGGGGCGCCCAGACTCGAACTGGGGACCTCTTGCTCCCAAAGCAAGCGCCTTCGACTTTCGTCGTTCGCATAGGCCATTTTGAATTCGCTTGGTCCACTTGCTTCGCCGTTCGTGCTTCCAGTCAGCACTTGCTTCAAAGGTCAGGCGAAGATCCGGAAGCAATAAGGCGCTCGACTGGGATCAGCGATCTGTTCCCACATAGATTCCGCGGCGGCCCAGGCACCGATAGCCGTTGGGATCCTTGTGTTCCCGGAGAGCGGGGTCCCGCCGGCTGTGGCGGAACTCCTTGCCGCACCGGTTGCACCGGTAGAGGTGGACGGGATTGGCTCGCCGGGTCCGCGAGGAGACTGCACGGGGTCGCATGACGGTCGTGGACCGGCTCTGGGGTGGGGCAAGAAGTGGGCCTTCGGAAGAGAACTCGATGAGGTAACGGGGTCGAAAGGGCGTGGTGCTGACGCGCAGGCCAGCGATCTTGTCGACCCCGTAGGCCCGATGACCGCTTCCATCAGATCGCTCCGCGTGCAGGAGGAGTCGTCCCGCACTGCTGCGGCGGAGCGAGTAGGGCTCGATCAGGCGCCAGCTCCCGTCGTAATTGAGCTCGACGCACAGGTGGTTCGTGGCGGCGAAGCGCACCGTCTCGAGCGGAATCCCAAACCCCCAGGTGGCGACGGTGGGAGGGGGCGACCACGCCTGCTCGTCGGGGCCTACCGGCATTGGTGGCAGCGTTTCCAGCTCGATAGTGCCTTCCAGCCACCCGAAGAGGATCGGCAGCTCGTCGAGGAATCCCTGCAGAGGTGGGAGAGCAGGGAGCTGGTGCGCCAGCATCTGGGACCAGTCGCCTTCGAGGGCCGCTATACCTGGTGTGTCGACGAAATCGGCGGCGGTCGGCACATTGATGCCCTTGGCGGCGCACTTCTCCCGGAGAGCCTCTCTGATGAGCTCGGGGTAGAGGCGAAGATCGTTTCGCCGGAAGAGGTTGACGATGTCGTAGAGGTCCCGCGGCCGTGTGCGCTGTGCCATCGCCCGGATCTTCTCGGCGAAGAGCTCCTCAAAGGAGTAGCAGCGTACCCGCCCATCGAGCGGTCCATCGGGGTAGGGGTGGGCGATCTCACGCAGGACGGGCGGACGGATCACTGCCTCGTTCGCGGAGATATCGAGCTTCACTCGCGACGCCTGCGGGGCGGCGCGTGGACCGATGTAGTAGACGCGGCCTTCGGTCGACATCCCGTCGGGGCGAAGACGCAGCGCCGGCGCCCTCGAGGAAAAGTCGATGCCCGAGGCGTCATGCACGCGGGCGAGCACGCGAGCGAGCAGCACCTCGATCTCGTCGGGTCGGAAGGGGCCACCGGGCAGCACCGTGAAGTCCAGGTCCTCAGAGAAGCGGTGCGTCTCGATGTAGCACTTCTTCAAGCAGGTGCCGCCTTTGAAAACCCACTTGTCGCCGAGGATCGGATCGCTCCCGAGCCCCCAGAGCAGCCACCCTAGAACGTAGTCCTTCTCGATGACCTCTTCGGTTAGTTGCCACTCGGTAACACGCTCGACGATGTCGGCCCGGGTGATCACCAGTCTCCTCCCGGCGTCCCCAGCGCGACGTTCGTGCGAATGCGCCATCGCCGGACGATGCGGCCCGAAGTGCCCGCCGACGGGTCGAGCGCAACGAGCCCCGTGCTGCGGCGCTCCAAACACGCCTGGACCAGCTCGGGTGCGTCAACGGCGATGTGCTCGAGGAGGTAACCGAGCCGCTTGAACACCGCCCGATTACCAAGCCGGTCGCCGTAGTCCACGAGCATGTGGTCGTGGCGATGCTCGCTATGGAGATACTCGTTAAGTGCGTCGGCGACCGTCCGGATACCACCGCCGAGACGCGGGTCGTCAAGGAGGTCCACCATCGTCCGTGAAGGGTCCGAGACAGGCACGCGCGTCCGACCGCGCCAGACCAGCACCGTGCCGAACAGCATCTCTTGTCCCCGCACGGTTAGGTGAAACGGCAGCCCCTGGATCTCGACGTCTCGATGCCGTACCCGGCGGGAGGTGACGACCAGCAGAGTCCGGAAAACCTGCTCGGTCAGGCCCCAGTGCTGGCACGCGCTCCACCCGCCGATGTAGCAGGGGCTGAACACCCGTTCAGCCACCACCCAAGGGTCCTCCACCCACTCGCCCGACCGCCGGGCGTCGAGAGGAACCGCCACGTAGAGTCCGCGTCGGACCCGCGACAGCCAGCCCCGCCGGGCGAGATAGACGAGCAGTCGGCCCGTCTCCTCGTGGCCGAGCCCGAGCACCCGGGACGCCTCTGCGACGTCAAAGGCTCCCGTCGTCCGACGGTGGAGCTGCTCGACGTGCGCGCGATTTCGCTGGCTGACGCCAGCCGCCTTGTCTTGGGGCGAAGTAACCGTCACGCTATGAAGGATAGCGCATCTACATAGTACCGGTATATCTGAAGTGCACCAAACTCCACCAGGCCAGCACTTCCTCGCCCTTGATGTACGCTGGCATCCGGGGCCGGGCCGTCTGACGCGAGACAGATTGACGCGGTCATGGAACCAGCCCGGTCCTCCAACCTCCCCCTCCCCTCCCCGCTCTACGAGACGAATCCGTTTAGGCTCAGCCTCTACGTCTGGGTCACTGCCCTGGACCGCTTCGCCTGCCGAGCCCGAACGTCGCCGGTTAGTGCTACCGCCCCTCCACAAGCTCCTGGGCGATCTCCATCGCGGCGGCCCCGAACTCGTCTGCGGTCGACCGGATGCCGAAGGTCGGGAGGATGGCCCCGATCGGGATGAGGTTCCCGAGATAGACGACCACCAGGGCAAGCAGGGAGCGCAGCTGCTGGCGCGGCTCGGCGTCGGCGTCCACCACGGCGGCGAACAGTCCCATCAGCCGGCGCCGGATCTGCTCGCCCTCCGCCGGGTGATCGCGGAGCGTGGTCTGATTCGCCTGCGCGAACTGGATCCAGCGACTCCAGGACCCTTTGCTGGCCACAGCGATCCGGCGGAGCACCTCCTGGCGGGCCTCGGTCGTTCGCGGCTGGGTCTGGCTCCAGGCGAGCAGCTCATCGACCGGGGCCATCAGCTCCTCTACGATCCCGGCCAGGAGGGCGTCCTTCGAGGGGAAGTGGTAATAGAGGGACGCCTGCTTGATGCCCAGGCGCTGGGCGATCTCACGCAGCGAGGTCTTCTCGTAGCCCTGCTCGGTGAAGAGCTCGAGGGCCACCTCGACGGCTCGTTGCCGGGTGTCCGTATGGCGGGGACTCATCGACGCCGATCGTACCTCGTTCCGACCCCGTAAACTACTTGACGACAGGTTATCGTAGGGTCTACCCTTCTGGAGTCACCTACCGTTCGACAGGTAGAGCATAACAGGAGGAGCCGGCCGATGACACCGCCCGAACCCAACCAGGGCCTGGACCCTGCCCTTCGCCGGCTGACCTGGATCCTGGTGCTGGGCGGGATAGCGCCCCTCCTCGATAGCACCATCGTCAACGTGGCCCTGGCCACCCTGGGTCGCGACCTGCACGCATCGGTCGCCGTCACCCAATGGACCGTCACCGGCTATCTCCTGGCCATGGCGATTGCCATGCCGGTCACCGGCTGGGCGACCCAGCGCCTGGGGGCGAAGCGCCTCTGGATCCTCTCCCTGGTGCTCTTCGTGGCAGGCTCAGCCCTATCCGGGGTCGCGTGGAGCATGACCAGCCTGATCGTCTTCCGAGTGGTCCAGGGCGCCGCCGCCGGGATCATGATGCCGCTCCTCGTCACCATCCTGGTGCAAGCCGCCGGTCCCGGACGGCTGGGGCGGCTGATGGCGATCGTCAGCCTTCCGGGGGTGGTGGTGCCCGCCCTCGGCCCGGTGGTGGGCGGGCTCATCGTCACCGACCTGAGCTGGCGCTGGATCTTCTATGTCAACGTCCCCATCTGCATCGCGGCGATCGTCCTGGTATGGCGCGAGATGCGGCCGATCGCTTCCACGGGGGAGCGCCACCCCTTCGACATCGTGGGCTTGCTCTGCCTCTCCCCCGGGCTGGCACTGGTCTTCTACGGACTGGCCCAGGTGTCGGGCCCGGCCGGTTTCGCGAACGCGGCCGTCGTCGTGCCGATCGTGCTCGGGGTGATCTTCCTGGCGGCGTTCGGTGTCCACGCGGCGCGGAAGCACGACGGGCCGCTGGTCAACATCCGGGTGCTGCGCATCCCCTCCTTCGCGGCCGCGGCCGGCGTGTTCCTCCTGGCCGGCCTGTCGCTCTACGGCCCCCTCCTCCTCCTCGGCCTCTACTACCAGGACGTCCAGGGCAAGAGCGCGCTGATCACAGGGCTCCTGCTCGCCCCACAGGGCATCGGCTCGCTGATCCCCCGCACCCTCGCCGGCAGGCTCACTGATCGTGTGGGTCCTCGTTTGGTGGTCATCCCCGGCCTGGCGCTGACGGTGGCCGGCACTCTGGCTTTCGCCCTGGCCGGCCCTGCACCCTCGGATTGGCTGCTGTCGGCATCCCTGATCGTCCGGGGGGCCGGGCTGGGGGCCGTGACGATCGCGGTCATGGCCGGTGCCTTTCAGGGAGTCCCGCACCAGGAGGTCCCGGATGCCAGCACGATGATGAGAATCGTCCAGCAGGTCGGTGGGTCATTCGGTGCGGCGGTTCTCGCGGTCATCCTGGCCAGTCAACTCGCGAGCCACTCCGTCCTCACCGCCGCGTTTCGTGTCGGAGCCTTCGACACCTCCTTCTTGTGGGCGATCGGGTTTACCGTCCTGGCGCTCGCGCCGGCCTTTCTGCTGCCGACGCGCCTCCACCGACAGCGGACGGGCCTCGCACCGGTGTCAGTGGAAGCCCCCCAGGTGTCGCTACATCTCGAAAGCCGTGCAACCTAACTCATGCCGCTACCGCGCGCCTGAGGGCTGCTCCAGGATACCCATGTGACCCCTCTGGGACGCCAGTGCGTTTTGATAGAGCGCTTGCTTCTGAAACCGTGGCCCAGAGCAGCACTTGCTTCTGCACCCCGGGTCCTCGGCCGGGCCCGGCCAGATCCAAAGCAAGTGCACCAGGCGAATCCAAAACTGACCGTTAGCTGACCAGCTGGTCGGGGCGCCCAGACTCGAACTGGGGACCTCTTGCTCCCAAAGCAAGCGC
>OCZT010003673.1_pt1 | contig 15657 bp, 9 predicted proteins | sample 1539031 | NCBI WGS metagenome assembly OCZT01 (sample SAMEA3539308, study PRJEB22396) | soil metagenome | biome: tundra; feature: field; material: soil | place: USA | collected 2010-05 | depth 0.15 m | reverse complement strand
TGAGGAAGCGCGTCGCTTCGGCGGCCGCGGTGCGATTATCCAGAGCGACCGCCGCACCATTGAATCCGACGGGCAGGCGATCGAAAAACACGACGGGCACTTTGCGGCGCTCCAGACGCTCCCAGCGGGTGAAGGAATCAGCGCAGGACAGCAGAATGCCATCGACGCGGTGGGCGAGAAGCGTGTTCAACTGGTGGTGCTCAATTTCCGCGTCGCCATCGGTGTTGCAAAGCATAATGGAAATGCCGCCGCGCCGGGCCTCCTCCTCGGCGCCCCGCATCAGTTCGGTGAAAAAGGGATTAGTGACGTCGGGAATCACCATGCCGACCACGTTGGTGGACCCGATCTTGAGACTGCGGGCCACCTGATCGGGATGGTAGTCGAGTGCACTCATGGCTTCCTCGATGCGGCTGCGCAGGTCCGCGCTGACAGGTTTCTTCCCCGTGACGACCGCCGAAACGGTCGCAATGGACACGCCGGCAAGGCGCGCGACATCTCGCATCGTGTACGTCATTGCTTAGTGGAAAAAACGCTCCCGCAATTGCGCTGCGGTGAAGCCGCTGTCACGCACGAACTCAAGGATGGCGCGTTCTTTCGAAAGAATCTGCCCGATCAGGCCGGGGAGCCGGTCGCGGCCGGATTCGGGTACGGTGATCAGACCGTTTTCATCGGCGTGCACCAGGTCTCCGGTGCGGATGGTGACACCGGTGATCTGCACAGGGACCGCGGTTCGCACGATGCGGTAACTGGCGTGGCTGGCGACCGCGCCGCGGGCAAAGTAATGGAATCCGATTTTACGGACCGCAGTGAGGTCGCGCACGCCGCAATCGCTGACCAGGCCGATGGCGCCGAGGCGAGTGAAGATGGTGGCCATGACTTCGCCGGAATGAGCGGCCCGGTCGCGTTCGCCACCGATCTCCTGCAACACCACAACGGCAGGCCAAGGTGATCGCTCCACCGTTTCGAACAGTTCCACGAAAGCTCCTTCGGTCTTGGGAGATCCTTCAGTGACGGTTTCCACCTGCGCGGTGACCGCGTAGCCGCACATTGGTCCGAGCTCGGGGAACAGGCACTTCAGATCAAGAGAAGCAAAGCCTTCGGCATCGGGACGGACCTTTAACAATTCGATGGCGTTAGAGACCGTGGCCGTATCCACGGTCTTTAGAAACGCTATCAGGTCCTGCTCTGGAGTGGCCATTCCTTCTGGATGCAAACCTAATAGTGCAAGCGTAACGCAAATTGTATCTGACGTGCATTGCTGATCACCGTCGTGATCGTGCCCGCCGCGGACGAGCCGATGCTTCCATTGGGTAACCCGAAATTCGGGTGATTCAGTGCATTGAAGAACTCCGCGCGGAACTGGAGCGCGACGCGTTCCGTGATGCGGAAGTCTTTGTCGGTGCCGAGATCCCAAGTTTCGAAACGTGGACCAATTAGTGCGTTGCGGCCAGTGTTGCCGAACGTGTAAATCGGCGGGGCGACTAAGCAGGCGATGTTGTACCACTGCTTGATCGACTGTTGGTCGCTTGGCAGCTTGCCGTCGCAAACCCGGTTGGGACGCTGGAATGTTCCCGTGTTGTTCGTGGCGGTTGCCATGGACACGGAGAAAGGCATTCCGCCTTGCAGCGTGAGAATACTCGAAATCTGCCATCCGCCGGCGATGGCGTCAAGCGCACGGTTTGCGTGAGACAGTAACTGGCGCCCGTGGCCGAACGGCAGCCGGAAAACCGTGCTCAGCGTGAAACGCTGCCGGATGTCGAAATTGGAAAGGCCGTAGTCGGCGGAGAAGTTCTGAGGATTCTGGATGTTGATCCGCGATTCTCCGGTCGATGAATTGCCGCCCGCACCGTTATCGAGGCTCTTGCCGTAGGTGTACGCGGCCAGGAAAGACAGGCCGTAACTCATGCGCTTCTCCACCGACACTTGCAGTGCGTTGTAAGAGGACGGGCCTCGAGGCTCCCATGAGGAGATCTGCCCGTACCCAGGATAAGGCCGGCGGGCTGGCACGGCGCCGGCGCCCGGAACCGCGACATTTTCATCCAGGTTGACATTCAGGTGGTTGCCTCTGGCACCGACATAGGCCGCGCGGGCGACCATGGATTTCGTCACCTGACGCTCCACGGTGAAGTTATATTGCTGAACGTTCGGAGTCAGGTTCGGAGTTGGCTGATAGACGGCCGTGGGCAGGTTGTTCGACGAATAGACGGCCGGAATACCGGTGGACGTGCTGAGACAAGGCGTGGTGGAACTGCACGTGACGGCGAAAGCCGGCGCGAACGGGTAATTGATGAATAAACGAGAGGAGCCGCCGACCCCTTGTTCATTGAAGTAAAACAGCCCATAGGCGGCGCGCACCACCGTGTTCGCGGTCATGTGATACGCAATGCCGAGACGGGGGCTGAAGTCATGCTTCTGCGTCCCCAGGATCGAAGCCGAGGTTCCGTTCTGCCCGGCTAGAGCGAACGTGCCGCTGTTGAGAAAGAAGTCCGAAAGGCGATTGTACCGTTCCGAGACCGGAGTGAAAAGATCCCAGCGCAGACCGATGTTGACTGTAACCTTCGAAGAGACGCGCCACTGGTCCTGAACGAAGGCGCCGTATTCGGTGTAGACGTTGTATGGCACGCCGCTGCCCATCAGAGATTTGCTGGAACTCACCGGAATGCCCAGCATGAGATCCGCATAGCCGGCGCCAGTGCCCGAAGAACTCGCCGGGTTGTTTGTATACGTACCAGTGAAGGAGAGCGAGCCGGAAGGCGCCCCGAGCTGGAAGAAACCGAAACCATTGTGTACCACACTGAAGCCGAATCGCAGCGAGTGGGCGCCGCGCACGTAGGAAACCGTATCGGTGGCCTGCCAAGTGTTTTGCGGGATCACTTCCGGCATGTTGGAAGCGCTGAATCCCGATCCGCCGCTGATGCTGATTGATGCCATCGCGCCCGAGTTCGGTCCGGTATTGGCTCCCTGCAGCCCCATTTTGGACGCAAGATTGTAGCCTTCATCGATCGGCGAGACGTTGAGCGCAAAACGTGTATAGCCGAGGGCGAGTTGATTGGTAATATTTGGCGAGAACTGGTGAATTTCCTGGACGGTTTCCTGGCTGCTGGGCGCCTCATTATTCTTGAGCGAGCCCGCCGTGTTGAGGCCCTGGGCGAACGCCAGAGGATTGATCTGACCATTGATCAGGACCGGCGTATATGGGAAAGTGATATTCGCGGTTCCGTGCGTGACGCGGGCGAACAGGCTGTCTTTCTCCGAAAGAACATAATCGCCGCGGATGTCGTATTGGTCCTGATTCCGCGCGGCGAGATTGTTCACGCGGAAATTGTTACTAGTGCCCGAAAGGGTCGGCATCGGCAGGATCTGCAGGATGTTCTGCGCCACGGGTTCCAGCTGCGAAAGTGGAATGATATTGCCGGGAAAGGGCTGCCTGGTATTGGTTGTGGCGCTATAAGTGGTCGGGTTATAGATGATTGACGGGTAGGCGCTGAAGTTACCGGCGCGCATCGCCGCGGTGGGTTCGGTTAGAATCGCCGTGCTGGATTCATGGACGCGCATTCCCTGATAATCGCCGAAGAAGAATAATTTGTTCTTGATGATCCGGCCGCCGATCGAAAAGCCAAACTGGTTCTGCTGGAATGGGGGCGCCGAGGCGTCGAAGAACTGTCGCGAGTTCAGGTCTTTGTTGCGCAGGAATTCGAAAACCGATCCATGCAACTCGTTGCTGCCGGAGCGGGTGATGACGTTGACCACTGCGCCGCCGCTGGCGAACTCGGCGTCGTAGTTCCCGATTTGCACCTTGAACTCCTCAATACTTTCGAGGTTGGGGAACACTTTGGCGGTGCCTACCGACTGGTCGCGATCGTCCAATCCATCGATCATGAATGTATTGAAGCTGCCGCGCGAGCCGTTGGCGACAATCTCCGCTCCGGCGCGTTGCGTCTCATTTCCATTGCCTTGGGTGCGGATGCCGCCCACGGGTCCGGGCGCCGTTCCGGGCACCAGCAGCCCAAGTTGCGAGAAATTCCGCCCGTTGAGCGGCAACTGCTCCGTGGACTCCATGTTGATGACGTTGCCGACCTCCGTTGTCACGGTATTCAGCAGCGGCGCCCCGCCTTCGACGACAATCTGTTGTTCGGTTCCGCCGACGCTCAGCTTGAAATCCAGCTGCGCCACCTGCTGGATTTGCAGCGTGATGTCTTTGCTGACCGCCGGAGAGAAGCCTGGGACCGAAACCTCGATCGAGTAGGTCCCTGGCTTCAGCAGCGGGATCGTGTAACTTCCGTCGCTGGAAGTCTGCCGGGTGGTGGCAACTCCAGTCGATTGTTCCGTAACTCTTATCGTAGCGCCGGCAATCACCGCACCCGATGGATCCGTCACCCGGCCAGTGAATGTCGCTGTGGCATTCACCTGCGCGTTGAGCGACGGCAGGGAAAGGACTGACACCAGAAGAACAACTGCGGCACACAAGGCCGCGCGCGAGATCCTCATGACATGGCTCCTTTAGCAAAACTGCGAAACATTTCGAACGTGGTGGCCACGGCCGCCAAAAACCCTAGTCTTACTGCCCCGGCTAGCTTTGTATATCACGAAAAGAATCCGGGTGTCAATCCCGCTGCGAAACGTTTCGCAGCTATTTTCCGGGATCCCATATGGTCGCCTCGATGAACCGCTCCGTGGACGGCTGATCGTTGAAATAATACACGGTGACGACTTTCCCGTCGGGCCGTTGCGCCGACCGCACATAACCCAGGTCCCACCAGGCGCCGTCGGAACGTAAGACGATCTCATCCCCCCAGGTCGTTCCGCCGTCCTTGCTCAGCCGGGCGCGAATGCCGACCGGTTCGCTGCGATAGCCATAGGTCAGGCAAATCCGTCCGTCGCGCAAGAGGATCATGTGCGGCGGATTCCCCGAATGCACCCCGGTCGCTTCCACCGGCTTGGGAGCCATGCTCCACGTCAGGCCGCCATTCGTGCTGCGATACAGGTCGATCCAGTTCTGATCCCCTGCCCCCTTGGTCCGCGCCGCTGTCAACAGATCGCCGTTTGCAAGCCTCACCGTCGATGGCATGATGCGGAAGCCCTCCGGCTCATCGCCGATCCACGCCACCTGCTTCCAGTGCAGCCCGCCGTCGGTGGTGCGCGCGCAAAACAGCCGCCCCTCCTTGCCGTCGCTCTTGGATGCCGTGAGAATCACCAGCGCCTGACGCCTGCCCTCGATCACGTAATCCGTTCGCGCCAAAACCCCCGGCAGGCCAAACATGGGAAAGTTGTAGGCGCCGTGCCAGGACTTTCCGCGGTCGGTGGAATAGAACAGCAGCGAGGCTCCCTTGTCCTTGTCCAAGAAGCGGATGGTCATCGCGAAATTGGGATCGCGGAAGTCCATCGGCTGTTTCAAATCGGTCGCGGCGGCGCCGCCCTGTTCCGGCGGCAGCAGGGACTTTGGCGCTTCGACGGTCCACGTCTCCCCGCCATCCAGGCTGCGCGCCAAGCGCGGCTCCTCCGGCTTTGTATTATCGTATTGGTGCCGGTCCAGGGGCATGTGTTTGAAATACGCGGCGCTGAATCCCACCAGGATTTCATTGCCCCAACTCCAGATGCCGTGATTGGCGGGCCAACCGCCAAAACGCCCCGCTTCCTTGTAAACCAGCACGTTCTTCTGCCCGGCCGCGCCTGCCGCGACGGCGAGCAAGACCGCTATTGTCAGAACTTTCATACGTGACCTCCCGCTTCGAGCGACACCCGCATTCGTTCACTGTCCTTCTTCACAAAGAGCGCCGCCGCCGTGAGCAGCAAAGCGCCCGCCGCCAGATACACCGTTGACGCCGCCGTGATTCCGGCGCTCAATCCACTGTCCTTTGCGATCCAGCCGATCAACACCGGCGCGGATCCTCCTCCGCCCAGCCAGCCTACGGAATTGAGGAGGCCGGCCGCCGTTCCCCGAGCCTCCGGCCGCACCACGTCGAACAGCGAGGCGAAGATATTGGCGTCGTACATCCCTTTGCAGAATCCCCACAGCGTCAGCGCGACGATGAGCCAGGTCACCGATCGCGTCATCCCGCACCATGCCACGAACGGCGCGCCGCACAGGACTCCGGTCGCCTGCACCAGGATGCGCCCGCGGGGTGTCTTCGTGCGCAGAAAATCCGCCAGCCATCCGCCCGTGAGCGAGCCCAGCACGCTGGCCGCCTGCACGAAAAACGTAGCTGTGAATCCCGCGACGGCCAAGCCCATGTGAAAACGCTCGTACAGAAATTTCGGCATCCAGGTCAGCAGCACCACGGCCACGAAGTTCGAGCACATGAACGCGCCCATCAGGCACAGCGCCGTCGGCGTACGCCGCAACAACTGGCCGAACTGCGTGAAGTTGAGCGAGGCCGTGGTGGATTCGTTTTCGGAGAGATCGGACTGGCCGCGCTTCGGCTCGTGGAGGAAGCGGTTGAGCACGAAGCCCAAGACGACTCCCATGCCGCCAAAGACGATGAACGACCAGCGCCAGCCGTAGTGCTGACCGATCCAGCCGGCGAAAAAGCCACCGGCAATGGTACCGGCGTAAACGCTGGTCTGGTGAATGCCGATCGCGCGCGAACGGGTCTTCTTGCCGTGGTAATCGCTGACCATGGACATGGAGGCCGGATAGTACATGGTCTCGCCGAGTCCTTCGGCCGCACGCAAGACGAAGAGCGCGCGGAAGCCGCGGAAGAAGGCGGTGGACGTGCAGATGATGCTCCAGGCGTAGAGTCCGCCGAGGATGGCCTTCTTGCGCGAGATGCGGTCGACCACAAATCCGGCGAAGAAGCCGCTGAGCCCGTAGACCCACGCGAAGGCGCTGCCCAACAGGCCGAGTTGGACCATGCTGAGGCCGAGTTCTTTTTCGAGGAGGGGGAAGACGGAGAAGATCGCCTGTCGGTCCGCGTAGTTGAAGAAGGAGATGCACCAGAGCATCGCGACCACGTACCAGCGGTAGTTCGTGTGCTGGCGGTCCATTAATACAGCGCCTTTACGGGTACTTCTTTGAGACCCAGCGCCTTCGCGCCGAGGCGGATCAAGCCCAGTTCAGTCTGCGATTGGAAGACCTGGAAGCCCTGTTCCCGGTACTGCGCCACCTGCTCCGGCGAGCCCGCGGGAAGGCCGAGAAACTTGCCGTGCTTCTTCGCCGCGGCCACGACTTTGGCGATGTTCTCATCGAGCAGTGGTTCGTTCTGACGGCCGCGCAGCCCGAGGGAGAAGGAGAGATCGCTAGTGCCGATGAAGAGCACGTCGATGCCGGGAGTGGCGGCGATCTCTTCGATGTTTTCCACGGCAAGTGCCTCCTCGATGACGATCATGGTCATCATGTTCTCGTCGGCGGAGTCGTAGTAATTATCGGGTTCGGGCCAAGTGGTGGTGGCGAGTCCGGCGCCGGAGCCGCGCTTGCCGAGCGGCGGATAACGGCACGCGGAGGCTGCCGTGCGGGCGCATTCGCCGGTGGAGGCGAAGGGGAAGATGACGCCGGAGACGCCTTGATCCATCATGCGCTTGGCCGTCCACAACTCAATCACCGGCACGCGCGCGAAGACGGCGGCAGGCAGAGACCGCGTGGCGAGCACGATGGCGCGTAGGGTTTCGAGAGTGACCGGCGAGTGCTCCATTTCGACCCAGAGAAAATCGAAGCCGAGCGTGGCGACCAGCGCCGCGGCTTCGATGCTGGGCGTGGTGATGGTCACGCCGAGGACGGTCTCGCCCGCCTGGAGTTTGGCGCGCACGGGGTGCTTCCATTTGGGTTGCATGATTATTCGGCCACCTTATTTTGCTACTTTGCCACCTTGATCAACCATACTTCGGAAACCTGCGTACCGCGACCGTTACCGCCGAGACCGGCGGGGCGGGTCCACTCCAGCGTCAGAGTTCCGGTAGCGGTCGCCTGCTGGGGCACGTCGAACTCCACCGGTTCCGGGGTCGCGCCCTTTTCGCGGAAGGGGTGGACTTCGAGGGAATTCGCGGTCAGACGCACCTGCGTGGCGCGCATGTCGCCGCCGTAGGAGATGCGGATTTTGTAGCGCGCGGCGGGATCGAGGTCGCTATACTGCATGCGCAGCGGACGGTCCTGCATGATCTCGCCGTTGGCGGCCCAGCTGGTGCGCCAACCGCGCTGCGGCGCACCGCCGAAGGCAATCAGCGGCGATTTGAGGAAGTCCGGATCCTGCGCGTAGGTTTCGCCCGTCACCAGATGGGGACGCTGATTGACGAAGCCCAGCGCATCGTAGAAGCCGCCGGGGCCCGGATTGGTCCAATTGAGAAGTTCGTCGATTCTCGCGATCCGGTCGGTTTCGGAGCTGAGAGCGCGGATCGCCTGAAAGCGGTTCTTCAACCAGAGGCGGTTGTTGAGGGCGAAATCGAGGCTATCCAGATTGCCGCCGCGGTCGATGGCGATGGCCTTGTAGCGATCCACGCTGAGCTGCATGTGGATGCTCTGGAAGAGGGCTTCCGCCAACTCGAAAACGCGGGCGCGGTATTCGAGCGCATCTTTGGTGCGGGCGTCGGCATCGAGAATCGACTCGGCCTCCTCCATCGCCTTCATGGCGCCGGCGGAGGTGAGCGGCCAATTGCGCCCGGCGGTTGCGAGCGCAGCCATGGCCATCTCTTCCTGACGATTTTCAGAGAGCAGGCGGCTGTGTTCGTAGGCGTCGTAGTAAGCGCGATAGAGGGCCTGCTGGAATCTCCAGTTGAGGCGCTGCTGCGGCGTGGCACGGCGTTCCATGTCCTTGAACTGGGCCAGCGTCACATCGACCTGGCGGTTGGAAGCGAGAGGCCCGCGCCAGTTCTGTTCGAGCGCGAAGAGACCGTTGGCGAAGCTATCGGCCATCTCGGCGCCGATGAAGAAGCGGCTGAACTCGACGAGGATGCTCTTGGTGGAGGCGTCGGGATTCCACAACAGGCCGCTCCAGATGAACTTATTGACGTCGTCATTGCAGCCTTCGGAATAGCTCACGAAGGCGTCGGCGAAATGCTGATAACGCTTGAAGATGGCGGTCTCATCGAGCGGGCGCGGGTTAATCGTTTCGCGGCCCTCGGTGGTGGCGTAGGCGAGGTCCCAGTCCGGCACCGGGAATTCAGCGCGGATGCTGTGAGTGATATCGGGGTAGAAACGAACGGGGAAGCGCTTCGGCGTCTGCGCGCGGAACTCTTCGAGGCTGCCGTAGACCTGCGGTCCGAAGACGAGTCCGGAGAGCCACGGGGGATTCTGCCCGAGCAGCCCCCAGAATTCGTCGCGCCATTCCTTGGTGAAGCCCTGCGGCGAGAGCCACATCTGCGCCTTCGGATGATACTTGTGCAGGCTGGCGGTCTGCTTTTCCAGCAGGGCGAACATGTACTTGGGCTGGGTATGCCCCGGGTCGCCGCCGGGGACGAAGACGGCATCAACGCGCGGCAGGCGGTGGAAGACTTCGGCCCACTCCTTCAAGGCGAACTCGACCTGTGCGGGGTCCGAGTAGTCCTTGTCCATCGCGGGAAACCAGATGGAGACATCGAGGCCGTATTCGCTGGCGATGCGCGACATTTCGACCATCATTTCGATTTTGGGCAGGGGGAAATGCGGGCTATCTTCGTCGTCGTCCGATCGCGGAGGAATCAGTTCGATGGTGTTGTTGCCGAAGATCGCGAGCTCGCGAATGTACTGATCCCACATCGGCACGGACCACGCGTCATAGGCATTGGTCTTGGGGCGGTAGCCCAACTGCTGGCCGCGCACGAGGTACTTGGGCGCGGTGGAGACTTTCAAATCCGTCTCGAGTTCCAGTTTCTGGCGAGCCATGCGGAATTGGCGCAGCAGATAGCCGGTACCGAAGACCACACCGCGGTCATCGGCGCCGGTTACGGTGATGCTGGCGGGTGTGGAAGTGAGCGTGAAGCTCTCCGGTTTTCCGCCCGGGGCGACTTTCAAGTAGATCGCGGGGGCTCCGGCGGTGGCTGCGGTGGAGAGTTTGAGGCGCAACTGCGTGCGCTTCTCGATCTCTTCGACCAGCATTTGCGCGGCCTTCTTATGCGGAATGGAGGGCGCGCCGGGGAGAATGACGACAGCCTGCTTGAAATCTCCGGCAAAGGAAGGGGCGGCCAGGACTGCGGCGAATACTGCGATACGAGGCAGTTTCAGTTTACGCATGTTCGTTCCATAATTATATACAGGTTTTCAGAAACTACAAGTACACTAGGTAAATATGCAATTGCCGTTACGCGGGATCGTCACACCTTTGGCTACGCCACTTGCCCAATCCAAACAAGCGGAACCGGTGCTGGATGCACAGGCGCTGGACGGATTGATCGATCACGTAATCACCGGAGGAGTGCACGGAATCTTTTTGCTGGGCACCACCGGAGAATCGAGTTCCCTGAGCCGTGAGATGCGGCAGGAGATTGTGCACCGCGCCTGCGCCAAGGTACAGGTCCGCGTGCCGGTGCTGGTGAGCATCTCCGACAACGCCATCTCCGAATCCCTGCGTATGGCCGAGACCGCTGTGGAAGCGGGCGCAGACGCACTGGTGCTGGCCGCGCCGTGCTATTTCCAGAATTCGCAGGACGACTTGTTCCGGTACGTGAGCGAAATTGCCGCCAGAGTCACGCTGCCGCTGTTTCTCTACAACATTCCTCACCTGACCAAGAACTCGTTCGAGCCGGAGACGGTGCGGCTGGCATCGGAATTGCCGGGCGTAGTGGGGTTGAAGGACAGCACTGGCGATTTGGGATACCTGGAACGAACGGTGGAATTGATGCGGGGCCGCCCGGGCTTCAGCATTCTCACCGGACCGGAAGAGATCCTGGTGGATTGCATGCGCCGCGGCGCGATTGGCGGGGTGAGCGGTGGATCGAACCTGAATCCGGAGCTGTTTGCGGCTTTGTACAATTCCGTCATGGCTGGCGACACGGCACGCGCGGAAGAGTTGCAGCAGAAAGTGAACCGGATCAGCACGGCACTTTATCGAGTGGGCTTTCCGGGGAGCAGTTATCTGCGCGGGTTGAAGGCCGCGCTGGAAGTGGCCGGTCTGTGCCGGGCCCAACCGGCGCCGCCGTATTTTCCCTTATCGGCCGAGGAGCAGGCGCAACTCGAGCAGAACTACCGGGCGTTAGAGGGATGAAGAAAGAAGACCCGTATTTTTCCCGAGCGGTAGAGAAGGCGATGCTCGCGCTGGAGCACATCCGGCAGAGCCCCGAACCGCTAGCGTTTACGGAGATCTCGGCGAAGCTGGGGCTGACCAAGGCGTCGGCATTCCGGCTGCTCTACACGCTGGAGGCGCTACACTACCTGGCGAAGACGGCAGACGGGCGGTATTTCGCGCCGCAGCGTTCGAACCATCGGGAAATCCTGCAACTGGCGTCGGAACCGCTGGAGCGGTTGAGCATGGAGTTCCGGGAGACGGCAAGTCTGGCCGCGCTGTGCGAGAATCACATCGAAGTTCTTGCCGTCTGCGAGAGTCCGCAATTGATGCGCATGGGCAACACCGCGGGACGCATCCTGCCGCCGAATGCGAGTTCGCTGGGCAAAGCGATCACGGCGTTTCAGGAGCCGGAGATCTCGGAGAAACTGGTGCGCAGCTACGGCACCCACTGCTTCACACCCAATACCATCACCGATGAGATCGCGCTGCGTGAAGAGTTCGCGCAGATCCGGGAACGCGGGTACGCCGAAGATATGGAAGAGAGCATCGCCGGAGGACGCTGCTTTGCGGCGCCGATTCTGCGGCCGAACGGGAACGCGGTGGCCGCCGTCAGCCTCTCCATGCCGCTGCTTCGCTTTCACGGCGAAGCCCAACGGCAGGCGATTCTGACGGCGGTGCGCCATACGGCCAAGACGATCGAGCAGCGCCTGGCCTGAGGCTAGTTGCGGATCAGGAAGACCTCCGCGATATCGATCGAACCGTTGAAGCCGCCCTGCCCCTGATCGAGGAACCATCGCAGCGTCAGAGTGCCGTTCGCGGTTGCCTGCCCGGGGATGGGGAACTCGACCGGCCCCATCGCAGCCGGCTTTTGAATCCAGCCGTGGACTTGGACTTTCTCATTGGCGACGAGCTTGATCTTGGGATCGGTGGGGTTACCGACAAAGACCACGCGCACCTTGTAGGATGCCTTGGGATCGAGGTGTTCGTAGCGCATGGTGAGGGGAGTTTCGTAGCGGGTTTCGGCCCACGTCCACCAGGCCATCGGATTGAGGATGAACTTCGCCGGCCCATCGGGCTTGGTGGCTTCGGCGGAGGTACGGCCGATGATGCCGCCAGAGAACGCTGCGTATTCGGAGCGGGTGGAGTGGAAACCGCCGGGGTCATTGGCATATCCTGGGCCTTCATTGACGAGGTGCGGCTGCATGGCGGAGTTGCCCAGATCGTCATAGAAGCCGCCGGGGCCGGGATCGCTACGATGCAGAATGGCGTCGATCGCGGCGAGGCGGTCGTCCTCCTTTTCCAGGGTGCGAAGCTTTGCGAACTGGGCCTTGAGCCAGACGCGGTTGTTGAGTGGGAAATCGATGGTATCGAGATTGGCGCCGCGGCTGATGGCGATGGCTTTGTACTTATCTACGCTGAGCTGCGCGTGGATGCTCTGGTAGAGCCCCTCGGCCAGAGCGAAGATGCGGTTGCGCAGATCTTCGGCGGCGGGGCGGGTGAGCGATTGGTCGAGCGCGCGCGTGGCTTCCTCGATGGCGACGGTGGAGCCGGTGCGAGTGGCGTTGCGCAGGTGATCCATGGCCTGTTGCTCCAGGCCGGTTTCATAGAGGAGGCGCTGGCGGACGAAGCTGTCGTAGTAGGCGCGGTAGAGGATCTGCTGGAAGCGCCAGCTGAGCAGCATTTGCGGGGTGGCTGCGCGTTCGAGGCCCTGCACCTTGCGCAGCGTGTCGTCCACGGCGGCGCGCGGCAGCAGCGCGCCGTGCCAGTCCTCTTCCAGATCGAGCACGGCTTGCGCGAGCGCGGTTTCGTGCTTGGGGCTGATGAACCAGCGGGCCCACTCACGGAGGATCTGCGAGACATCCTGGTCGGGGTCCCAGCCGAGTCCGCTCCAAACGAACTTGTTCATATCGTCATTCACGCCTTCGGAATAGGTGAGGAAGCCCATGCTGGAGGGCATCATGTGGCGGAAGACTTTGAGGTAATCGGTGGGTCGCGGATTGATGGATTCGCGGGCCTGCGTCACCGCGATCGCGACATCCCACTCGGGCACCGGGAATTCGGCGTGAATAGTGTGGGTGATGTCGGGATAGTAGCGGATCGGGTAGCGCTGCGGGATCTTGGCGCGCAGTTCCTGGATGGTGATACGCGTCCAGGGACCGTAGACCACGCCGTCGAGCCATTTGGGTTCGGCCTTCATGAGATCGAGATACTCGGCGAACCAGGTGGCGTCGAAATTCTGCGGCGACATCCACATCTCGCCGTTGGGATGGAACTTGCGCAGCTCCTGCTTCTGCTTTTCGAGGAGCGCGAAAAGGTACTTCGGCTGGGTGTGGCCGGGATCGCCGCCGGGTACGAAGATGGCGTCGATGCGGGGGAGTTTCTTATAGACTTCGGTCCATTCCTTGAGTGCGAATTCGACGGTCTTCGGGTCGGAATAATCGCGGTCCATGGCGGGATACCAGATCCAGACGTCGATGCCGTATTCGGCGCAGATGCGCGACATCTCGCCCATCATGTCGAGCTTGGAGAGATGGAAGTGCGGGCTAGCGTCATCGTCATCGGAGCGCGGCGGGATGAGTTCGACGGCGTTGGTGCCGAAGACGATCATGTCGCGGAGATACTGTTCGAAGATGGCGGGCGTCCAGGCGTCGTAGGCGTTGACCTTGGGGCGATAGCCGATCTGGTGGCCGCGGAGCTTGTATTTGGGGCTGGTGGTGATGTCGAGCGAATCATCGATGGACGCGTCGAGGTGGTCCCAACGGAGGGCGCGCAGGAAGCGTCCGACACCGAAGAGAGTGCCGCGCGCGTCGTTGCCCTGAATGTCCACGGTGTTGCCGCGGACGCTGAGATGGAAGCCTTCGGCCGGTCCGTTGCCGGTGGCGTGATGCAGCCGGATGGTGGGACCGGCGCCCGCTCCGAGGGTCCACTGGAGGGCAGTGCGGCGCTCCACTTCTTCGACGAGCATCTGCGCCGCCTTTTTTTCGGTCCCGGTGAGATTCGGGTCGGCAGCAACGTGGGCGTTGCGTAGATCGAGAGCCGCGGCGCGGCCTGAGAGAATGGCGATCAGGATCAGTTGAGTTTTCATGGCAGCTAACCTGCGAAACGTTTAGACGCTAATAAAGAGCGACTCTTTCACCGGACAGCTTCGGTGGAAACGCCTCTTCGGTTGATCATTATAGTACGCGGCGAGGGCGGAAACTGCGTGATCCAAGCATAGCGGCGCAGTGGAACGCGCGAAACCATCCCGGCGCGATATCGCGGCTCACCGGGTTTGGCCTGCCCGGTCCGGTCAGTGTGCAGGTTCGCACGGCGAGGTAGACACACGCCTAAACGTAACTGTCAAGGCAAAGTAGGAATGTCCTATTCCCAGCAAAGTAGAAATGTCCTGTTTTAGAGGGGCGGCCTTACGCCTTACAGTGGATTCGATGTTCTGGGGGAGTCGCGCTCCTTGGAGCAGATCCGAAGACCGCTGCGACGGGGCTGGCTCCGAAGCAGACGGCGCCTAACCCCCAGTCAAACCGGGCCATAGGTTGCCCGTTCTGGGGGTTTTGGTTTTTGTGTGTCGATCAGTCATTCCGATCTCATACCGATCAGATCGGAGCGAAGCGACGCAGGGCTCTCGAAGTGTGAGATAGTGATCGACATCCGTCAAGACTTTTGCTTGTTTTCTCTGACTTGATGTCGCGGAGTTCCCCGCCCTTCCGGCTGTTTATGGTTTTGGGCGCTGACGGAAGGAGCCCGTATCCGAGGAGTCTATCCACTGGAATGGTTGTCAACTGGGCCTGGACACCGCCTCTGTCATCACCATCCATTCGCCTTTTATATTCAATCACTTGCGCCCCGGAGATGTCGTTTGATACCGGGTTTTGTGGGGACCCGCTGTACTCGTGTGCTTGGTACCGATCTCAGAACGCTAATCCGAATTTCCCCGCTTGATTAACACCTCGGAGGAACCCACTCCCCCCAAATTCTCCAAACGAGTGTTCGTACGGGTGCTTAAACGTTTTCGGGATGGCAGTGAAATTTTAGCTGAGGCACCCTTTACCGGAGCCGGCGCTGGATTCCCGGTGAAGGCCAGGACGGATACTTTGCCGGATTCCCGGCATTCTATTCTCATGCTGACTGGACATTTCGTCCCAAAACAGTTATGCTGATTTTTGTTTTATCAAGCGCGGGCGGAACAGCGCCATGCGTCGTGGTGGCACTACGGTGCGACCAAGGCTCGTCATGGCGGCGGCCCGCGGGAAGCAGGTGGCTCTTGGCCAAACAGCGTCAGCCGCGTAAGCCGGCCGCACAACCCTCGGAAGCCCCACAGCGTCCGGCTTTGCAGGAAGCCTCGCAGTTCATGTTGCTGGAACGTGAAGTGGAGATCCAGTACCAACCACGCATGCGGGAAGCGTTGCAGGACAAGGTCAATGCTGTGGCCGACTCGCTACGGGGCCAGACACCCGCATGTTCCCGGTGTAGTCAGCCCATGAAGCGTCATGACACCGAGACGGTTTCCTGGGTGGCGCGCGTTGGATGCTTA
>OCZT010003672.1_pt1 | contig 15660 bp, 6 predicted proteins | sample 1539031 | NCBI WGS metagenome assembly OCZT01 (sample SAMEA3539308, study PRJEB22396) | soil metagenome | biome: tundra; feature: field; material: soil | place: USA | collected 2010-05 | depth 0.15 m | reverse complement strand
AGCGAACTCATTCCTCTGGACGATGTTAGCCGATTTCTACACGAAATATCCCAGCACTCGCGCCCGGTTTCCTTCGGAAGGACTTGTCGCGACACCGGAGTTTCTAATCTGCCCCGCTCCGCCACCGAGTCCTTTATCACTCGGTATCTTCCGCTCGAATCGCTGAATAGCCCGCGCCAGCGGCCTCATTTGCAAATGCGGAAGAGATTTGCCGATCGGTTCGCTGCGGATCGAGGCCTGGGCGCCCTGGTTTGTTTCCCGTCCCCGCGCCGGTATGTACACCACTTTTTGTTGACACCACCCGATGCCCCATCTTCCCCAGCACGGCATTCAGGTCTTCGATCAATTTCTTTTCCCGCGCGGCAATCGCCTGCTTCTCTGCCAGCAGGCCTTCCACGGATTTTACGAGGTCCTCTTCTTTTGGCTCCGGCACAGAATCCTCCTTCGTTAGAAGCTTCACAGCATTCTGGCATACCGTCGCTCCACCGAAGAAGAACCCGGCACATGCACAGGGGCACGAGGAAGCAAAAGCCCTCAACGAATTGCACGATCAACTTCAGGAGTGGTTTTTCGGTAAGCCCCGACCGCCGCCGAATCCGCCCCCACCGCGCGGATCACCAAAGCCGGCTGTTTTTCCCATTGACCGCATGGCTTCGGCTTTCTACCATGAAAACTTAAAGGCGGCGTTATCTTTTGTTGGACGACGACGTGATCAGTAATTCAGTTTGAAAATCCAGGAGACCATTGGCAACACTCCAGCAACAGATATGAGTCGAATAGAACTATCAGTCAGCTTCAGCGACCCTGACGGCGCAAAACGCGACGACCGCCAGGAAGTGCAGACATCGAACACGCCCGACCTCGCCGCCGAGCAAAGGATCGCACGCATCCTTTTCGCCGAACTTAAAGTCATGCCCGGACCGCAGGATATGCCAAAACATAATGCCATCGCTCTGCGATGGATGGATTTTCCTCGTCAGCCAGCAAGTTTCACCAAATACCTTGATATCCAGAATTCACAGGCTGTGTGGTTCGAATTGACGAACCTCATCATGGGTGTGGAAGGCCATCTTGCTCTGGCAAAGGCTTTTAAGGCACTGGAACCGTCTCAAGAGCCGCCGTTCGATGACGACGCTGCGCTCAACGACCTCTTCTATATCCATGGCCGGAAAATCTCGCTGCTCAACCAGGCCGTTCATGATCTCATAAAAGTGCAGGACCTCGTTAACCGACTGTTGCACGAAAGTTTGGGTGGCGACCTTGTGGATGCCACCAAACCTAATTGGGAACAGACGCAGCTCATTCGCGCAAATGTGGAGACAGGCCTTAAATCGAAACTATCTGCCGGCCTCCTCTCGCAGACTGATTTCGATGAGATTGATGATGCTCTGAAAATTCCGAAACGCACTCCGAAGGCCAAGATCGCGCTTGACTATAGAAACAGGCTCACCCATCACATCAGGCCTTCTGTGGACCATTCCATTTTTTTTTCCGCCATTCAGTCACGCGCCGCCGTGGAGGTCAAAGACGCACAGGGAAAACGCATCGGAAGCCAGATTGCAATCAAGGCCAGCCCGCCCATTGAATACCGCTTCCAGGATTTGCATGCTGCTTTTTCTGAATATCTTGCCGCCGTTGTAGCCATGCTGCACAAGCTCAGCAGGGTCGATATTTTGCGCCGTTGAAGCGGCTCGACCGGCATGCGGGTCCGTATCTGCTCATGAAAGAAACTTGCTGGCGAGAATCGCGCGGGCGCTTTCATCACTCCAGAGAAGACGTTCCGGCTTTCCGCGCTCGATGGTGCGGCGCTTTCGACGGGCTTCCTGACCTTTCGGGAGAAGCGCAACCTTGCGGCCCGGTTTTTCACTCACGACGGTGCAACCGCGAATGAGAACATCGATCCACTCCCCTCCATCACGGATTACTTCGGCGATGACCGCGCGGTCGCCGATATTCAAGGTGCGGCCTCGTCTGCCTCTCGGCTTATGCCATACGCTTTCATTCCAGCGAATGACGTCCGCCTCGATAAACCCGCTGCCGCAAGAAATCCACTCCGCCGCCATGCCCTCCGCCCTTCCGTTCTTTTCTGAGGAAAACCTCATTAGTACCTTAAAACTTATCACTGATCTGAAACACGAAGCGTGGTGCCGTGCCATCGCCGCCGTAGAGGGGTGTGCTAGCAGTTTTGGTTAAAGGCCTGGCCACATAGAAGTTCCCCGACAGGCCGGAGGTGCACTGAAAACGCATTCCCGGCCCGGCGGAGGCGGCGGATATCTGTTCAGGCTGGCCGACGTTATAATTCCACACTTTGCCGATGTCGTAGAAAAAATAAGGGGTCATAGTCGTTTGATTTATTGCGGGCAAACCCTGATAGCGCATTTCCAGCGAGCCTGTCATGCCGCTGTCGCCGGAGATTTCCGATGTGTCATAGGCGCGACCGACGGCCATGCCGCCGTAACCGAATTCCTCCGAGGAATAAAGAGACTGTGAGGACTTTTGCCCGGAGAGAGTGAGAGAAGCGGAGACATCTCTGGCGAGACTCTGTAGGCGGTTGTAGCTTGCCGTCAGTTTCAGAAAATCCGGCGAAGTGTCCGGCCTGGAGGCATTGGGGTCGTTGGCGCTATTGCTGTTGAAGATCGGCAGCCCGCGCCGGAGCGCGACATCCAGATTATTGTGGCCGGGATAACTATTGCCAAACCAGGAGTCGGTGTCGTCATAGTTCAGGCCGACGTTCACGGCGCGGATTCTATCCCGGCTGAGGACGGTGTTCAGAATATTACTGTCGGAATCGCGAAAATCCATCGACAGGCGTGTGGTCAGGGTTTCGTCTCTCTGGCGCACCAGACGATAACTGAGCCCGACCCCGCCGTTGACCGATTGGCTGGTGATGTCCTGTGGCTTGAGCGTATAGCCGGGGACGGCGTTGGTATAGCCGCCGGTGACGTCAAGGCTGGTTGCCATTGAGAGCATCATTTTTTGTGTGGCATTGAAGGCGTAAAGATTGCCATTGGCGGCGGTCGTCGCCGCAGGAATCCACTGTACGGACAGGTCCGTTTGCTGCAGCGGCAGCAGGCTGCCGCTCCATGCTGCGGAAGTCTCATAGGGACCGAGATAGCGCGATCCGCCATTGTCGATGCCGAGCGTCGTCACCCCTTTGGTTTTTCGGGCCATCAGGATCAACCGCACCGATGGTTCGTCTTTGTTTTGCATCGGTTCCAGTGTGGCCTGAAACGAGACCCCGGGAAGGTCGCTTAACAACAACAGCTGGCGTTCCAGCGTCTGCATGCGGGCCGGTCTCTCGGCCTTGATGGCATCCACAGCCCTGCTGACCAGAGAAGAGGCCGGCGCGTCGCCGGTGAGGGACACATCGCCGATGTAGCCCTCAACGGCCTGAATCTTCAGTGTCCCTTTGAAGATATCCTGCGCGGGCACAAAAGCCCGCGAGAGGAAGTATCCTTCCTGCCGATACCGCTCCGTCAGGGCGGCGGCAATCTGCCAGGCGATCTCGAGCGTGACGTCTTTGCCGACATAAGGCTGGTATAACTTTTTCAGTTGTTGAGAACTGAAGACAGTCACATGATCAAACCAAATGCCGCGCAGAACAAACTGGATGCTCTTGGCGTTCTTCGGTTCCGGCGTGGTGTATAGAGGGGAAGAAGGCACCTGGATATTTTGTTCCGGCGCAGTCGACGGCGGCGCTGTTGGCGCCGGTTGCGTAGGCATGATCCGGTTGATGTCGGCGGGCCCCGGCAAGATTGCGGCCAGAGCCGATTCTGTTCCAAGGACAGAAAAGGCTGTCAAAAAGAGGCCTGCCATCAAAAATAGTTGAAAACGGAACATCTTATTTCTATGTCAATTAATCACAATGGCACCTTGTATCGTTTTTACTACTAACAGATTGATAAAGAAACATAAGTTTATAGAGCAAGGGCTTCCAACAGGAGCAGATGCTAACCATAGCACAAGGGGTAGACCGGCCGTTACTTAGGACTAGACCGCCTGCGTACTAAGGTACTGTAAAAGGTTAAGATGAAGTTAATAACTCATTGATATAATAGATCATAGGTCGTTTTCTATGGTTCTGTAATGCATCGGTCATTAATGGAAGTTAAGTGGGCGGGTGGTGATGGGAGATGGTCTTCCTAAAGACATAAGCTTCTTGATCAGAAATAGCGTTTTCTGCGCCGCCGTCTTTTTGTCGATTATTTCCGTGGAAGCGACGCCGGGTTTGGCCAATCCGACCGGCGGCACGGTAGCGGCGGGGGCGGCGACGATCAGTTCTTCCGGCAACGTACTCGACATCACGCAGACCACAAACAAAGCCGTGATTGACTGGCGCGGTTTTGATATCGCGCCGAACGAAACGACGGACTTCATACAGCCGTCGTCATCGGCGATGACGCTCAACCGGATTAACAGCGGCAGCCCGAGCCAGATCTTCGGGCACTTGAGCGCCAACGGGAATATCCTCATCCTCAACCCGAGCGGCGTGTTGTTCGGCGCGGGATCGCAAGTGGATGTCAACGGACTGATCGCCACGACGGCGGGCATCAGCAATCAAGCGTTCATGGCGGGCGGCGCGCTGTCGTTCAATCAGCCGGGCAATCCCACCGCCGCTGTCATCAATAACGGCACGATCACCGCAGCAGATGCCGGGCTGGTCGGCCTCGTCGCGCCCAACGTTATCAACAACGGCGTGATTACGGCACGTTTAGGTACAGTACAACTGGCCTCGGCGGACAGCTTTGTTCTGGATCTCTATGGCGATGGCCTGCTGAACTTCGGAGTGAGCGACGCGGTGCAGAAACAGCTGGTTGCGAATACCGGAAAGATCAGCGCCGCAGGAGGCAAGATTGCGCTGACGGCGGCGGCCGGGAACAGCGTGGTGAACAGTTTGATCTCGGTCGCGGGCGAGCTGAGCGCGCCCGCTGCCGCGCAAAAGAACGGGCATATCTACATCTATGCCGAAGGCACCAATGCCGTCCCCGGCAATGTGACGACCAACAAAGGCCAGAAGAGCGGCAGCAGCACGGTGCAGGTGGACGGCTATCTCGATGCTTCTGGATATGGCACCGGGCAGACGGGCGGCACCATCGATGTGCTGGGAGATAACGTCAGTCTGATGAGCGGTGCCCTGCTCGATGCGAGCGGCGACTCTGGCGGCGGCACCATCCACATAGGCGGCGATTTCCATGGCGCGGGCACGACACCGACCGCGCTCGACACCACCGTCGACGCCGGCGCGCTAATCATGGCCAATGCTGTCACGTCCGGCAACGGCGGCAATGTTGCGGTGTGGAGCGATGACTATACCAGCTTCGCCGGCAACATCCTCGCCACCGGCAGTGCGCAATCCGGTAACGGCGGCTTCGTCGAAACCTCCGGTCATAATCTTCTGGCCTATAACGGCACCGTCGACCTGCTCGCGCCCCAGGGCGTGACTGGTACGCTGTTGCTCGACCCTTATAACGTCGCCATCACCAACAACGCGAGCGCCACGGATAGTTGCAGCTCCGGCACGTGTACGCCTTCGGGCAACACATCGCTTCTGAATGTCACCACCCTGGACACGGCGCTCGCCAGCAGCAACGTCACCGTTAATACGGGATCAAGCGGCGCCCAGACCGGCACGATCACGGTCAACGGTACGGCGGATACGGGCGGCGCCGTTGCGATTAGCTGGAGTACAAGCAACCTGCTGACTCTGTCGGCGGCAGGCGGCATCGCAATCGATGCTGGTGCTTCGATCACAAATACTTATAACACAGTCAACGGCACCTTTGGCGCGGGCAGTATTCCCGTTGTTCTCGCGCTGCGGGTGGACAACGGGAGCGTGAATGGACAAGGGACGGCGGCGGGCAGCAGTTATGGCGTCACCAACAACGGCACGATCAACATGTCGGGCAGCTCGGGCGCGGTATCGATTTTCAACGATTGGAACTTTACAGCCGTCAACGGCACGCAGACGGCTAATGGTTCCTGGGCGGCTGCTACTTACGCGCTGAATGACACTGTCTCCAGCCAGTTCACTACCTACAAGCTGGTGAACAGCACCAGTGACCTGGCGTACATCGGCACCAACAGCACCACGCTGGGCTACACCTATGCGCTCGGCACCAACATCAACGGCGGCGCTGCGGCTTTCAACTCCAACGTCCCTCTCGGCACGTTTACCGGCATTCTCGATGGCCAGTGGTGTGCCCTCGGCGGCGGCTCTGTCTGCGGCGTTACCAACCTGACGATGACGAGCTCCGCAGCCAACGTCGGTCTCTTTGGCGCCAGCAGCGGGACGATCCGCAATCTTGCGCTGGGGCTGGCGGTAACCGATAGTTCAAGCAATACCGGCACCGACATTGTAGGCACGCTGGTCGGCAACAACTCCGGCACCGTCGCCAACGTAAGCGCAACGGGCGGCATCAATTACGCGACGACCGTCGGCGCTGCCTCCGCGCCAGTCGCCCGCGTCGGCGGGCTGGCCGGGGAGATAAGCGGGACGGGAGTCATCATCAATTCCGCCGCATCGGGCAACGTCACTTACACCTATGCCGGCACCTCCTCCGCCGCGCCCAGCACGTATCTGGGCGGGCTGGTGGGCTTTGACGGCGGCACGGCGGCGAACTCGATCTCCGGCTCCGACGCCGTGACCGGCACGGTGACGGCGCAATACAGCTCCAACGGCTGCAGCGGGTCGGCCTGCACGGGCACTGTCGGTGGCAGGATCGGCGGGCTGGTGGGGCAGAACAACGACACCTCCACACCCTGGATCGTCAATTCCTACTCCACTGAAAACGTCAACGTCAGCCTCTCCGGCAGTACCAATGAAATCGGCGGGCTGGTGGGGCGCAACACTAACGGCACCGTCTCCGGCAGCTACGCCAGCGGCACAGTCAGCGCCACCACCGTCGGCAGCGTCGCGACCACGACCTATCTCGGCGGGCTGGTGGGGGACAACTACGTTACTGCCACTGGCGCCATCACCAATTCATACGCCAGCGGCGCGGTCACCTATACCTATGCCGGCACCGCCGTCGGCACGAGCATCGCCGATGTCGGCGGGTTGGTGGGCGAGAACGGCAGCACGGTGGCGAATTCGATCTCCGGCTCCGATGCCGTGACGGGCACGGTGACGGCGCAATACAGTTCCAACGGCTGCAGCGGTTCGGCCTGCACGGGTAATGTCAGCGGCGATATCGGCGGGCTGGTGGGATCTAACGGCAACACGTCAACATCCGCGATCGTCAATTCCTACGCAACTGAAAACGTTACCGACAACCTCTCTGGCTCAACCCAAGTGGTCGGCGGGCTGGTGGGCTTGAACGCCGGCACCATCTCCGGCACCAGCACGGCAACGTCCTACGCCAGCGGCACGGTCAGCGCTACCATCGGCGGCAGCACGGCGATCTCGACTCTTATCGGCGGGCTGGTGGGACGGAACAACGGTTCCGCTGGCATCATAACCAACTCGGCGGCGAGCGGCGCGGTGACCTATACCGACGCGGGCACGTCGACCGGCGGCAACAACGCCTATGTCGGCGGGCTGGTGGGGTACAACGACGGCGCCGCCGTAAACTCAATTTCCGGCTCCACGGCGAGCGGCGCGGTGAAGGCGCAGTATAGCCAGACCGCTTGCAGCGGCTCGGTCTGCAGCGGCATTGTGAATGGCTATGTCGGCGGCCTGGCTGGCGTCAATGGCAATGCCAGCGGCGGTACACTGGCCACCGGGATTTCCACTTCTTCCGCGTCGGGGAGTGTCAGCAGCGGCCTGGTGGGCGGCAACGAGTATGTGGGCGGGCTGGTCGGTGTGGGCTGGGTGAACAGCGGCGGCGACTCGATCGCCAATTCAAGCGCGTCGGGCAGCGTGACCTACACCTATACCGGCACCGCAGCTGGCACCACCACGGTCTATGTCGGCGGGCTGGTGGGGTATAACGGCAGCCAAGCGGCGAACTCGATCTCCGGCTCCTATTCATCCGGTGGCGCGCTGACGGCGCAGTACAGCCAGACCGGCTGCAGCGGCGCGGCCTGCAGCGGAGTTGTGAATGGCGAAGTCGGCGGGCTGGTGGGAAACAACAACGACGCCTCCACAACCGCGATCGTCGATTCCTATTCCACCGAAAACGTCAGCGACAGCCTTACCGGCGGAAGCCAATATGTCGGCGGGCTGGTGGGCTTGAACGCCGGCACCATCTCCGGCACCAGCACGGCAACGTCCTACGCCAGCGGCACGGTCAGCGCTACCATCGGCGGCAGCACGGCGATCTCGACTCTTATCGGCGGGCTGGTGGGACGGAACAACGGTTCCGCTGGCATCATAACCAACTCGGCGGCGAGCGGCACGGTCACCTACACCTATGCCGGCACCGGCGTCGCCACGAGCACCGTTTATTTCGGCGGGCTGGTGGGGCTTAACAGCAGCACGGCGGCGACCTCAATCTCCGGCTCCGACGCCACCGGCACGGTGACAGCGCAATACAGTCAGACCGGCTGCAGCGGCGCGGCATGCACGGGCAACATCAACGGCTATGTCGGCGGCTTGGTCGGCGAGAATGGCAGCGGTGGCGCCACCGCGATTTCCACCTCTTTCGCGTCGGGGAGTGTCAGCAGCAGCCTGGTGGGCAGCAACGAGTGGGTCGGCGGGCTGGTCGGTTATGAGTACAGCACTTCGGTATCGGCCATTGCCAATGCCTATGCAACTGGTGCCGTTATTTATACCGGTTCCACGGCAGGCGCGAAGATCGGCGGGCTGGTCGGATACAATCAATCGGGCACGATCTTGGATACCTATGCCACGGGTTATGTCAGCGCCAGCCATGGCACAGCGGGCGGGCTGGTAGGATCGAACGGCGGCACGGTATCGGCTTCCTACTGGAACACCGCCACGACGGGCCAGAGCACGGCCTTGACCGGCGCTACTGGCGTCAGCACTGCGACATTGCAAAACAGCGGCACGAACGGCGGGCTGCCGAGCGGCTGGGACGGCATCGCAACCTGGAGCATCGTCGCGGGCGTGAGCTATCCCTATCTTTCATGGCAGATCGCGAGCGGCACGCCGCAAGTTGTTTCCGGCATCGCCTATAGCAATCGCGGCGTAACCGCGCTGGCCGATGCTAATGTCGCGGGTCTAATCAACGGTGCGGCGCTTCTATCGGCGCAGACCGGCAGCAGCGTTACGACCGGTGCCAACGGCTATTACTATTTCCTGCTCGCACCCAGCACGATTTCCGCTGGCGGTTCAGATGTGCTCACCTATCTGACCGGCAGCACCAAGGGCAACGCCTTTTACGATAACGCCACCGGCTCGCTGGCTTCCTTCAACATCTACGGCAATGAATTGTTGGCTACCAGCGCCAGCAGCACGCTATCCGCGATAACCACAGATCTTTCCACAGCGCTTGGCAGCAATAGCGGCGGCAACTTTCTCTTTACCCCGAGCAGCGGCGCGATCACGGCCACTGCCAGCGATACGCTGGAACTCACCTCGACCGCCAGCACGCTCAACCTCGATAAGACGATGACGACCTCAGGTGGCGGGGCAATCATCCTGAACGACGCCAACGCCGTCACCCAGAGCGCCGCAATCAACACACCCAATCTGCTGCTCACCTCCGGCGGCACTTACACGCTGACCAATAGCAGCAACAGTGTCGGTACACTTGCGGGGAGCACAGGCGCTTTGTCCCTGACGGACAGTTCGGCCCTGACGGTGGGTACGGTTTCCGGCACCGCCGGCCTGACGGCTTCCGGTGCAGTAACCCTGATGACGACCGGCGCCAGCGGCAGCATCGCGGTCAACAACAACATCACCGAGAGCACCTATGCTGGCACCGCGAGCCTGACGCTCGCTGCGGTCACGGACATCACGCTTGCTGCCAGCAAGGCCATCACAGCTTCCGGCAGCACCAAGCTCAACGTCACGCTGGATGCCGATACGGCTGGCGCGGGCGGCGCCATCGTGCTCAACAGCGGTTCGTCTATCACATCTAACGGCGGAGCGATTACGCTGGGTGGCAACGAAACCATCCCCTCAAACATCGTCGCCGGAACGGGATATGCCGTAGGAGATGCTGCGAGCAAGTACGGCGTGTACATCAACAGCGCCACCGTCAACGCAGGCAGCGGCGCCATCATCATGAACGGCCAGGGTTACAATACTTCGGGCAACAGCAATTATGGCATCAATATCGCCTCCGGCAGCACCGTCGAAGTCACCGGCGCCAGCGGCATGGCACTTACCGGCATCGGCGGCGGCACGGGAGCGAGCACGAACGATTATGGTCTTTACAGTGCGGGCACGATTAAGAGCACGGTAACGGGCGGTGGTGGCATCACGCTTATTGGCTATAGCGGCGATAACAATGGTTCGGGCGGAAGTAATCCCGGAGCCTACATCGGTGGAGGTGCGATAAGCAGCGTCGATGGCAATATCCTCATCGACGGCAACACCGGCATCAATGGTCAGGCCGTCAGCAACACAACCGGCGGAGCCAATGACTTTCCCTCCAACGCAGGCATACAGTTCTACTATAGCACGATTACTTCGACGGGCAATGCCACCATAACCCTAAACGGTATCGGCGCGGGGTCAGGTGCAAGCTACTGTGACTACGGCGTCTCCTTCGGCGGCACCGGAACCTTGATAACCAGCGCCACCGGCAATATCAGCATCACCGGCACGGGTGCCACCACCACCGGCGGCCATGACGCCGGTATGAACTTAAATGGCGGGGTCATTAAGACCACGGGCACTGCGACCATCAGCCTGACAGGCTACGGCGGCGGTACGGGGTCAAGCGGCGTCGATTACGGCATCTCAGTGGGTACCACCATCCAAAGCACCGCGACGGGCGGTGGTGGAATTACGCTTATCGGTTATGGCGGCGACAATGGCGGTTCGGGTGCAGCCAATTACGGAACCGCCATACCCTCAGGTACCATAAGCAGCGTCGACGGAGCCATCCTTATCGACGGCAATACCGGCATCGACGGTCAGGCTATTAGTAGCACTACGGGTAACAGCAACGATGGAGTCTATGTCGGCGCCACCGGCAAGGTGCAGACCAGCGGCAGCGGCACGGTCACCATCACAGGCGCCGGCGGCGGATCGGGGGCGAGCGGCAGCTCTTCAGGCATCGGCATAGATGGCACCGTCCAAAGCACGGCGACGGGCGGTGGGGGAATTACCCTCGTCGGCTATAGCGGCGACACTGGTGGTACGGGTCAATTCAATTCCGGAATCTCTTTCTCCGGAGGAGTGAGCAGCGTCGACGGCAACATCGTCATCAAGGGCAACACCGGCATCAGCGGCCAGACCGTCACCACTTCGACAGGCCACGAAAATGTCGGCATTAATGGCGGCGCTGGCGGTTCCATTTCCTCTACCGGCAAGGCCACCATCACCCTCAATGGCATCGGCGGCGGATCGGGGACAGGCGACACAGATTTCGGCATTTATTTGAACGGCCCCGGCCTCCAAATAACCAGCGTCAACAGTGACATCGGCATCACCGGCACCGCGGCCAGCACCACCGGCGGGAGCGATTTCGGCATCCGTCTCTATAACCCTTCGGCGGTCTATACGACCGGCAGCGGAAACATTAGTCTCACCGGCGTTGGCCAAAATGGCAGCGCCGGCATTTATTCTTCGGACGCCAGCGGCACTAATAATATCGGCGGGGCGTCGGATACGGGGAATATCACCTTCAATTCCGATACGATAATCCTTTCCAGCACCCCGATTCAGACCACCGGCACGGTGACCTTCGCGCCCTATACGGCGAGCACAGTCGTCAATGTGGCGACCGGCAGCACCGGCTTGCAGATAACCAGCGGCATACTCAGCAACGTCACCGCAGGCGGTATCACCATCGGCGCTACGGGCGATACGGGGGCGATGAATGTCGGCGCCTATACCTGGAACGCTCCTCTTACCTTGCTCAATGGCAGCGGCAACATCAATATCAATGGCGCCGAAGCCATGGCCGGCAATAGCCTGTTTGCTGATACCCTGTCGGGGAACATCACGCTTGGCGCCAGCGGCAGTGTCAGCAGCAATGCTTCGGGCAATGCCATCGTCCTGGCCGCCGGCGGCAACTTCACCAACAGCAACAGCAGCTCCAGCGCTCTCTCCGCAACGGGAGGCCGGTGGCTGGTCTATTCCACCACGCCGGGAGCCGATACGTTCGGTTCGCTGAACAGCAATAACACGGCGGTGTGGGATGCGACTTATGGCGGGACGATATCGCAGACCGGAAACCGCTATGTGTTCTCGTATCAGCCGACGGTCACTTTCACTTCGACCAGCGACAGCAAAACCTACGGCGTCAACGACACCTCCACCGTCGCCACGGATTATAGCGTCAGCGGCTTGCAGGCGAGCGTTGCCAATGCCTTTGCCGCCGATACCAATGCGACGGCCTTTAGCGGCGCGCCAAGTGTCACATCCTCAGGATCGGCGGCTTCGGCTACGGTCGCTGGTTCGACCTATACGATGACCGTGGCTCAAGGAACATTGGCCGGGGTTGACGGATATGCTCTGGCTTATAGTTCGCCCGGCGCGTTGACGGTGAATCCTGCCGCGCTGACGGTGACGGCGAACAATGAGAGCAAGACCTATGGCAGCACGTTCACCTTCGCCGGCACGGAGTTCACCACCTCCGGCTTGCTCAACAGCGACAGCGTCGCCAGCGCGACGCTGACCAGCGCCGGCACTGCGGCCACCGCGACCGTGGCGGGCAGCACCTATACGATCGCCTCCAGCGCGGCGCTCGGCTCCGGCCTGTCCAACTACACCATCACCTATACGAACGGCCATCTCACCGTCAACACCGCGCCGCTGACCATCACAGCGGATAACGAGAGCAAGACCTACGGCAGCACCTACACCTTCGCCGGCACCGAATTCACCACCTCTGGCCTGCTCAACAGCGACAGCGTCACCAGCGCGACGCTGACCAGCGCCGGTGCCGCCGCCACCGCCACCGTGGCGGGCAGCACCTATACCATCGCCCCCAGCGCCGCAGTTGGTTCGGGACTTTCCAACTACACCATCAGCTATGTGAACGGCCAGTTCACGGTCAACCCCGCCCTGCTGACCATCACGGCGGATAACGAGAGCAAGACCTACGGCAGCACCTACACCTTCGCCGGCACCGAATTCACCACCTCTGGCCTGCTCAACAGCGACAGCGTCACCAGCGCGACGCTGACCAGCGCCGGTGCCGCCGCCACCGCCACCGTGGCGGGCAGCACCTATACCATCGCCCCCACCGCCGCGCTGGGCGCGGGACTTTCCAACTACACCATCAGCTACGTCAACGGCCATCTCACCGTCAACACCGCGCCGCTGACCATCACGGCAAACGATGAGAGTAAAATGTTTAGCGACACATTGGTGTTCTCGGGTGATGAATTTTCAAGTGCGGGCCTCAAAAACGGTGAATCGATAGGCAGCGTGACGCTGGCCAGCGTCGGAGCAGTAAACACAGCTGCCGTAGGCCCCTATGCGATCATACCCACCGCTGCCACCGGCGGCACCTTTGATATCAACAATTACACGCCCAGCTATGTCAACGGTGTCCTGACGATCAGTGTTTTCTCCGCCAGCTCTTTGCCCGAAACGGTGATATGGGTATCACAAAATATATCGAGCCCCACCGCCGTTGTTGTCAGCCAGAATGCCGCTAATAATGTGCCGCTGAGTGTAGGACAGGGTAATGAAACGGCTCCTGTGCTAGGCGTCACGCAGAACCAGAAACAAGATACCGCGCAGAATTATAATAGCCCGACTCCTAACAAATACGAAAACCAGCCTTCAGCGAGCACGCTGGGCGGCATCCTTCATTTCTCCCCTGAAGTTGTTCAAAGGTTTGATCTGGGCTACCTGCTCAAGGAACTGAGGTAGTAGTTCGAAAAAAGATCCACGGTTCTGCGCCGAGCATGCCTCCTATTTTCACCCCAGATTTTGCATATCTGCGACCGTAGCTTTCCTTGCATATACGCGATCTGCCACCCACCCGGCGGCCTTGCATACCGCAAGAACACTCTATCCCGCCAAACGTGGCGAAATTGCCCAGAGCGTCGTCTCCAGCCTCAAGTCAGCGGCCGGGATGGCTCATATCTACGACGTCAGTCAGGCCACAGTTTCGACGCATCGTCTCTATTTGTGGCTCGCCGCGTCGCGCGTCCTTGGCCAGGTAAAAGAATCCTGTCCGGCGTCCGCAGAGACGCCGCGTCTTCGCGATCCAAAATCGTAACCGCCTAGCCCCTGCACCCCGAATAATTTTTTCCCGGCCTCCAGTCTTCTTTGAGAGGCCGGAAAAAATTCCCTCTTTTCATTTGGGGCACAAAGCAAACGGAACGAACGCCCTGCCCGAGGACGGGAAGCGGGCGCAGGAGGAAGAACAATGGCAGTGAACAGCGTAACGGTAATCGGCAATCTGGGTGCTGCTCCCGAGGTGCGAAATCTTCCGTCCGGTCAGAGCGTGGCGAATCTCTCGCTGGCGACGACCGAGCGGTTTACTGACCGCAACGGCGGGAAACAGCAGCGGACTGAATGGCACCGCATCGTGACTTTCGGAAAGCTGGCCGAGACCTGCGCGCAGTATCTCACCAAAGGCCGCCAGGTCTATGTCGAAGGACGGCTGACCACCCGCGCGTACGAGGCGAAGGACGGCAGCGGCAAGCGCTACCGCACGGAAATCGTCGCGCGGCAAATCCGGTTTCTGGGACGGCGTGGCGATGCGCCAAGCCACGCGGATTCTAGCAAAGCCCCATTCTGACCGGAGCATGACGGGAGAGCCGCGCAAGCGGTTCTCCCCGAGAGCCTTTCATCGAATAGCTCTGAACAGGACAAATGAAAATGAAACGACCAACACTAAAGACTCTGGGAATCGTGCTGCGATTGCTTCGCGTCGCCGGTTCCAGCCCCTCCGGCTCTTCGGCGAAGTCATGTATCGAACGAACTCTGCGCCCTAAAATCGGCGGGTCTTTTTCAATCGAAAAGTATCAGGTTTTGAAATCCGATTATGCAATGACGCTCGCAGGCGTCCAAACTCAGGACATCTACGAAATCACCACACGATACGCTATCGCTTTGCATTTCAGCGGAGGCCATATCGACGAAGACGCGCTTGTCAGGATTGGATGCACACAGCGAAGCCGTAACGGCGGGCGGTTCCTCATATACCACTGCATGACCACTATCGAATTCCGCAAGACTTACAATCGCTGGAAAGCGACCGCACTGCGCGCGCCTTGCGCTTTTTATCTGGGCAGGTGAGACTCGCGGGCGCGGTGCCTCTCACGAGGCACCGCGCCCGCTCTGACCGGAGTATGACAGGAAAGCCGCGAAACCGGTCCCGAAAAAACACCGAAGAACAATAGGAAATTAGGATGCGATGAAAAGCCTTCAGAACGACAGAGCTGAAGATGCCCGATATTGCTAGCTGTTTTTCAATCCTTACACAGAAACTTACACACTTTCACATTTGATGGAAATAAAGCCAATAAAACAAAGAGTTTTTCGCTATAGTCAAACGACTTAAAATCCTCTGGAGTGAAAGCTCCGTGCGGGTTCGAGTCCCGCCCCCGGCATTCTGACTAAGTGTGATTTCTTGAGCAGGCGCAAAAAAAACGGAGGCGGCCATGAGGGCCGCCCCCGCG
>OCZT010003670.1_pt1 | contig 15661 bp, 15 predicted proteins | sample 1539031 | NCBI WGS metagenome assembly OCZT01 (sample SAMEA3539308, study PRJEB22396) | soil metagenome | biome: tundra; feature: field; material: soil | place: USA | collected 2010-05 | depth 0.15 m | reverse complement strand
CCTTCCAGGCGAATTGCACATAGGTTTCGCCCAGCAGTGGGTCGAACTGCGAAGTCTCCAGTTCGATGGTCCAGTCTTCCGTGCCGCGAACATTGTCCATGTACAACTTCTTCGCCTGCCAGGGTTGCAGCCCTTCACGAATCTGCTCGGGAAAGAGGGCGGGGTCGGCAGCCGCGCGAAACGCTTCCCGACTGAGGATTCCCGAGGCCTGGTGATGGCCGTGGCCGTCGCGCGAGGTACCCTGAAAACGAGTACAGATCACGTCTGGACGGAAGGTGCGAATGACGCGCACCATGTCGCCAAGGGCGACATCGTGGCCGTGCCACATCTGGAATGTTTCTTCCGGAGTCTTGGAGAATCCGAAATCGGCAACACGGGTGAAACGCTGTTCGACGGCGTAGTAACGGTCGGCTGCCAGCAACTCCAGAGTGCGAACGATGCCGAGTTCATCCAGGAGATTGCTGCCAATTTTGTTCTGCCCGCCTTCGCCGCGGTTCAAGGTGAGTTGCAATGCGGTCACACCGTGCCCGCGAGATTCGAGGGTGAGCATGCCGCCGTCTTCGTCGTCGGGATGCGCGACCGTGTGCATGAGGCGTGCGGTGGTATGCAGACGGCGCAACATCTCTTTTAGCCCGGCGTCGCCGATATCGACCGGAAGCGGTTTGGTATCGACCCAGGGGGATGGAACTTGCGCGAGGGCTGTCGTCGCCAGGAGCGCGAGGAGCAGGCACAGCCTGACACGCGCACCTAAGCGAAACAGTGGGCTGGTACGGTTAGAAAATGCCATCGGTTGTCACGAACAGAACTACCGGTACAAAAGGCTGACGTACAGAGTACACAAACATGCGGCCCGGCGCACAACCACCCCAATCCACGCAAAGTCGGCGTGGCTTGGGGACCCCGGTACAAGCCGGGCCAGTTAGGCAAGTCGTCGCAGAATCAGACGTACGCTTCGTCTACGTAGCACCACTTCCAATCGCCTGACTTGAACGCCTGCATCACGGGATGCCCCGTTTCTTTGAAGTGCTTGTTGGCGTGCTGACCGGCGGAGGAATCGCAGCAGCCGACGTGTCCGCAGGTCAGACACTTGCGGAGCTGGACCCACCGCAGTCCGGCATCGATACAAGATTGGCACCCCTCGCCGCTCGGCGGGACATCTGGATTGGCTTGCTTGACGTGCTCACACTTCGCCATGAGGCCTCCTCGTAGGAAATATCTTTGTTGGATGAACCGGCCGATGAGCCAGATTCCCGCAATCCAGTGCGCAGGATTGCGACAGCGAATCACAGCGGCGGCGCAACCGCTTGTCTATAATTGACTTTCGCGACGCATTGCCATCGTTGGAGCGGCAAATTGGCTCCGTCGAGGCGTATTTGGCGGCGGTCGCGACGGATTCCTTCATGATTCAAACCTTATTTGGCAGCACCGAAGAAAAGCCCAGTTTCCTCCAACGCATGAAAGAGGCGGTCACGCGGACGCGCGAGACCCTTAGCGAGCGGATTGAAGAGGTAGTCGCGATCCGCAAGGAGATCGACCGCGACACCCTGGACGATCTGGAGGCGACCCTGCTCACGGCCGATCTCGGCACGGCGACGACCTCAACCGTGCTGGCGGCCTTGCGCGAGAAGGTCGATCGCAAGCAGGTGGGCAACGTCGAGGAGTTAAAGCGTGTACTGAAAGACGAACTGCTAGCTATCCTGAATACCACCGACAAGAGGCCGGTCCAAAAAGTTGACGGCGAACCGGAAGTGATCCTGGTGGTCGGCGTAAATGGGGTGGGCAAGACCACCACTATCGGCAAGTTGGCGTACACTTTGCGCGCCCAAGGCAAAACCGTGCTGCTGGCGGCGGCGGACACGTTTCGCGCTGCGGCCATCGAGCAACTCGAAATATGGGGCGACCGCACCGGAACCGAGGTCATCAAGAACAAGCCGGGCGGAGATCCCGCGGCGGTACTCTTTGACGCGATGCAAGCCGCCAAAGCGCGCGCCATTGACTACGTCATCGTGGACACAGCCGGCCGCCTGCATACCAAAACCAGCCTGATGGAAGAGCTGGCGAAGATGCGCCGCACCGCGCAACGCCTCAGCGCCAACGCTCCCCACGAAACTTTGCTGGTGATGGACGCGACCACCGGCCAGAACGGCTTGCAGCAGGCCCGGTTGTTTACGCAATCCGCCGGCGTGACCGGCATTGTGCTCACCAAACTCGACGGCACCGCCAAAGGCGGCGTGGTGGTAGCCATCTCGAAGGAACTTGGCTTGCCGGTGCGCTACGTGGGAGTTGGTGAAAAAGTCGGCGATCTTCTGCCTTTCAACCCGCAGGACTTCGTGAATTCGCTGTTCAACTAATCTCTTTGCATTTGACAATCACGTGATTATCAAATAGATTTCTTAGACCCAGAGGTTCCTATGAGCATGCACGTTCACGAAGAAGTCTTGGCGGCAGCGAACCGAATTGGAGGCCAGCGTGGTGACTGGACTTTTTCCCCCTATGAAGTGGTACAGGCGCTTCCTGCGCTTAAGGAGAACTCGGTTCGCACTGATATCGTCAGCCGCTGCTGCGTTAACGCACCCAAGAACCATTTGCGCAGGTGGGATTACTTCAAGCGAGTGGGGCATGGACGATACGAAGTCTTACCCAAGTACCGTACCGCTGTCCTAAGTGCGGTAAGTCTTGCTGGTGGGCCTAGAGTAGTTGGAGCGAATTCACAGCGAGAAAAGCCCGGACATCCATCCTTGCGCGACGTGATTCACGCCGTGGTTCAACCGGATGAGGATGGATACTTCGTGGAATGCCTCGAAGTTGCGGTGGTGACGCAAGGCGACACCCTCGACGAGTTAATGCAGAACTTGAATGAAGCGCTGAGTCTCCATTTGGAGGGAGAGGACCTGGCCGCTTTGGGATTATCAAGTCATCCGAAACTACAGTTGATTATTGAGAAACCACTCACCCTGTGACGAAGCTGCGGCAATTGTCGGGGCGCGAGGTAGTTAAGGCGCTGGGCAGTTTCGGGTTTCAGCTCGTCGCCATCCGCGGCAGCCACGCCAAACTCCGGCGAGTTCTCGTCGGTGGCGAGCATCAGACACTCACGGTACCAGTGCACAGAAGGCTGCGCCCCGGAATGCTTCACGCGCTATTCCGACAAGCATCCCGTTATATTCCGGAAGCTGATCTGAAGACGTGGTTCTTCACCGACGAGCGATAGCCTGATCAACTAATGGCGGGTCAACCACCAACTCGGGACGAGCAGTTCATGCAGCAAGCCTTGGAACTCGCCAGCAAAGGCGTGGCCCTCGCTTCCCCGAACCCGTGTGTTGGCGCAGTGCTGGTTGACGGCAAGGGCAAGGTCATCGGTAGCGGTACTCACACCTATGAGGGGCGAAAACATGCCGAAGTGCTGGCGTTGGAAGCAGCCGGGGACCGTTCCCGTGGCGCCGCACTCTACGTGAATCTCGAACCCTGCTCCCACGTGGGACGCACTGGCCCGTGCACAGAGGCCCTTATTACTGCGGGCGTGAAGCGCGTTTTCGTAGCCATGCGCGATCCTAATCCGGCGGTCAGTGGACGAGGGCTGGCCAGATTGCGCGACGCCGGGATCGAGGTGCGGGAAGGCCTGGGCGAAACCGAAGCTAAAAAGCTGAATGAGTCGTTCGCGAAATATATCCGGCGGAAGACCCCGTTCGTCACCCTCAAAACGGCAATGACCCTCGACGGAAAGATTGCTCCGCCACCGGGAGAAGGCGCGACTCCTAGCGTGCTGGCGCCCCTGACAGCGAGCGGCGGATGGATCACTAGCGAGGAGGCGCGGGCCCACGTACACGAGTTGCGCCACGCCAACGATGCCATCATGGTCGGCGTAGGCACTGTGGTCGCGGACGATCCGCTGCTCACCGATCGCACCGGTCTTCCCCGCCGCAGGCCACTGCTGCGCGTGATCCTCGATTCGCGTTTGCGTTTGCCGCTCGACTCGCGCGTGGTCAAAACAGCGCGGGAAGATGTCATCGTCTTCTGCTGCTTCGCGGAGGAGAACAAGCGGCGTGAATTGGAAGCGCGCGGCGTGATCGTGGAGCAGGTCCCGATGCGGCGTCCGGTAGAAGATGGCACCATTCCGTTTCCCGGCAGTTCCCCGACAATCGACGGCCGGCCTGATCTCGAAAAAGTATTGGCAAATCTCGGCGAGCGTGAAATCACAAGCCTGATTATCGAAGGTGGGGCCATGGTGAATTGGGCTGCACTGTCAGCCGGCGTTGTGGACAAGATTTTCTTTTACTATGCTCCGAAGATTCTCGCGGGTACGGGTTCCATTCCGTTTGCGCTAGGGGCCGGATACCGTCGCATCAGCGAAGCGGCTTACGTGAAATCGCTGGTGCTGCACCGCTTCGGCGAAGACTTTGCCGTGGAGGGCTATCTGCGCGATCCGTACACGAATGACATTCATCTGGTGGCTGCACCAGGACAGGATTAATAATCAGCCTCGTTGATGAGGCTATAGATCGCTGCGTAAGTAATGTCTCATATGGGATTGACGATTCGTCTCTGGAGTTGTCATTACGAGCGAAGCGAGGAATCTGCTGTTGTTGGCGCTGGAACGACCGCTGAAGAGACAGCAGATCCCTCACGGCCTGAACTTTACCCCAACAAGCGCAAAAACGGCGCTCGTTGGGGACCCCGGTTCGGCCGTTCGTGATGACAACTCAAAATCGCGAGGCGGGACATTACTTATACAGCACTCAATAAATGTGAGGCGACCATCATGTTTACTGGACTAGTTGAAGAAGTCGGAACCATTGCGAGCATTGTCGAACGCGGCGGCAATCACCGCATCACCATCACCGCCCCGGCCACCGCAAAAGAGTTGCAGCAGGGGAACAGCGTCGCAGTAAGCGGGGTCTGCCTGACCGCGCTCGATATCACGCCGCAATCCTTCTGCGCCGACCTGGCCGCGGAAACCTGGAGGCTGACCTCGCTCTCTCGCATCACCGACGGCGCGCTGGTAAACCTGGAGTTGCCCCTAAAGGCGGATGGCCGCATGGGCGGTCACATGGTGCAAGGACATGTGGATGGCACGGGCCGTTTCGTCGCCCTGGAGCCGATTGCCAACGCGGACGACTTCTGGCTGCTCATCGACATTCCCGAGGAGCTCGAGAAGTATGTTGTGTTCAAGGGCTCAATCGCCATTGAAGGCATCAGCCTCACGGTGGCGAAGCTGGAAGGCCTGCGCCTGACCATCGCCATCATCCCGCACACCGTAAAGATGACGAACCTGGCCACGCTGAAGCCGGGCGATCCGGTGAATATCGAGACCGACATCGTCGCCAAGTACCTGGAGAAATGGACGAGGCGCGATGAACAGAGCGGAGCCCTCACGGTGGACAGATTGGTGGCGCAAGGCTTCTGAGACGGGGTCCAAAGTTTCTGTGTCCTGCGAGCCAGGGTAGAGCGGCGCTTTAGCCGGATTATTCATGAACGCAAGGTGTCATCCTGAGTGGAGCGCCCGCAAAGAACTTCCGACCCGCCTCTTTTGCGGGTCTGGCGGGCGCGGAGTCGAAGGACCCCTATAACTACGAGAAATCACAGTGTGGCCGTATGGCGCAGCAACAAGCTTGAGATTGCTGCCGGCCAAAGGGATCCCTCGACTGCTCGCTGCGCTCGTCGCTCCGTCAAAAAACGTGCCGGTGGCAAGTGAGTGAGCAGCATAGGGGTCCTTCGGCTCGCTGCGCTCGCTCAGGATGACAGAGGTTGAGGGATGACAGTGGAAAATCCTAAGGGTGGACCGCAGGCCCATGTAACGCTCGGGATGACAACCAAGAAACTACGCGCGCTCATGAATAATCCAGCTTTGGCGCCGCGTCTATCGAAACCACGCTCTACACCCGTGGCTGGTGCGCCGGACGTCGCGCGCCAAAGTAGCGCTCGAAGTCCAGGGAGTCGAGTTCGAGGAATTCCTGCACGATTGGCTCCTTGCAGTTGGCCATTTCCGCAAAGGTCCCAAAGAAGATGGCGCGCGCCTCGTGCAGAAACAGCAGGCGGTCCGACAGCTTCTTGGCAAGGGCCATGTCGTGCGTGACTACGATGCTGGTGAGCTTCAACTGCTTCTTCAGCTTCTTGATCAAGTCGCCCAGCAGGTGCGCCATCAGCGGATCGACCATGGTGGTCGGCTCATCGTAGAGCACCGCGTCAGGCTGCGCAGCCAGCGCGCGCGCAATGGCTACAGAACGCTTCATGCCGGTCGATAGGTCGGACGGCAGCATGTCGCGGAACTCGCGCACTCCCACCATGTCGAGCAGTCCGTCGATGATCTGGTAGATCTGCTCTTCTTGCAAACCACCGCGCTCGCGCAGAGGAAACGCAACATTCTCGCCAATCGTCAAGGAATCGAAGAGAGCTCCGTTCTGAAATACCATGGTCACTTTCTTGCGGATGCGCTCCAGGTCCTGCTCGCCGTAATCGGTGATGTCTTCATAGGCGACCCAGACCCGCCCCTTGTCGGGCTTGAGGAAGCCCATGATATTTTGCAGCGCAACCGACTTGCCCACCCCGCTTCGTCCCAGGATGCAAACCGTCTCGCCGGGCATGACGTCGAAACTCACACCATCGAGCACGACATTGCTGCCGAACGCCTTGTGCACATCCTGGAACTCGATGTAGGGCTTTAGATCGTTCATTCGCCGTTGCTCTCCGTCCCTCTCACTTGCAAGGCCTCTTCGTTATGTACCAGATCTTCATATTCTTCGAAAGTATTCACATTGCGAAAGACCATCGGAGAGAAGCCTGCGGCCCGGATTTCAGCTTCGGAGATGTAGCGCGTAGGCGCGAGGGGGAACAAACGATCGATCTTATAGTCGCCACGTTTGAGCGCCTGTTCGGCCACAGCTCGCAACGGGCGCCGGTAGACCGCGGCAAGCGGTTGCAGCCCGCCCAGCGCCTCGGGAACCACGATCACGTCACCGGTGGCGCGTGCTTGTTGCAGCAGCCAGGCGAGAAAATCTGGACCCATCAGCGGCGTATCCACCGAAAGCATGAGGTTCAGTTCCGTTTGCGTAATACACAGGGCAGCATGGATTCCGCCCAGCGGACCGCAATCGGGGAAGACATCCTCGACCACGTTGCCGTATCGCGAATAGCGATCGCGCGGGCCAACGATAAAAACCGAGTTCGCGACCCTCGCAGCAGTGTGCAATGCGCGCTCCAGCAGCGTCTGCTGGCCAAGAGGGAGCAGCGCTTTGTCAGTGCCCATGCGTGAGCTCCGACCGCCCGCCAGGATGAATGCAGTTACGTCGTCCACGCCGACATCATACCGGACTTCAGCTATTCGCCATTCGCTTTTCGCTTTTCGCCAAGAGGACTCGGATGTGACCCTTGGGGGGCCGGCCTAGTCTCGTCCGTATGTGCTCCTGCCAAACCCTCTAGTTCTGAATCCGCTGTAGATTTGCGACTTTCGCGAACGAGCGAAGAGCGAAAAGCGGCCCTATGCGTGCCCGGGACGAAATGTGCTGGTTTTGGGAATGCAGCCGTTGATTTCGATGGCCACAATGCGTCCAGCGTGGTCCAGTTCGAGGGTCGCTGGAGCGTTGAACACGGCATCGCCGTTCAAACCTGGCAATGCAATAAACACGCGGTTCTCGACACACGCTGCGGTCGGATCGCGTTTCAGAAAGGAAAGGGCGTGATCGTTGCGGCACATCTTGGGCAGCAAGAAGCTGAGGTCGGCCACATCTCCGGTTTCCGACACGGAGAGCGCCGCCTCGACGGAAATCCGCGACTCGATCTCATCTCCCTCGACCTCGGTCGGAGGTTTGAAGCAAATGTAATACTCGAACCCCGATTCCGGATCGAACGGACTGCGGTCAACCTGAAACGCCATACGCCCGCCTCCTGGCGTGCTGCGGCAACAGCTAGGCTTTGGATTGTAAATCAAGCCGCTCTTGCACGCAAAGTGTCGAATCGAGTCCGCTTTCTCCCGCGTGTAAGATCTATCTACTGGGACGTAATGGCCTGCCGGTTTTTCCCTTGAAAGGACCCGTGCCGGCACTTATTGACCTCGGAAACCTGGTTCGTCCATGCCACTCTGATATATTTTCGTTCGTATCGTTTTTCCGGAATCAAGCATGCCAATCTTCTCGCCGACGGAAATCGCTAAGGAACAAGTCGAGGCGGTGCAGGATTACTCCCTGCTCGCCGGGCGCTCGCTCAGCAATATCTTCGGGCATCCTCGCTACTTTGCCGACACCCTGTTGCAAGCCGATTCCATCGGGGTCGGTTCGCTGCCCATCGTGATACTGACGGGTTTCTTCACCGGTGCGGTGCTGGCTTTGCAAACTTCCAGCACGTTGCAGCAGTTCGGTTCGCTGTCGCTGACCGGCAAACTGGTTTCGCTGTCGATGGTGCGCGAGCTCGGGCCGGTGCTGACGGGGCTGATGGTAGCCGGACGTAACTCCAGCGGTATGGCAAGCGAACTGGGCTCCATGAAAGTCACCGAGCAGATCGATGCCATGCGCGCTATGGGTGTCGATCCATTGAAGAAACTGGTCACGCCGCGCGTCGTCGCCAGCGTGGTTATGCTGTTCTTCCTAAGCATCATCTCTGACCTGGTGGGGCTGACAGGTGGATTCATGATCTCGTACCTCCTGTTAGGGCTGGATCCCAACCAGTACTGGACCACGGCTTACCAGGCACTGCGCTTTGGAGACGTGTTCATGGGATTGTGTAAGCCCGTGTTCTTCGGCTTCCTCATCTCCAGCATTGGCTGCTACTACGGCCTGTCCGCCAAGGGCGGCACGCAAGGCGTTGGACGAGCCACGACGCAAGCCGTGGTCGCAGCGTCCGTGCTCATCCTGGTCAGCGATTTTTTCCTCACCCGACTGCTCATGGGGATCTTCCAGTACTGATTATGTCGAGCCTCGCACCGCCAGCCGAGCAGCGCCAACCGACCGCCACGTCCACGGTTGATGCCGTCATTCGCTTCGAAAACGTTGAGATCGCTTTCGATCACCCGGTGCTGGAAGGTGTTTCCTTTCAACTGCCCCGTGGTGAAACCAAACTCCTAATGGGCACGGCGGGCACGGGGAAAACTCTGCTCCTGAAACTGGCACTCGGATTATTGAAGCCTGACGCTGGGCGCATCACCGTCCTGGGTGAAGAAGTCACGCAGATGCGCGAGGAAGACCTGTTTGCCCTGCGACGCAAGATCGGCATGGTCTTTCAGGAGAGCGCGCTCTTCGATTCGTTGACGGTGGAGGAGAACGTAGCCTACCGTCTGATGGAAGAGACGGGCAGGCTGACCGATGAAATCCATGCCCGTGTGCTGGAGGCGTTGCGCTTTGTCGAACTGGAGCACACGGTCGATCTGTTTCCGTCGGAGCTTTCCGGCGGTATGCGGCGCCGGGTGGCAATTGCGCGCGCCATCATCACCCAGCCGGAAGTCATCCTTTACGATTCTCCCACCGGCGGCCTCGACCCCGTGACCTCGAACACCATCATCGAGCTCATCGTCAAGCAGCGCGACGTATATGGGACAAGCTCCCTGCTGGTGACGCATCGTCTGCAAGACGCCTTCACCATGGCGAGCCACTACTTCGATCAGAAGCAGAACAAGATGGTGCCGGTCGTAGACACCAGCGTCCGCAACCTCAACACCAAGTTCCTGATGCTGCGCGATGGACAGATCATCTTTGAAGGAACTGCCGCGGACCTGCTGCGCAGCAACGATCCCTACATTCGCGAATATCTAAGCTAAGGCAGTTCCAGAGTAGGTTGGGTAGTGGGGCCTTAAGAATGTGTGTAAGAACCAAACTTGGTATTTGCCAGTGGACTGGATGGGCGAAAATCCACTGGCAAATATCATATTGGGTTCTCACACACGCTCTACGGCCCGCACTACCCGTGCAAGTGGGTACGCCAATCCTGGAACCGCCCTAGACTCCTCACCGGGCGGCGGCTGCCGCCATCTCCGCCTGGCGCTTCTGCATACGCGCCAAGCGCTCCCGGCCCTCCTCAGAACCCTCCACGACCCTTTGCAGATTTGAGAGAAAATCCGGCATTCCTGACTTCCGCCGAAATTCCTCCAGGAACGGCTGAATTTTGCCATACACGAAGTACATTTCGTGGCAAGTGTCGTAGACGAGCAATGCGTTCAGAGTTCCGTGGACCACCAAGGCAGCGGCCATCTCCCAGTAACCGTACACCTGGCGGAGATACGCGTTTTCCTTGGTGCCGAAGGCGTTGGTGAGGGCGACAATTTCGTCCACTGACTTGGGCGCAAAACCAAATACGAAGTTCCGGGCTTCGCGCATTACCGGCTCACGGCGTAGATCGTAAAGCTTCAGGATAAGTTCGGCATCTTGATGTGTGGCTTGCGAGGTGCTCATGGATTCTCCCTAAAGGCTATGTTCGAAGTTGTTAATCGCCAGCATAACAGCATGATGGGCGCGACGTTTCGTGGCGCGACGCTCAGAACTGGTTGGCCGGACGTCTATTTTTGTTCGCCGGGCTTTGGCATTTTGGCAAACATCTCGCGGGCGCGCCGCTCCATCTCCTCCGGCGAAACGTCCTCGACGTGCTGCCCCAGCGCCCAAGTGTGGCCGAAGGGATCTTTGACCTGACCATAACGGTCGCCCCAAAACTGGTTCGCCAACGGCATGGTCACAGTGGCCCCTGCGCTTACCGCCTGCTCGAACACTTTGTCGATGCCGTCCATGTAAAGGTTTAGTACTACAGCGCTGCCACCCAGGGTCTTGGGCGAGCCCATCCCCATGCCCGGAAACTCGTCGGCCAGCATGAGTTTGGAGTCGCCGATCTTGAACTCCGCGTGCATGACTCTTCCATCCGGGGTCTTGTGGACCCCTCCGATCTGCGCGCCGAATGCCTTCTTGTAGAACTCCAGCGCCTCGGAAGCGCCGTTGACCACCAGGTGCGGAGTAATCGTATGGGTGCCCTCGGGAACCGCTTTCACTGCCATATCCTCATTCTCCTTCACTAAGAAATGCCCGGCTGCAAGGCCGGGCTGCGTTTTACTGGAACCGTTGCCTATTATGCAACAGTCAGCGGCTTAATTTCCCGCGAGTAGTCACATTTAACCGTACTTTCATCCCCGGATTTCTTCTTCCCGCGGCTCTTGCCGGGAGTCTTAGGTTCGTCGGTGTCGGTACGCTTGTTGTTCGGACACACCAGGACGCTGCCCGACTTGAGGTTCTTCTCCAGAAGATACGGGCTGCCACACTCGGGACAAGGTTCAGCCACAGGCTTATAGGCCGAGGTGAACCGGCACTTCGGGTAATTGGAGCAACCGTAGAAGAAGTTGCCGCGACGCGCTTTTTTCTCCGCCAGATCACCATCCTTACACTCCGGACATTTCACTCCAATGTAGTTCTGCTTCACCCACTTGCACTCCGGATAACCGCTGCAAGAAATAAATTCTCCATAGCGGCCGTGCCGCAGCAGGAGATTGCGTCCACACTGTGGGCACTTTTCATCGAGCGGGATGTCGGGGACCTTTTTCGCCTGGTCGAGACGACGCGTGGTTTTGCAATCGGGATATCCGGTGCAAGCCATAAACTGCCCAAAACGCCCGCGCTTCAGCACCATCGGCCGGCCGCAGTTCTCGCAGTATTCTTCCTGGGTGGTTTCCTGCAGATCGGCCGAGTCGAGGTCGGGCAGGTCGATCGGGTTTTCCTTGGTGAACGTGCAACTGTTCGGGTCCGTCTTGTCGTATGCGCTGCACGCATAGAATGACCCATGCTTGCCCCACTTGATGACCAGGGGTGAACCGCACCGCTCGCACTTCTCGTCGGTGGGCTTCTCCATCCGCTTCACGTTCTCCATGTGCTTTTCGGCGTAATGGAGTTCCTTCTCGAACTTCTTGTAGAACTCGGCCAGGGCGTCGGTCCAGCGTTCCTTGCCGTCCTCGATCTCGTCGAGCTCCTCTTCCAGCCGCGCCGTGTATTGCAGATCGAAAATATCTTTGAAGTTGGCCACCAGCAGATCGGTGACGACAAATCCAATTTCGGTGGGAATAAACTTTCCCCCGATCTTCTGCACGTATTGCCGCTCCTGGATGGTGCTGATGATGGCGGCATACGTGGACGGACGGCCGATCCCACGCTCTTCCAGTTCCTTCACCAGAGAGGCTTCGTTGAAGCGCGGCGGAGGCTCGGTGAAGTGTTGCTCAGCATCGACCCCCTTCAGGGTCAGCTTCTGGCCTTCGGTCAGCACCGGCAGTTTATGCTTCAGCGCTTCATCCTCTTCGTCCTTGGCATCCTTCGATTCTTCGTAGACCTTCAGGAAGCCTTCGAACTTGAGCACCGAACCGGTGACACGGAACCGGTAGACCTCGTCGCCATTCTTCGCGTCGATCTCCACCGTAGTCTGGTCGAAAACCGCAGGGTTCATCTGCGAGGCGACAAAACGCTGCCAGATGAGCTTGTAAACCTTGTACTCGTCTTCCTGGAGATACTGCCTGATCTGGTCCGGATGCCGGGAAGCAGACGTCGGGCGAATGGCTTCGTGCGCCTCCTGTGCGCCCTTCTTCGACTTGTAGGTGTTCGGCACTTCGGGCAGGAACTCTTTGCCGTACTCTCTGCCAATCAGTTCGCGCACCTCGACCTTGGCATCGTTCGACACCTGAGGCGAGTCGGTACGCATGTAGGTAATGAGTCCGACGGTACCTTCGTCGCCGAGGTCAACGCCCTCATACAGGCGCTGAGCGATCATCATGGCGCGTTTCACGCTGAAACGAAGCTTGCGCGATGCATCCTGCTGGAACTTGCTGGTGGTAAATGGCGCTGCCGGACTGCGGCGGCGCTCGCGCTTGTCAACCGAGCGAACGCTCCAGTCCGCGCCCTCCGTGGCAGCCTTGATCTTGGCCGCATCTTCGCCGTTGGCGATGGGAGTCTTCTCGTCGCCGATCCCAATGAATCGCGCCGCGAATGTCGGCGGCTTGGGCGCATGCAGGTGGGCGTCGATTGTCCAATACTCTTCCTTGACAAACGCCTTGATGTCACGCTCGCGCTCCACGATCAGGCGCAAAGCCACGGTTTGCACGCGTCCGGCAGATATTCCACGACGCACCTTGTCCCACAACAGCGGGGAAACTTGGTAGCCGACCAGCCGATCAAGCACGCGGCGGGTTTGCTGCGCATCCACCAGGTTATGGTCTATATCGCGCGGATGCAGGAACGCCTCCTGTACCGCGCGCTTGGTAATTTCGTTGAAGGTGACGCGGCGGATGGTGACCGCGCCTTTTTTGCTCTTCCTCTTGCCATCAATCGAGTCACCGCCGAGTTCTTCGGCGAGGTGCGCGGCTATGGCTTCCCCTTCGCGATCGGGGTCGGGGGCCAGATAGATGGCATCGGCCGACTTCGCCAGCTTCTTCAGCCGGGCGACGACCTTCTCCTTGCCGGGAATGATCACGTACTCGGTCGCAAAATTATCGTCGAGATCGACCCCGAGCGACTTCTTGGGCAAGTCCTTGATGTGTCCGAGCGAGGCTTCGACGTCGTAGCCCGAGCCGAGATATTTTTGGATCGTCTTCGCTTTAGCGGGCGATTCGACAATGACTAAACCTTTTGACAAATGGAACCTCAATATTCCGGATTACGTTTAGAAGCTAGCATGGGCCGCCCGCTGGCGGCAAAAGCGGTAGCGCCTTTCGCTATTCGTTATTCGCTTTTCGCCCTTCGCTTTTCGCCCTTCGCTTTTCGCCAGAGGGCGAACTGCGGTTTCTTGATACTCAAAGTCAGTCCTTCTTCGCCAACGATCCGATGGCGGCCTTCGTTGCACCACGCACGCCTCGGAGTTTTTGCAGAAATGCGGTCAGCATCTGCCGGACGCTAACTAAATCTCTTAGGAGGTCGGCATGTTCAGACGGGCTTAGCAACGCCAAATCTTTAGCCAGCCGCAAATGATTTTGCAACTCACTAGCTGATCCACTAGCGATCTGGACATAACGGGCCAGTTCCGCATCGCCCCAGCGGCCACATCCTTCCGCCAAGTTTGCGCCAATCGAACTGCTCGCCCTACGGATTTGACTGGTCAGCCCAAAGCTCTCCGATTCGGGGAAACCGTTCGGTGGCGCGATAAACTTTAATAGTGAGGGCGTGGGCCTTTTGCCAAACTTCCAGATCTTCGTAGTTCCTCAGGACGAACCTCCGTTTCATACCCTAGCGAAAAGCGAAAGGCGATCCCCCTTGGCGGCAAATGAGGTAGCGCCGTTCGCTCTTCGCTATTCGCTTTTCGCCAGAGCTTCTGGCGCCGATTCGCGCGCGGCGCGGACGCCCCGAAGCCTCTGCAGAAATGCGGCCAGCATCTGCCGGACACTAGTTAGGTCTCGAACCTCCGTTCTTGCCTTAGCGAAAAGCGAAAGGCGAACAGCGCTTCCCCCTACATCGTCCGCACAAAGTACTTCCCCGGCATTTGCCGGATGCGGCCACTCAGCTCCAGCTCGAACAAGGCACTGAAGATCTCGGACGAGGACAGGTACGACGCCAGGCGCTCGACCAGTTGGTCGATGTGAATGGATTCGTCCGCTCGCATCAGGGCGTAAACCCTTTTCTCGCTCGGCGGCAACTGCGCCGCCTCAAACAGTGATGACGGAACACCCTCCTCCGATGCAGACGGCTCCGGAGGGGTTAGCGCCAGTCGGACATCGGCGGGCAGCGCTTCCCATACATCCTCCCAAGTGGCGACCAAGGCAGCCCCCTGCTTAATCAACGTGTTGGGGCCCCAAGAGAGCTTGTTAGTTACGTTCCCCGGCACCGCGAAAACCTCCCGTCCCTGCTCCAGCGCACAGCGCGCAGTCACCCGGGTTCCGCTGAATTCCCCCGCCTCCAGCACCAAAACGCCGATCGCGATGCCACTGATCAGCCGGTTACGGATGGGAAAATTCTGCGGCGCAGGGAAAGTCCCCAGCGGAAATTCGCTCAGAATGGCGCCGCCCGAGGCGAGTATCTGATCGGTAATTTTGCGGTTCTCCGCGGGATAGACCACGTCGATTCCGGTCCCCCAGATCGCGACGGTGTGACCATGTGCCTGCAAGGCCCCACGATGGGCGGCGGTATCCACACCGCGCGCCATCCCACTGAATATGATGAGCCCGCGGGCCGCAAGGTCGCAGGCCAGGCGCTCGGCCATGCCCGTTCCATAGGGTGTCGGACGCCTTGTGCCAACTACAGCAACCCCAGGTTTATCTATGATTTCCGCATTTCCTCTAAGGTAAAGCGCGAGCGGCGGATCATAAATTTCCAACAACCGTCGAGGGAACTCCGCGTCCCCGGGAACGATGACCGCGGCGCCCAATTCCCGCGCGTGGTCGAATTCGGCATTGGCCAGTTCCATCGACTTGCCGAATGCCAGACTCTGCGCCGCCGCTCCGGGCAGGCCAGCGGCTTCCAGTTCGGTCAGGGACGCGGTGAATAACCGGTCAATGCCTCCGTACATCTCCACCAACTTGCGGCCGCGCCCCGGGCCCACGCCGGGAGTCAACGACAAAGCCAGCCATTGCAGTTTGCGGGTTACTGCGTAATCGTGAGCTCTCACCGGCGTTTCAGCGTGCATATCAGCCCCCAGGCGACAAAGGTGTCCACACAGTCGGACAGTAACCATCAACATCTAGATTATTTACTTGACAAAAGTTAAGGCACATGCCATAATACTCCCATGATTC
>OCZT010003669.1_pt1 | contig 15662 bp, 16 predicted proteins | sample 1539031 | NCBI WGS metagenome assembly OCZT01 (sample SAMEA3539308, study PRJEB22396) | soil metagenome | biome: tundra; feature: field; material: soil | place: USA | collected 2010-05 | depth 0.15 m | reverse complement strand
TCCTGCCGTTGTGGCTCCAGAAAAGTTTTGGCGACTGGACAATTTACGGCGGCGGTGGTTACGGCATCAACCCGGGCGCGGGAAACAAAAACTGGAGCTTTGGCGGCGCGGTAGTCCAGTGCCGGGTGCGGGACAACGTCCTGGTCGGCGGCGAAATTTATCACCGCACCGCCATGCAAACCGGCGGCCGGGACGACACCGCGTTCAACGTGGGAACCGTCATTGATTTCACCGAACACCAACATCTTTTATTTTTCGTCGGCCATTCCCTTGACGGCCTGACTGATTTTCAGGTTTACGTCGCCTGGCAATTCACCTTCGGCCCGGAATTCTTTCATTCGATTGCCAGTTCGTTTCGAAAATGAAAGCGAATTCCACACCGTCAGGAGATGCAACCCGGCACTGTTCTTGGTCGGGAAGTCTGGGCCGGGAGCGCCGGGCGACTGGAAAGTCGCCCAAACCCGCGGACAAGAATGTCCGCGCTACGTAGCGCAGGCTTTCCAGCCTGCGGGTTCTGGGGACTTTCCAGTCCCCAGTTTAAGAACGGTGTCGAGTTGCACCCATCGCCAGGGTCGGCCTGGAGCCGGGCTTGTGCGTTCACGGCCAAATTGAGACGCTGACACGTGTCGTGCATCCCATGAACGAAACGCGGGAAATCCTGGCCATCGTCATTTTCGCCTTCACCTACGTCCTCATCAGCGGGCGGCGGTTGAAAATCCTTCCGCTCAACCGTCCCGCGGCGGCGTTGCTCGGCACGGTGCTAATGGTCACCGCCGGCGTGCTGACGCCCGAGCAGGCGTACCGCGCGGTGGATTACAACACGCTCGTGCTGCTGCTGGGCATGATGCTCATCTCGGCGTATCTGAGCCTGGCCGGTTTCTTCGACTGGGCGGCCGGTTACATCTTGAAAGCGGCAAAGACTCCGCAACGGTTGCTGCTTTACCTCATCGTCGCCTCGGGCGCGCTCTCGGCGTTGCTGGTCAATGACACGGTGTGCCTCATGCTGACGCCGCTGGTCGTGGCGATAATCGTACGCGGGCGGCTGCCCCTGCCTCCGTATCTGATCGCCCTGGCCATGAGCGCCAATCTTGGCAGTGTGGCCACCCTCGTCGGCAATCCGCAGAACATGATCATCGGCAGCCTCTCGCATCTCCCGTTCGTGGGTTTCTCCGCGTCGCTGCTGCCCGTGGCCATCGTTGGCCTGGCCATTGAATACATCGTGCTTCGTATCGGCTTCGGCAAAATGCTGCGCGCAGCCCGGATCGAACGGAACGAAGACCCCGTGCGCCCGTTCGACCGCCCGTTGACGGCGATTACGCTGGCCGCGCTGGCGCTCGTGTTTGCCGGTTTTGTCGCCGGCTTCAACCTGGCCTGGACGGCACTGGCGGGCGGAGCGCTCGTGATGGTGCTGGCGCGCCGCGACACCCACCAGGTGCTCAAGCTCGTGGACTGGCATCTGCTCGTGTTCTTTGCCGCCCTGTTCGTTGTGGTGGAAGGCCTGAACACCACCGGCCTGCCGGACCAGGTTTACTCGCATTTGCGCGGCGTATTCGGCGCCACGGAAACCTCGCAGGCCTGGAACCTCACGTGGTTTTCGGTGGCCGGCTCCAACATTTTTTCCAATGTGCCGTTCGTGCTCGTGGCCGGGAAATGTATCCCCAATTTCGTCAATCCCGCCCTGATGTGGAAGGTGCTGGCGCTGGCCACCACCTTCGCCGGCAACCTCACCATCCTCGGCTCGGTGGCCAACATCATCGTGGTGGAATCCGCCCGGGGCCATTGCGAAGTGGGTTTTTGGGATTACGCGCGGTTCGGCATTCCGATCACGATTCTGACCACGGTTGCCGGCATGGCGATCCTGCTCCTCCTCGGCTGACCATGGCGAACAACCCTTCAACCCCACGCTTCCGCTGGCTAAACCGCACCGTGCTAGGCATCGGGCTGGCATCGCTGCTCAGCGATTGGTCGCACGAAATCGCCACCACCGTCCTGCCCGCGTTTCTCGCTTCCATGGGCGCGGCGGCGGCGTGGCTGGGCGTGATTGAAGGCGTCGCCGATGGCCTGTCCAGCTTCGCCAAGATGGCGTCCGGCTTTTACACGGACAAACTGCAACGCCGCAAACCCATCGCCGTCGTTGGCTATCTCGTCACCGCGCTCGGCACGGCGTCTTTCGGACTGGCGACAGCGGCCTGGCATATTTTGATTTCGCGGTCGCTTGCCTGGCTCGGACGCGGCGTGCGCACGCCCGTGCGCAAGGCACTGCTCGCCGCCGCCGTCACGCGCGAAACCTATGGTCGCGCCTTCGGTTTCGAGCGGATGATGGACACCGTCGGCGCGATTGTCGGCCCGGCCACGGCTTTTGTGTTGCTCGCCGCGTTGCAACACAATTACCGCCGCGTTTTCCTGCTGACGCTCATTCCCGGGGTTTGCGCCGCCGGCTTGATCGCGTTTTTCGTCCGGGAAAAAGAGCGCAAACCCGTGGCGCACGTCTCGTTCGGCCAACGGCTGCGTTTGCTGCCGCGGCCTTACCGGAAATTTCTCGTCGCCGTCGGAATTTTCGGCGCGGGCGACTTCGCCCCCTCGTTGTTGATCCTGCTGGCGACGCAAAAGCTCACGCCGCAACTGGGCGCGGCCAAAGCGGCTAGCGTCGCCGTCGGATTTTACGTGTTGCGGAACATTTTTTACGCCGGGTTCGCCTACGTGGCGGGCTGGCTGGCGGACCGTTTCAAAAAACAGTTCGTGCTCGCGTCCGGTTACGCGCTGGCGGCGGTGATGGCGGTGTTGATTGTGGCCGCGCCGATGACGATTGGGCTGCTCGGCATCATTTTTGTTCTCAGCGGCATGTATGTGGCGATTGAGGAGACGCTCGAAGATTCGTTTTGCGCGGAACTGGTGGGTCAGGAACATCACGGCATGGCGTTCGGCGTGCTGGCGACCGTGAACGGTGTCGGCGATTTCCTGTCGAGCATCATCGTCGGCGCGTTATGGACGATGGCAGGCACAAGCGTGGCGTTTGGATACAGCGCGGTTTTGTTCGGCCTGGGCGCTCTGTTGGTCTTAAGAACGCAACCAGTCACCATGGATGGACACTGATAAACACGGATAACTACCAGCCTTCGTTTGTTTCGCGCGTGGAATCCATTTACAAAACTTTGTCGCATATGCGACAAAGTTTTGTAATGTCGGATTAACGTTGAAAATGCGCCGCGAGATTCGGCGCGACGAGTGCAGCACAGATTTCGCGTAGTTTCCGCCTTCATCCGATTTCGGCGCGACCAGCGCATTTTTCGCGGTTTCCCATCTATGTCCATCCGTTCCGCTTCGCGTCTTTGTGTCTTTGTTGTTCAATCCACGACCGTTGGGAAGGACAAAGCGTGAGGTGCGAGGCGAGCGGGCGGGAACTATTGCTGTTTGTCCTTGAGATAATAAGGACCGTAAAGCAGTCCGTGATCCTTGCGCGTCAACAGCAGGGTATTGGCCATTCGCGAAACGTCATGAGCTTGATCGGTGGATGAATTGATGGCCTGATCAACTGCGGCCACAATCAGGTCGGCAAAGATGTTTCCACTGCCGCCGGAGTTTTGCTGGGCGGTGGCGGTGCCTTCCCAAAGGACCAGCCCGGTTTTTGTATCCACGAGCTTTGCTTGAACGGTGACAATGGTGGCGCTGTTGATCACCTGATACTTCGTCCCGTATTGCTTGAGCGTGACGTAAAGGACTGCGTCCGCGCCGAAGATGTCCCTGATTTTGTCCAGCGGGGCCTGGTGCATTTCGCCGGCGGTGGGCAGGCCATTTTCCTTCATGAACTGGTCAACCACCACCACCGGATACACGTAATATCCCATCTCGGCCAGCGGCATGGTCACCGTGGAGAGGTAACCGTAGGTGCCTTCAACCGCCGTGCTCTCGTTGAGCGGCGGCAGCACGAGAATGGACCGCGGTGGATGCGCGCGAAAGTTGGTGTAATCGTAGGGCGGGGTCACACATCCGGTGAGCATCACTGTCAATGCCAGACCGCACAATCCCAGTCTTAAAAGGCGCGTTTTCATTTCTTTGCCAGACTGGCCAGCATCCGGTCCATGAACACGGTGGATTCCGGGAACTGGGCTTTTTCCTTTTCAAATTCCTGCCGCGCGAGGTCCGGTTTGCCCAATTGGTAGTCGAGATAACCCAGATACGCATGAAACCCCGGCGGAACGGGTTTGTTGGCCGCGGCGGCTTTTTGCAAATCCTCCTCCATCTTCTGCACCTGCGCTTCCGGCGGGACCTTGCCCGGCTTCGCGTAAGTGACATAGACAAGGCTTTCGTAGTGGCCCCAGTGATAAACGGTCGGGGATTGGCATCCCGTGATCAGCAACGGGACGGCTAGCAGCAACGGCAGCAGTTTTAGGCGGGCGTTGCTCACTGTTTCTCCGGCCTCCATTTGCCCTGTTCCACACCTTCCACCAGCCGGTTGACGGCTTCCCGGATGGCGAGATCCAGGACCTTGCCGTTCAACGTGGAGTCGTAGCCTGCCGCGCCGCCAAATCCCAGCACCTCGCGATTGCTGAGCGCATATTCACCGGCCCCCTGCGTCGAATTAACAACCTCCGAAGTAATCACGTCCACGACGTTCAAATTCACCTTGGAATAGGCCACCTGCTGCTTGCCGCTGCCGAGGATGCCAAACAATTCCCGGTCGCCGACTTCCTTGCGGCCGAATTCCGTGACTTCACCGGTGATAATGTAATTGGCCCCCTTCAGCTTCAGTTGCTGGCCATTGATGGAGGCCTCATTCGTTATCGACTGCATGTTGTCGCGGTCCACCACGACGAAACGTCCGGTTTGTTGCAGGTCAGTGATGAGGATGGTCTTGGCTTGTCCGCCCAGCCGATCCACACCGTCCGAGAAGAGACCGCGCATATAGGACGAATGATTGTCACAGTTCCCCACCATCAATGTGCTCCTGGGACCGTTGTAGGGGGTGCCCGCCGATGCCACGGTCTCGGGTTTGATCGCCTGATGCGATTCAGTCGCGCAACCGGCCAGACCGGCGCCAACGAGCATCGCCAAAAATAAATGACTGAGTGTTTGAAACGTTTTCATGCGACTGTCCTTTCTGTTGTTAGATGCGAGCCCGGCCAAATTTTTAAAATCTTAATTCCAGACCTTCTTGACTAAGCTAGATTTATGACGCTTAAAAGTAAAGTCCTGTTTAATCGGCTGTTTAATTGGCGGTCCAAGCCCGGCGGAAATCTGAAAATGGGGGCTCGCGGAGCTCGACCCTCCGAATGAAAAACGCCTTTCTGCCTTTGTTTCTGTGTTGTTTAATTCACGCTGTCTTGCGCCTTTTGCGCCTTTTGCGGCAAGGTTTTCGTGTGCTTCGTGTATTTCGCGGTTCAAAATTGAATTGTCCCTGGCTCTGTTTCGCGGCAATCTTATGGTTCCTATGCAGCAGGTAAACCTTGGCATGATTGGCGGCGGCACCGTGGGCAGCGGCGTGTTTCACGCGCTTCAGCTCAACGGCGGCCTCATGGCCTCGCGCATCGGCGTCAAGGTCAACGTCCGCAAGGTCGCGGTGAAGGCCTTCAACGAACCGCGGCCGTATCCAATCCCGCGTTCGCTCATGACGACCGACTGGCAGAGCGTCGTCAACGACCCCCAGGTGGACATCGTCACCGAACTCGTCGGCGGCACGGGCATTGCCCGGACGATGGTCCTGACCGCGCTCAAGCTCGGCAAACCGGTCGTCACGGCCAACAAGGCATTGCTGTCCGCGGACGGCGAGGAACTGTTTGCCACGGCCAAGAAATACGGCGCGAATCTTTACTACGAAGCCAGCGTTTGCGGTGGCATACCCATCATCAAATCGCTGCGCGAAGGGTTTGTCGGCAACCGCATCACGCACCTCTACGGCATCGTCAACGGCACCTGCAATTACATCCTCACGCGGATGAAACTGGAAGGCGCGGACTTCGCCGATGTGCTCGCCGATGCGCAAAAGCACGGTTACGCCGAGACGCCGCCGGACCTGGACATTGACGGCCACGATGCCGCGCACAAAATCGGCATCCTAGCGTCGCTCGCGCACGGTTTCTGGGTGAACCCGAAGAAGATTTACATCGAGGGCATCCGCCACATCAGCGCGCTCGACATCAAGTTTGCCGGCGAACTGGGGTACACGATCAAACTTTTGGGAATCATTAAACGAATTGCCGATTGCCGATTGCCGATTGCCGATTCGAAGAAAATCCGAAACCGCTGCCGCGTTCAGGTTTCGGTTTACCCGACGCTCGTGCCAAACGCACATGTTCTCGCCAGTGTGAACCATGTCTTCAACGCCGTGTTCGTGCGCGGCGACATCGTGGGCGATACATTGTTTTACGGACGTGGCGCGGGCAAGGACGCCACGGCGAGCGCGGTGCTCAGTGATCTGGCGGACGCGGCGCTCGACTTGAAGTCGGGCAGCAAACAGCGCGTGCCGCCGTTTGTGCCGCACGAATGCGCCGGGGCGGTCGTGCCGATTGAAAACGTCGTGTCGCAGTATTTCCTCCGGCTCAATGTTGTGGACCGCCCGGGAACGCTGGCGAAAATCGCCGCCATTTTCGGCACGGCGAAAATCGGCATCTCGTCCGTCATCCAGCCCGAAGGCCACGAAGGCAAAAGTGTGCCGCTGATTTTCATGCTGCACTATGCCACCAACGGCGCGGTCAACGGCGCATTGAAAAAAATCGGCCGGCTGCCGGTCGTCAAAGGCAAACCGGTGATGCTGCGCGTGGAAAATTTTGAGTGACTTATATCGGCGAATTGCCTTTTGAAGTGAATTCAGCCATCTTAAAGGCATGAGCGACAAGCAGCTTGCCTTGAAAACGATTGAGCGGCTGCCTGATGATGCGAGTTTGGATGCCATCGCGCAGCGGTTGGAGTTCGTCGCCGGAATTCGCAAGGGACTGGATCAAATCAAGAAAGGCGAGACCGTGCCGCATGAAGAGGTTAAGGCCTGGGTTGCATCATTCAATTATTCGTAGCATAGTGACTTTATGACGGCCAAACGAATGGTGCTGGAAACCGTGGAGCAACTCCCGGATGACGCGAGTTTCGAGGAGATCAGCAAACGCCTCGAAGTGGTTGCCGCCATCCAAAAAGGTTTGGATTCGCTCGACCGCGGTGAAGGCAAGTCCATTGACGAAGTTGAAAAACTCGTGGCCACATGGACTACAAGATAATCTTCTCCGGGCCGGCCATTGATGATCTCGAAAACATTGTCCGCTTCATTGCCCGCGACAACCCGGAGGCGGCGGCGCGGTTCGGCGGAAAACTGATCGGGAGCGTCCGGCATCTGTCAAAATTTCCGCGTTCTGGCCGTGTCGTCCCCGAACAAAATGACGAGCATGTCCGGGAAATCATTTTCAAGCCGTATCGGATTTTCCACCGGGTGAAGGATAAAACACATGTCGTTGAAATCATCCGTTTCTGGCACGCCGCACGAGGCAATCCGGAAATTTGATTTTCAATTGCATACTGCAAATTCCACACTTTTCAAACGCTTCGCCCCTGACTATGCTTCCGCTCCCGATTTGAGTTTCACCGGAAGTTTTGCCGGTGCGATTAAATTTTATGGCGTTGATTGTTCAAAAATATGGCGGCACGTCGGTGGGCAATCCCGACCGCATCAAAAATGTCGCGGCGCGCGTGGCCAAATACCGCGCCAAGGGCGACCAGATCGTCGTGGTCGTCTCGGCAATGAGCGGCGTGACGGATAATTTGATCAAGCTGGCCAAGGAAATCATGCCGCTGCCGAATGAACGCGAGATGGACGTGCTGCTCGCGACCGGCGAACAGCAAACCATCGCGCTCACGGCCATGGCGCTGCACGCGCTGAACGTGCCCGCGGTATCGCTCACCGGCGCGCAAGCGGGCATCGTCACCGACGTGGTCCACACCAAGGCCCGGATTCACAACATCACGCCGAAGAAAGTCCACGAGCTTTTGAAGCAGGGCAATGTCGTCATCGTCGCCGGTTTCCAGGGCGAGACGCCCGAGGGCCAGATCACGACGCTGGGCCGCGGCGGATCGGATTTGACGGCCATTGCGCTCGCCGCCGCGCTCAAGGCTGACCTCTGCCAGATTTACACGGACGTGGACGGCGTCTATACCGCCGACCCGCGCATCGTGCCAAACGCGAAGAAGCTGCAGGAGATTTCCTACGACGAAATGCTCGAACTCGCGAGCCTCGGCGCGAAGGTGATGCAGAGCCGCTCGGTTGAATTTGCCAAAAAATTTGGAGTGGTTTTTGAAGTCCGCTCCAGCTTGAATGACAACCTAGGAACCATTGTGAAAGAAGAAACCAAAAGCATGGAAGGCGTCGTTGTGCGCGGCGTCTCGCTCGACAAGAACCAGGCCAAAGTCACACTCGTCGGCGTGCCCGACAAACCCGGCGTGGCGGCGCGCATTTTCAAGGCGCTCGGCGACGCGGCGGTCAATGTGGACATGATCGTGCAAAACGTCAGCCATGGCAGCCCCGACAAAGTCGGGGCGACCGACCTTTCGTTCACCATGGACAAGCCGGATTTGCTCAAGGCGCAAAAGGTCATTGAGGGCTTGAAAAAGGAACTCGGCTTCCGCGACGTGCTGACCACCGAGAAAATCGGCAAGCTGTCCATCGTCGGTGTCGGTATGAAGAGCCACACCGGGGTCGCCGCAATACTGTTTGAAACGCTGGCAAAGGAAGGCGTGAACATTGACATGATCTCCACCAGCGAAATCAAAATTTCCGTCGTGATTGATTTGGCGAAGGGCGAAGCCGCGATGAAAGCCGTTCACGCGGCGTTTATCGGGTAGAGAGCCGGACGGAACAATTGCCGTCAGCACTTCCTGCCCCGGCGGCTCATTATTTCGGCTCGATGGCAATCAGCCACAGGTCCGTTTTGCCCAGGTTATGGCCGACATGAGTCGTGGCGCCGCGCCAGGCGATCTCGCCGGTTTTCAAGGTGGCATTTTCCTTCCGGCCATCCGGCAGGACGTGCTCCAGTTCCGCGCCCGAGAGGCAAATTATGACGCGGTCGTGATGGCGGTGCAGCGGTTCGCTCTTTCCCGCCGCCATTTGAATGTCGTAAACCCGCCCATACTGGTTCTCGAACAGCACCTTGTAATCCAGCGCCAGCCCCGCCCTGCCCCAAGTCTCCGAACCGCCCTGGCCGAGGTACCCAGTCCAAACGACCCGCAGGGCCACAGAACCGGCGTTCTTCATGGTTCCAGACTGCGGCGGCTGAAAAACAACATCGCCACGCTTGACGGCTTCCGTCCGGGACTTTCCCTGGGACGGGGTTGTTTCAACCGATCCGGCGTCGAGATAGACCACGACGCCAGCGCGTTTACCCGGCAAAGACAGGGCCTCGCCCGGCGCCAGGGTTTGCTCCACAACCAGCACCTTGTCATTACGAACCTTTTCGGTCTGGTCGCCCGCCAGCACAATCGTGGCGGGAAGCAAAACCAAGGCAAGTCCGCAAAACCAGCTTCGAGAAGTTCCGGATATCCATGCTCTCATGCAGGCAAGGTTAGTGAGCCCGGCTGTCTTCGTCGAGCATGACCTTCCTAACCGTAATGTTCCCAGATGCGCGTCGCCGGCACGCTTCGACAGATTCCCGAAAGACGCAGATTAAAAACCATTTGACGTGACCGGATGTGATGGTTACCTTGCCGTCGTGAATCGTAATTTGAATCTGAACCTGTTGCTGAACGCGCTGCGGTTGCGCCGCGCGGCGGTCGGGTTCTGATTGCGTCACGAAATTTATCGAACCCCACTGCCAAACGGCGGCGGGGTTTTTTGTTTTGCCCTGTAGTGGCGCTCTGCGAGCGTCGCTAAAAAAATGAAATTAATGATAGAAAAAGATTTCCGGCGGTCACAGACCGCCGCTACAAATTAGGAACAACATGCACAAACAACCGTCGAAAAAATATCGTCCGTTCCCGCCGGTCAGCCTGCCCGACCGGCAGTGGCCGAACCGCGTCCTTACCCACGCGCCCATCTGGTGCAGTGTGGATTTGCGCGACGGCAATCAGGCGCTCGCCGTGCCGATGAACGTCGGCCAGAAACTTGAGCTGTTCCAGACGCTTGTGAAATGCGGCTTCAAGGAAATCGAAGTTGGTTTCCCGTCCGCATCGAATACCGAGTTCGCGTTCAACCGCCGGCTCATCGAGGAAAAACGCGCACCAGACGACGTGTGGCTCCAGGTGCTCGTGCAGGCGCGTGAAGATTTGATTGAGCGCACTGTTGAATCGCTTGTCGGCGCGAAGAAGGCCATCATTCATCTTTACAACTCGACCTCCCCCGCCCAACGCCGCGTCGTGTTCGGCAAATCGAAGGAGGAAATCGTCGGGGTCGCCGTGCGCGGCGCGCAATGGATCAAAGACCGGTTGCCGCGCCTCAAAGGCACGGAAGTCATGCTCCAGTATTCGCCGGAAAGTTTCAGCGCGACGGAAGTTGAATTTGCGAAGGAAATTTCCGAAGCGGTCATGGCGGTCTGGCAACCGACGCCAAAGCGGAAGATGATTTTGAATCTGCCGGACACCGTCGAGGTTGCAATGCCGAATGTCTATGCCGACCAGATTGAATGGATCTGCCGGAACATCAAAAACCGCGATTCGCTCATCATCAGTCTCCACACGCACAATGACCGTTGCACCGGCGTGGCGGCGACGGAACTCGGCCTGCTCGCGGGCGCGGACCGCGTCGAAGGCACGCTCTTCGGCAACGGCGAACGCACGGGCAATCTGGACATCGTCACCGTGGCATTGAACCTTTACCAGCACGGCATTGATCCGAAGCTGGATTTCAAGGACCTCAATTCCATCATTGATGTTTACGAGCGTTGCACGGGTATGACCGTGCCGGCGCGCCAGCCTTACGCGGGCGAACTGGTTTTCACGGCGTTCAGCGGTTCGCACCAGGACGCCATCCGGAAAGGTTTGAACGAATGGAAGAGCGACCGCCGCGAATACTGGGACGTGCCCTATCTTACGATTGATCCGACGGACATCGGGCGCGAATACCGCGAGGTCATCCGCGTCAACAGCCAGTCCGGCAAAGGCGGCGTGGCGTATCTGCTGGAGAGCCAGTTCGGCATCGAATTGCCCAAGGAAATGCAGCGCGAGTTTGGGCCGATTGCCAATGAAGAAGTGGACCGTCTTGGCCGCGAAGTCACCGGCGCGGAGTTGAAGGCGATGTTCTGGCGCGAATACATCGAACGCAACAAGCCGTGGCAGCTCAAGAGTTTTGAAACCGAGGGTAAAAACGGCGTCGTCCGTTGCCGCGCAAAATTTTTGCGCGACGGCAAGCCGGTCGAACTTTCCGGCGAAGGCAACGGCCCGCTCGCCGCGCTCGTCCACGGTTTCAGCAAAGCCGGGGTGCCGCGTTTTGAAATTGCAAATTACAGCGAACACGCCTTGAGTTCCGGCGAAGAGGCCGTTGCGATTGCTTACATTCAAATCAAGCACGCCGATGGCAAAACCCGCTGGGGCGCGGGCGTGGACACGAACATCGAGCTCGCGTCCGTGCGCGCCGTGTTAAGCGCGCTGAACCGGCCGTAAAATGTTTTGAACCAAATCATTTCCCGCTCGTCAAACTTGGGCGGATTGTTTAGTTTTCAAGCACGACCATGAAATTACGGCGCGTTTTTGTTTGCGGAATTGCGGGCATTGTCCTTGTTGGCGCAAGGATTTTTGCGGCGGACAGCAACCCCACCAACCTGGTCGTGACCACATCGCCGGTTTATGTGCCGGATACATCACACGCTTCCGAGGCGCTGGCCACCAACACGCTCGTTTGGGACAGCACATCAAAGGAGACGAATGCCGCCGCGGACGCCGGTAACGCTCATTTTGATTTCAGCTTCACGAATGTTTCAGCAGGCAACGTCGTCATTTTGAATGTCCACACGTCGTGCGGCTGCACCACGGCGCAATTGCCGCCGCTGCCGTGGATCATTCCGGCCGGAACAAACGGCCAGATCGGCGCGAATGTCAATTTTGCCGGCAAGAGCGGCACGCTTTTGAAGACCATGACTGTCACCAGCGACAAAGGCTTTCAAACCCTCACGCTGAAAATCACCATTCTGCCACCGGTGGTTCCGACCCAATCCGAGGCCGATCGCGCGCGCGCCCTGGAAATGGCCAAAGCCGACCGGCAGGCGGTTTTTCGCGGTGATTGCGCGACCTGCCACGTCAAACCCGGCGAGGGCAAATACGGCAAGGCGCTTTACGACGCTGTCTGCGGCATCTGCCATGAAGGCAAGGATCGCGCCACGATGGTGCCGGATTTGCACAACATCAAAACCCCGACCAATGTGGATTTCTGGCAAACTTGGACAGCGCATGGCAAAGCCGGCTCACTCATGCCTGCGTTTTCCACCGCCGATGGGGGTCCGCTCTCGGATATGCAAATCGCCTCCCTCGCCGGTTATCTGAACATGACGATTCCATCGCCGCCCGTGCCGCCGCCGGCTCAATGATGTCTGCTTGCGGAATTTGATTCACACATTATGCTGTCAACCATGACGGCACGAATGCTTGACGCAAGCAATCACACGCACATCGCGGAATTGGGACGACGGGTTTTGAACGGCGGCCGGGTCACACGCGACGAGGCGTTGTGGCTCTTTAATCTCGAAAACAGCTCCGACATTTTCGATCTGCTCTCGTGGGCGAACCGCCTGCGCGAAAAATTCAAGGGCAACAAAATCCATCTTTGCTCCATCGTCAACGCCAAGGCAGGCGCGTGTTCCGAAAATTGCAGTTTTTGCGCGCAATCGTCGTTTTACCAGACCGGCTCGCCCAAATACGGCTTCGTTGACCCCGAACCCGTGGCCGAAGCCGCCGACGAAGCAAACACGAACGGTGTCACCGCCGTCGGCCTCGTTGCCGCGTGGAAAGGTCTCAATGAAGGCCCGCTGCTCGATGAGGTTTGCGCCCGTGTGCGCGAGTTGAAAGCCGGCGGCAAAACGCGTCCCGACGTCTCGCTCGGCATCATCAAAAGCCAGCGTGTGGCCGACCGGCTCAAGGAAGCCGGCGTCGAGTGCTACGGCCACAATCTCGAAAGTTCGCGCCGTTTTTTCCCGCAGACCTGCACCACCCATACCTACGATGACCGCCTGGAAACCATTGGTTATTTGAAAAAGGCCGGCATTAAGATTTGTTCCGGCGGCATCATCGGCATGGGCGAGACGCGCGAAGACCGCTGTGATCTGGCGTTTTCTTTGAAGAAAATCGGCGCAAACGTAGTGCCCGTCAACATTCTCAATTCGATTCCCGGCACGCCGTTTGAAAAAAACGATCCCCTGCCCGTCCTGGAAATCCTGAAGACCATCGCGTGCTTCCGATTCATCCTGCCGCGGCAGGAAATCATGATTGCCGGCGGACGCACGGTGAACTTGCGCGACGCGCAAAGCATGATCTTCATGGCCGGGGCGAGCGCGCTCATGGTCGGCAATTATCTCACCACGCTGAATCAGCCCGTCGAAAAAGATTTGCAGATGCTCAAAGACCTCGGCCTCGATCCGAGCTGGGACAAACATGGTTTTTCCGATCAGGAAGCGTGTGATTGCGGACAGGAGATCGAAGCAACTTGTGCAACTTCTTGGTAGTCGGATGAATTTACGATTTGCGATTTACGATTGACGCGGTTATTGGCATTTGATTCGTAATTCATAAATCTAAAATCGTAAATGACATGCTGCGACTCGGTAAAAACAAAGATGGTTACTTCGGCGAGACGATTGATATCCGCGCCGTGCTGCGCGAGGTCGAAATTGCGGCACCAAAGCATGGCTGGACTTCGGAAATTTTTCACGACACCGGCGAATTCAAATTGATCGCGCTGCATCGCCAGTCAACTCTCAACTCTCAACTCTCAACCCGTGTTTACCTCAGCACCGGCATTCACGGCGACGAGCCTGCCGGGCCGCTCGCGGCGTTGCGCTTGCTTCAGGAAAACAAATGGCCGGCGAACATCGAACTATGGCTCTGCCCGTGCCTGAATCCGATGGGCTTCGTTTTGAACCGCCGCGAGAACGACAAGAGCATTGACCTCAACCGGCAATACCGGCACTTGGAAGCGGCGGAGACGCGCGCGCACATCGCCTGGCTTCAGCGCCAGCCGCAGTTCGACCTCTGCCTCTGCCTGCACGAAGATTGGGAATCGCACGGCTTTTACGTTTACGAATTGAATCCGGAAAACCGCCCGTCACTGGCCGAAGCCATGATTGCGCGCATCGCGGAAGTCTGCCCGATTGACCCATCCGAGATCATCGAAGGGCGCGAAGCCAAAGGTGGAATCGTCCGTCCCAATCTTGATCCGCACACGCGACCGCAATGGGCCGAGGCGTTTTATTTGATCGTCAACAAAACACGATTGTCCTACACACTCGAAGCGCCGTCGGATTTTCCGTTGACCACCCGCGTCAACTCGCTCGTCGCCGGCGTGAACGCCGCGTTGGCAACGTAGGACCGGCATCCTGCTTGTCTCATACCAAATCCCAGAGACAATCGGTGCAATGGGCAGGGCGGCGCTGCCTGCTCGCGATCTATCGGAGCTGCGCCGCCGGGTATGATGGCCGCGCTGCCGCGCGGCCCTACCGTCTGGAATAGGTGCCGATTATTATCGGGAAATGGTCTCATATCCTGCTTCAAGCCGACTCTGCGTCCCTTTGCTTCATCCAGGTTTTGCCCAGTTCAGTCAGCGTTTCGTCTTTCATCACTTTCTCGGCCAGCGGAAAAACAATCCGCTCCTCGCGGTCAAAGTGTGTGCGCGACGCGGTCACGGCCAGAAGCAACAACTTTTGCGCTTCGGGCAGCCGCTTGGCGGTCTTCACCCGCAGCAGGGTGTTGTCAATTTCCTGATGTTCGTGTTCAAAACTATCGCGCTGGCCAAGTTGTTCCAGATAGTGATTCAGCGGAGCAAACACCAAATCTTCCTCAGTCTTGCCGTGGGCAAGCAACAGCCCTTCCATCAGTTCCGCCCAGCCAACCACCTCGTCCAGCGTTTTCAGTTTCGGCAGGACGCGTTCGATGTGGTCGAAAATATTGTGGAACACAACGTGTTCCGCCAAAAGTGCATCGGTGATTTTCATGTCGCCGAAAGTTTACATCAAGAAACGTAAGTGTCCATACCTGCGCACGTGCAAACCGGATTGCGGTCGCCAATAAAAATATGGGGGGTGTTACCCAACGACCCAAAAGCTTGCACGCCTCGTTTGGCAACTTCTGCCGCCCTTACAGGGCTTGGGTTTTTTTGACGGATAACCCAAGGCGTTGCCCTGGGCTATTATCTTTCGGGCTTGCAGCCCTGTGAATTAGCGTTTATCAGCGGCAATCAGCGGTTGAAAGCACCTCACCCCGACCCTCTCCCCAGCGCGGAGAGGGAGAGTTTGTTTTGCGCTCTCTGGGTTCTCTCGCGGCTGAATTGAATCCGTGTTTATCCGTGTCCATCCCGCCTTCGCGTTGCTTCGTCGCGGCAGGCCGTGGTTAAGAATAATTCTCCATCCCCGCGCAGGTGCAGATGGGATTGCGGTCACCGAAAACGTTGTCCACGCGCCCGACGGCGGGCCAGAATTTGTAGTCGCGCAGACCCGCCACCGGAAACGCCGCCTGTTCGCGCGAATAGGGCCGGGTCCAATTGTCCGCCGCAA
>OCZT010003668.1_pt1 | contig 15663 bp, 13 predicted proteins | sample 1539031 | NCBI WGS metagenome assembly OCZT01 (sample SAMEA3539308, study PRJEB22396) | soil metagenome | biome: tundra; feature: field; material: soil | place: USA | collected 2010-05 | depth 0.15 m | reverse complement strand
GCGCACGCGGCTGGCCCGCGACGGCGTCGTGCTGATCGAGGTCGGGGGTTTGCGCGCGGCGATGAACCGCGAGTTTGCCACGCTGGAGCCGCACTGGCTTTCGACGGCGGATGGCGCGGATTGCGTGTGCGTGATCCATGCCGCCCGGCTGAAGTCAGCGATTTGATCGTAGGGGCGCAGCAAGTTGCGCCCTGATTTCAGGCGAAAACAGAAAAGGGCGCAGCGAGACTGCGCCCCTACCTCGGTTTGGTGCGGCTGGAGCTCAGGCCGAAGGGCAAGTAGGCCGGGCAGAAACGGAAGATGCCGGTCAGGAGCGGGCCGAAACCGATCAGGCCCCACCAGGATTTGTAATAATAACCGGCACCGAGGATCACGAGACCGGCGATGATGCGAAGACTGCGGTCAATGCCGCCGACGTTGAGTTTCATGCGGGAGGGAATTGGGGTTGCGGGAGACAACCGAGGATGCGCGGCGCCGCGCCGTAGGGCCATGCAATACGCCGCCGGCCCAAAGCCGGCCGCACGATCAGTTCGCGGGGCCGTCCGACACGGTCACGCGGATGACGCCACGCCAATCACGGGATTTGAAGCCGGTGGCCTGGTCGTCGGGATACATCGCCTTGAGCTTGCCGCGCAGACGGGGCGATTGCTCGGCGGGGTCGCCGTGGCAGGCGAGGCAGTTGGCCGTGATGCCGATCGGTTTGTAAACGCGCCACTCCACTGGGCTGTCGGGGGTGTCAATGCGCTGGACGACCACGCCCGGTGCCGCATTGCCGCTGTTCAAGGCGTGGTCGATATAGTCGAGCGCGAGCTTGTCGGACGGATCGGGCATATTCTCGGAAACCCGGATTTTCAGGCTCGTGAACTTGACGGCGGCGATCCGGGGCATGCCGCTGATAATCGCGCCGGGGGTCGTGGGGAGGGCTTTCAGATGGCAGATATCGACGGCGTCTTCCGGTTCGCCGCCGCCCAGCGCCGACCGCACTTCGTTCACCATTGAAACGGCGAGCCGGTCGATGGCGGCCTCACCGATGCGCTGGACGTCCTTCTGGGCGGGAGTGGTGGGATTGACGATCACGGCATGGGGGGCTTCCTGCCCTTGGGCGGAAACGGAGAAGGCGACTCCGGCAAGGAGCGCGCCGGCCATGCCCAGCACGGTGCGAAATACGATGGGTTTCATGATGGGGTTGGGTTTGAGGCCAAGTTTACTCCTCCAAACGCCGAAACCATGCGCATAATTTGCGAAATGATGGTTGCATTTTGCGGTCTCGCGCCCCGGCCAATGCCGCCGATTGACCGGCTCGGTGCGGAGATGGATTGAAGGTTAGTGAATCCAGCCGGCGGCAATCGCCCCAAGACTGGCTCCGCCAATTACAAACCACAGCACCAGCGCGTGGACCATGGGCCGGATGCCGATGGCGCGGAGGACGGTGCGACTCAGGCCGGAGCCGATGAGAAAGAGCGTGAGAGTCAGCAGCGCCCTCGCGATCGCGCCCACGGTCCGGGCCAGGGGCTGCAGGGCAGGCGCAAAGGTGAAGGCGGCGGAGAGAGCGACAAAGCCGGCGATGAACCAGGGCAGGCGCATGCCCTGGCGCGGACCGACTCCGCCCTCGCGGTGCCGGAACCAGGCGCCGAGGGCGAGGGCGACGGGCACGATCCACAGTGTCCGGGCCAGTTTCACGGTGGTCGCGACCGCCAACGCCTCGCGGCCGTGCGTCATGGCGGCGCCGGTGACGGAGCTCGTGTCGTGGATCGCCAGCGCGCACCAGAGTCCGAATTGGTGCGCATCGAGTCCCACCCAGGCACCGATCGGGGGAAACACGACCAGGGCGACGCCATTGAGCAGGAACACGACCGCGAGCGCGGCGGACGTTTCCGCGGGCTTGGCGCCGATCGCCGGCGCGGTGGCGGCGATGGCGCTGCCGCCGCAGATGGCGGTGCCCGCGCAGATCAGCGCGGCGATCCTGGCCCCGATGCCAAGGCGGTGGGCGAGCCACGCGCCAAGCGCAAACGTCGCCACCAGCCCGGCCAGCGTATAACCGAGGCCCTGCGCACCGACCCGGCCCACGACGGCGAGGTTCACGCCGGCGCCCAGACCCACGACGGCGATCTGCAGCAGCCACCGGGAAATCCGGCCCGCCGCGCCGGCGCAGGGGTTGCCCAAGCTGAGGGAAAGGATGGTGCCGGCGACCAGCGCCGCCCAAGGTGGTGTCCACGGCAGCAGCGAGGCCACCGCACCCAGCGGCATCAGAATGCTCGCCGCGCGGTGTGCGGGGCGCTCGGGTTCGACGCCACAGAGGGTCTGGAAATCGAAGCTCACCCAAAAGGTCGTGGCTGGATTGCCGGCCTCACACCCGGTCCAGAGCCTGGCGCAAATCCCAGATGAGGTCCTCATGGTTTTCAATGCCGATAGAGAGCCGCACCAAGTCGTCGGTGACGCCGCCCAGCAGCTTGTCCTCCGGGGTCAGCCCGGAGTGCGTCATCGCCGCCGGGTGCTGCGCGAGTGATTCGGTGGAACCGAGCGACACGGCGAGGCGGAAGACCTTCAGGCTGTCGAGAAAAGCGAACGCTTCCTTCTCCCCGCCGCGAATGTAGAATGAGATCAGGGAACCGGGCCCGGTGTGTTGTTTCCGGTAGATGGCGTACTCGGGATCGTCCGGCGTGAGCAAGCCGATGTAGCAGACTTGGCGCACCTTGGGGTGCGACACGAGGAACGCAGCCACCTGCTGTGCGTTGCGCTGCTGCTGCTCGGCGCGGATTTTCAGAGTCTCGAGCGAGCGCGTCAGCAGCCAGGCCGTGTAGGGGTTGGGCATGCCGCCAAGCAGGGCGCGGTGCTGCGCGATGGCGCTGAGCAGGGTGTCGTCGTTGGCGAGCGCCACGCCGCCCACCACGTCCGAGTGGCCGCCGATGAACTTGGTGGCGGAGTAGAGCACGATGTCGGCGCCGACCTTCGCGGGCTGGGCGAACACCGGACCCGCCATGGTGTTGTCGACCATCACCAGAATACGACTAGTGCTCAGGCCTGGAGCGGGTGGGGCGTGGCGCAGCGCGAGCTCCTTCATGCGGCCGATGTCCGTCAGCCGGTTGTTCGGATTCGCCGGGCTCTCGATGAAGATGGAGCGGGTGCGCGGCGTGATCAGCGGTTCCGCCAGATCCGGGGCGTTGAACCCCGCCGGCACGAAATGGGCCGCAATGCCGAAGCGTTTCAGAAAATGGTGGATGAGCGAGTCGGTGCCGCCATAGACCGGCGCGCAGACGATCATCTCGTCGCCCGGACTGTGGGTGGCCAGCACGGTCGTGGCGATCGCGGCCATGCCGCTGGAAAAACTGTAGGCATCCTTCATGCCCTCCCAGAGGGCCACACGATCCTCGAAGATCTCGAGATTCGGGTTGTTGATCCGCGAGTAGATCAAGCCCATTTCCCGGCGGGGAGGCAGCTCGCCCTCGCCGTGGGCCCAGGCGAAGAACTGCTTGCCGTCGACGGCGTGCTTGAAGGCGAAGGTGGACGTGAGAAACACGGGCGGCTTCACCGACCCCTCGCTGAGCCACGGATCGAAACCGTAGCTGAGCGCCAGGGTTTCGGGGTGCATGCGCGCGACTTCGGATTCGGTGAGTTTGGTCATGGGGATTTTTTGTTGGCTCGAGCATCACGCGAAAACTGGAAAATGTACACCGCGCGCCGGCCGCCACCGGCAACTCATTAAGGCAGTTGTCCGACGGCAGTGCCCTGGCGAACAGTGCGCCGCGTCCGTTGATGAGCTGGGCTCAAGGCTTTTCGGCCGGGTTGGCCGGGCACGTGCTCAGGCCGAAGGGCACGCGGGCCGGACCGAAGCGGACGAAGGCCGTGAGGATCGGGCCAAGGCCTGCGACGAGGCGGATGACGCAGTCGATGGATCCCGCATTGGCTTTTCATGACGACGAGGCGGTGGAGGCTGGGATTGCGGAGGACACAGGCCGGTCAGCGCGCCTTTTGGCGGGACGCCGCCGGTTTGACCACGGGCCAGCCGATTTCCTCCCACCCGGCGAGGCCGCCGGTGTTGGCGGCGCGGACACCCTCGGTGACGAGGAGGCGTGCGGCAAAACCGGAGCGCAAGCCGGAGGCGCAGTAGAGGAGGACCTCGCGGCCGTCGGCTTCGGCGAGGAATGGTTTCCAATGCGAACGGGCGCCCGTGAGGTCGCTGAACGACAGCAACTGCGCGGATTGCGCGACGCCGCCGGCCCACTCACCGGGCTCGCGCACGTCAACCAGGATGGCATCGCCGTTGCGGACGCGGCTCGCGCAATCGGCGGGCGCGAAGCGCGGAGCGGAGGTGAAAATGGATTTGAACATCTTGATCAGGCTCATGGAGACGTTGCGCATTTTTCGTCGGCGGGACCGGGCCGGACCGGCGGCGTGGCGTGATGCCGGGCGTGGGTCATGTAGTAGATCAGCGGCACGGCCAGCGGGCTGATGACGAGCGACGCGATCGCGCCGAAGAGCAGCGAGATCGCGAGGCCCTGGAAGATCGGGTCGGCGAGGATGACGAGACCGCCGACGACAACCGCGAACGCGGTGAGCATCATCGGGCGGAAACGGACGGCGCCGGACTCGAGGCACGCCTGGGCCAGCGTGCGGCCGTGGCCGAGGCGGAGCTCGATGAAATCAACGAGGATGATCGAGTTGCGGACGACGATGCCGGCGCCGGCCATGAAGCCGATCATCGAGGTCGCGGTGAAGAACGCGCCCAGAAGGGCGTGCGCTGGCATGATGCCGACGAGCGAGAACGGAATCACGGTCATCACGATGAGCGGCGTGGCGTAGTTCTTGAACCAGCCGACCATCAGCATGTAGATCAGGATGAGCACGGCGGCGAACGCGAGGCCAAGGTCGCGGAAGACCTCGAGGGTGACCTGCCACTCGCCATCCCACTTCATGGCCGGCTCATGGTCGTCGGTGGGCATGGAGGCGTTGTAGATCTTCACGTCCCTCAGCGTGCCGCCAAAGTCACGGCCATCGAGCTGGGCGAGGTCGCGGTTCATCCGGAGGATCGCATAGACCGGGCTCTCGACGACGCCGGCGACATCGGCGGTGACGTAGGTCACGTTTTGCAGATTCTTGTGATAAATGTTTCGCTCGCCCTGCGTGGAAACCACGGTGACGAGCTCGCGCAGTGGCACCAGCGGCGCCGAGGGGTTTGTCTCGGAGCGCACGGGCAACGCGAGCAGGTCGTCGGGCCGGGCCCGGAGCGCGCGGGGGAGTTCGAGGACGATGTTGACGTCCTCGCGGTCGCGCGGGGTGTGCAGCAAGGTGACGGGATAACCCAGCACGGCCATCTGGATGGTGCGGGTGATCGCGCCCGCCGTGATGCCGTTCAGCGCGGCCTTTTCGGCGTCGACGCGGAGGATGGTCTTCGGCTGGAGGTCCTCGACATACCAGTCGATGTCGACGACCCCGGGCGTGGCGCGGTAGATGTCGCGGACCCGGGTGGCGAGTTTCAGCCGGGCCTCCTCGGTGGGACCATAGATCTCCGTCACGAGCGTCTGGAGGACGGGCGGGCCGGGCGGGACCTCGGCGATGGCGACGGCGGCGTCATATTTCCGGGCGATGGCGGCAAGCCGCGGGCGGACGCGTTTGGCGATGTCGTGGCTCTGCGCGCTGCGTGCGTGCCTGGGGAGGAGGTTGATCTGGAGATCGGCGACATTGCTGCCGCGACGCATGAAGTAGTGGCGGACGAGGCCGTTGAAATTAAACGGCGAGGCGGTGCCGGCGTAGACCTGGTAGTCGCGCACCTCGGGTTCTGCGCGGATGGCGGCGGCCATCTCGCGGGCGACGCGGGTGGTCTGCTCGAGGGTGCTGCCCTCGGGCAGGTTGAGGATGACCTGGAACTCCGACTTGTTGTCGAAGGGGAGCATCTTGACCTTCACGGCGCCGAGACCGACGAGGCCCATCGAACCGACGGTGGCGGCGACGACGATGGCCAGGAACGTCCAGCGCCACGAGCGGTGGGCCAGCAGCGGGCGCATGAAGCGCTGGTAGAGCCGCGTGAAGGCGGTCTCGGGCATCGTCTGGTCCGCGGCCTCCTCCTCTGCCTCGGTCAGCGGAGCGTCAACGAAGGCGGCGGCCGCGCCGGGGTGCCGGGCGTGCCCGCGGAGGACCTTGAGCGCGGCCCAGGGCGTGACGGCGAAGGCGACGAGCAGGGAGAACAACATCGCGGCGCTCGAGCCGATCGGAATCGGGCGCATGTAGGGCCCCATCAGGCCGCTGACGAATGCCATCGGCAGCACGGCCGCGATCACGGCCCAGGTGGCCAGGATGGTCGGGTTGCCCACCTCGTCGACCGCCTCGACGGCGATCTGGAGCAGGCGTTTGCGGCGGCAACTCGGCAGGCCCATGTGGCGGACGATGTTTTCGACCACAACAATCGCATCGTCCACGAGGATGCCGATGGAGAAGATCAGCGCGAAAAGCGTGATGCGGTTGAGCGTGTAGCCGTAGAGGTAGAAAACGAGCAGGGTGAGGCCGAGGGTGACCGGGATCGCGAGCAGCACGACGAGCGACTCGCGCCAGCCGAGGAAGAGGAGGATGAGAATCGCGACGCCGAAGACGGCGAGGCCCATGTGCAGGAGCAGTTCGTTCGACTTCTCGCTGGCGGTGGCGCCATAATCGCGCGTGACCGCGATGCCGATGTCCGCGGGAATGAGCGTGCCCTTGAGCGAGTCGACCTTGGCGAGGACGGCGGCGACGACGTCGACGGCGTTGGCGCCCGGGCGCTTCGCGACGCTGAGGGTGACAGCCGCCTGCTCGTTGGCCGCGGCGGTTCCGCCCTGGCCGAAGAGCACATAGGTGGACGGCTCCTCGGTGCTGTCCTGGATCGTGGCGACGTCGCGCAGGAAGACCGGCCGGCCGTTGAACACGCCGACGACGACGGCGCCGACATCACGGGCGTCGCGGAAAAACGTCCCGGTCTGGAAGAGGGTCTCCCGGTTGGCCGAGGATTGCGCGCCGGTGAACGCCTGCGCGTTGGCCTGCTGCAGCATCGGCACGAGATAGGCGGGACTGAGGTTGCGCGAGGCGAGGCGTTGCGGGTCAAGCAGCACGCGGATCTGCCGGCGGTCACCGCCGATGAGCGTGGTCTCGGCGACGGCCGGGAGAATCTTGATGGCGTCGTCCACCTGCGCCGCGACGCGCCGGAGCAGGGCGTGATCATAGCGCGTGCTGTGGAACGTGAGCGCGAGGACCGGGACGTCGTCGATCGTGCGCGGCTTGACGAGCGGGGGCGAGACGCCGAGCGGGATGCGGTCGAAGTTGGCCTGGAGCTTCTGGTTCAGGCGGACGAGCGCGGCCTCAAGGTCGGTGCCGACCTTGAAGCGGACGATGGTCAGGTTGCCGCCGGGGGAGGCCGTCGAATAGAGGTATTCGACGCCCGGGATTTCCCAGAGCAGCTTCTCCATCGGGCGCGTGACGCGGTTCTCGACTTCCCGGGCGGTCGCGCCAGGCATGGCGACCATCACGTCGACCATCGGCACCTTGATTTGCGGCTCTTCCTCGCGGGGCAGCATGAGCACGGCGAAGGTGCCGAGGAGCAGCGACGCGGCGACAATGATGGGGGTCAGCTTCGAGTTGATGAAGAGCGCCGCCATGCGGCCGGCAAAACCGTACTTCGGCGGGTCGGGAAACGGAGAGGAGGGGCCGGCGCTCACGGCAGGATCTCCAGCAGCTGGCCTTCGCTCAGGCCGGCGGGCGGGGCGACGACTACGCGCTCGCCATCGTCCAGGCCGGCGAGGATCTCCGTGCTGGCGCCGCGGGTGGCGCCGGTCTTGACGAGGCGGAGGATGGCGCGGCCGTCGTCGCCTGCGACGAAGACGCGCTCCAGCTGGCCGACCGTGCTGACGGCCTTGGTGGGAACGAGCAGCATGCGCACGGGAGTGCCGGCGATTTCCACCCGGGCGAACTCGCCCGAGCGGACGGGGGTGCCGGCCGGCACCGTGATCTTGGCGAGAACGGTGTGGGCGCTGGCATCGGCGGCCGAGGACAGTTCGGCGATCGGACCGGTGAAGCGCGCCCCCATGGCTGGAATCTCCACGGTGAGCGGGGTGCCGACGGCGAGGCTGGCGATGAGGGAATCGGGCAGCGCCGCCTCGACCTGGAAGTCGGAGGTGCCTTCGATTTCCAGCAACGGCATTCCGGGGGAGGCGAGGTCGCCGGGGTTGGCGGGCTTGCGGGAGATGACGCCGTCGAAGGGCGCGCGGAGGGTGGCGTAGCTGAGCATGGTCTCGGCCTCGCGGACCATGGCCTGCGTCATGGTGAACCGATCCTCCAGGCCGCGGACCATCTCGGCGGTGCTGGCGCCCTTGGCCAGCAGGTCGCGCTCGCGGTCGAGATCGCGGCGGGAGGAATTGAGCTGGGACTGGGCCTGGACCAGGCGCGCGGAGATTTCGCCGGCGGCGATCTTCACGAGGATGTCGCCGGCGTGCACTGGCTGGCCCAGCGTGACGGGAAGCTCCTCGATCGCCCCCATGAACTGGGCGGCCAGAAGCGCCCGTTGCACGGGTCGGACAGTGCCGGTCACGTCAATGGCGGAGGCGAGGTCGGCGGCATGCACGGTGGCGACGGCGACCCTGGCCGCGGGCAGGTTGGCGCGGCCCGGGGAATCGGGTTTTTCAGAGCGGGAGCAACCGGCGCCGGCGGCGGCAACCGCGGCAAAGCAGAGCAGGCAGTGGGCGAATTTCATGGTGGGAGAGCCAGATTCAGGGGGCCGGAAGGGGATCGAGGCCAAGGGCGCGGCGGAGATCGACGACCGCGAGGCGCTCGTCGGCTGCGGCGATCATGTGGCGGAGACGGGCGTCGAGGAGCCGCCCCTCGGCGCCGATCAGGTCGGCGGTCAGCAGGGCCTCCTTCTCGAAGCGGGCGCGGGTGAGGGCGGCGCTTTCCTCGGCCTGCTCGACGGCGCGGGCCGAAACCGCGAGACGTTCCTGCGCGTCGGCGTGGGCCAGGCGGGCCTGCTCGACCCCCAGGCTGATGCCGAGCGAGACCTTGCGGAGCATTTCCTTCACCGTGGTGAGTTCGGCAGTGCTCTGGCGGATCTTGCCGGTGGTCTGGCCGCCGTCGAAGACGTTGAGATCAAAGGATACGCCGGCGAGCCAGCTGTCGCCGTGGTGGTCGGTGGTCCAGCCCTGGTCGTACTGGTAGGTGGCGAAGGCATTGACGGTTGGGCGGCGGCCGCCCCGCGCGGCCTCGACCATGGCCTCGGCGGCGCGAACGCGGGCCTGGACGGCAAGGAGTTCCGGCCGCTGGGAAAAATCACCGGTCGCGGGGGTGACGAGCCGGGCCAGCGCCGGGTCATCGTCGGGCAATTCAATGCTGTCGCCGGCGGACTCGAGACCAACGACAAAGCTAAAGGCACGGGCGGCGAGCGCGGCCCCATGCCGGGCGGACGAGAGGGTCTCGCGGGTCTGGGCGAGCTGCACTTCCAGGCTGAGCAGGTCGGCCTTGAGCAACTGGCCGGCGTCGAACCGGGCGCGGGCAACGGCAACGGCGGCCTCATAGGCGCGGACACCGCCCTCGACCGCGATGACGGCTTCACGGGCTTTGCGGAGATCGAGCGTGGCCTTGACGACCTGGGCGATGAGTTGCTGCTGGGCGCCGCGGAGATCGAGACGGGCGGCTTCGGCGCCCGCCTGGGCGGCCGTGCGGCCGGCGGTGGCGCGGCCGCCACTGTAGAGATTGTAGGCAACCGTGCCGCTGGCATTGAGATCGTCGACCTGGCCGGGGTGGTTGAAGTCGAGGCCGAAGTTGAACGCGCGCTGATTAAGGATGGAGCCAAAGGCCAGCATCGGGCTGTTCGTATCGGTGTAGCGGCCGGACAGCGAGAGCTGCGGCAGCCACGCCGACTGGGCCTGATCCACGAGCGCTTGGGCGCCATCGGCGCGCGCGCGCGCGGTGCGGGCGTCGGGGCTGTGTTCGAGCGCCGTGGCGACGGCGCGATCGAGTGGCCAGGGTTCGCCGCGGAGCACGGGCAGAAGCAGGCTGGCCAGCAGCAGGCGAAGGAGAAAGGGGCGCACGGCCGAAAACTCAGGATTTGCGTCCGCCCCAGTGGATGATGCTGTCGGCCCCCAGCCAGCCGAGCTTGGTCAGGATAAGGGTGGGCGGGCAGAAGCCGGTGAAGGCGGACTGCAGCAGGTTGAGGCCGGCGAAGCAGGTGAGCAGCAGCCACCAAGGGCTGACGAAGTGGGCCAGCGCGACGCTGAGCAGGACCATGCTGCCGGCCAGGGCGCGGATGAAGGATTCGATTTTCATTAGGGAGGAGGAGGTTTGGGACTTGCCTTATATGCATATATGCGCATATAAAGCTATCCAGTCAAGCCACGAATGGTCTCCCCCAGAAAAACTCCCCGCCCGCTGTCCGCCGCGGCCATGGCCCTGATTGCCCGGCGGTTTGCGGTGCTGGCCGAGCCGATGCGGCTGCGGCTGCTCCACGCGCTGTTTGCCGGCGAGAAGAGCGTGAACGAGCTCGTTGCGCTGACCGGTGGCACGCAGACCAATGTGTCGCGCCACCTGCAAACCCTCCTCCAGGCGCACATGCTGGCACGGCGCAAGGCGGGCCTGCAGGTCTTTTACGCCATCGCCGACCCGTCGATTTTCCAGCTCTGCGAGCTGGTGTGCGGCAGCCTCGAGAAACAGGCCAGTCGGCAGGCGGACGTGTTTGCGCGGTAAAGTAGGGCGAATCCTTCCGCCGTCGCCAAGACTATGGCGGACAAGCCGGATGAGCCGCCATGCTGCACGAGGCACGGCTCGTCGGGGACGACTCGCCCTACCTTCCAAACTGGCGGGGTCGTCCGCCTTCGCAAAGCCTGCTGCGCGACAAGGGGCCCCGCCCTACAACGAGACCAATCGCCCTACTTCGCCAGATCGTAGAGCGCGTAGCCGGCGAAGAGATTCGGGAGCGCGGGGCAGGGCGTGCGCCAGTCGCCGAGCAGGTGCGCGCGGCGGGTGATGGTGATGCCCTGCGCGGCGCAGAAATGCTCGAAGTCGGCGATCGTGACGGGATTCGCCGGCCGGCTTTCGAACCACTCGGTGGTGTAGACGTCGTTGCGCACCTTGCGGCCGCGCAGCAGAGCGTCGACGCGGTTCTTCCAGAAGCCGTGGTTGACGAAGCCGACGGTCAGCGCGCGGCCGACGCGCAGCGCCTCGAGGATCACACCGGTCGGGTCGTCGAGCTCCTGCACGGTGCGCGAGCAGATCACGCGGTCGAAGTGCCGGTCGGGAAACTGCCGCATGAAGCCCGTCATGTCGCCCTGATAGGCGGAGAGCCCGCGCGTGACGCTCGCGGTGATGCGCTGGAAATCGAGATCCACGCCCACGGCGGCGACCTCCTTGGTTTGGACGAGGTAGTGCAGCAGCGCGCCGCGGCCGCAGCCGAGATCGAGCACGCGCGAGCCGGGATTCACCCATTCCCCGATGATCTCCATGTCCACCGTGCGTTTTTCGGCGAGCTTGGTCATGGCGAAAAAATGGCGTCAGCAGAGTTGCCCGCGAATGGGCGCGATTGGACGCGAATCTTCCAAACCGTCAGCCCCTCCGGAATCAATTCGTGCTTATTCGCGTTCATTCGTGGGGAAGATCAGATGGAGAAATCCACCGCCGCGGCCGAGTTGCGCTCGAGGAAGCCGCGGACGAGGGCGTAGAGATCCTCGGACTCGAGGAGAAAGGAATCGTGCCCGAGGTCGGTGGAGAGCTCGGCGTAGCTGGCCTGCTTGCCGGCGCGGAGCAAGGCGAGGGCGATCTGGCGGTTTTGCCCGGGCGGAAACAGCCAGTCGCTGGTGAAGCCGACGACCAGCGACTCGGCCTGCACGGGCGCGAAGGCCGCCTCGAGCGAGCCGTAGGCGTGGGCGAGGTCGAACTGGTCGAGCGCGCGGGTGATGTAGAGATAGGAGTTGGCGTCGAAGCGGTTGATGAACGCCTGGCCCTGGTGGCGCAGGTAGCTCTCGACCTCGAACTGCACGTCGAAGTTGAAGGTCTCGCCGTTCGCGGGATTTTTTTTGCGCCGGCCAAACTTGCGGTCCATCGACGCGTCCGAGACGTAGGTGATGTGGGCCATCATGCGCGCGATGGCCAGGCCGACGCGCGGGCCGCCGCCCTTCGGATAATCGCCGTGGTTCCAGTCGGGATCCTGCATGATCGCCTGGCGGCCGACCTCGTTGAAGGCGATGGCCTGGGCGCTTTCCCGCGACGTGGTGGCCATGGCGAGCACGCGCCGGGTGAAGACGGGAAACTCGATCGCGAAGAGCAGGGCGGTCATCCCGCCCATCGAGCCGCCGATGACGGCGTGCAGCGACGTGACGCCGAGATGGTCGAGCAGGAGTTTCTGCGAGCGCACCATGTCGAGGATGGTGACGAACGGAAAGCTGATGCCGAAGGGCCGGCCGGTCCCGGGATCGAGCGAGGACGGGCCGCTCGAGCCGACGCAGCCGCCGAGGACGTTGGCGCAGACGACGAAGAAGCGGTCGGTGTCCACGGCCTTGCCCGGGCCGATGAGATTGTTCCACCAGCCGGGTTTGCGGTCCTCCGCCGAATGCACGCCGGCGCAGTGATGGTCGCCGCTGAGCGCGTGGCAGATGAGGATGGCGTTGTCGCGGGTGACGCTGAGCTGGCCGTAGGTTTCGTAGCGCAGGGTGAAACCGGGGAGCGCCTGGCCGCTCTTGAACGTGAAGGGCTGCGTCGAAACGAAGTCCTGCGGCACGACAAGGCCGACCTCGCCGGGCGCGAGGGAACTGTGGGCCGGCTCGTTTTCCTCGGGGTCAGTCATACGAGAGGGTCGATGATTGGGGCGGACGGGGGCGACACAAGCCTCGCGGATGTCATTATGACAGGGGTGGCGGACACGGCAGGTGAGGGCAGTGACGGACCAGGTTCGGGGTAGGGCGGCGTCTTTGACCCGCCTCGGGAAACTTGAATGGCGGGTCACAGACCCGCCCTACTTGGGATGGCTTCGGCGGTGCGCTTACGCCTGCGCGGCGGCACTGAGGGCGTCGTCCATTTCCTCGTTGGAGAAAACGGCCTGGACGTCGTCGTTGTCCTCGAGCGCATCGTGGAACTTGAGGAGGGTCTTCGCGACCGCGACGTCGGTCACCGGCACGGTGGTGACGGGAATGCAGGCGATCTCGGCGCTGTCGGGCTTGAGGCCCTTTTGCTCGAGGGCCTGGGACACACGGTCGAAGGCGTGGACATTGCAGCGGACCTCGAAGCCCTGCTCGCTGGTGAGCACGTCGTCGGCGCCGGCCTCGAGCGCGACCTCCATGAGCGCGTCCTCGGTGGTCTTGTCCTTGGTGAGGAGAAACTGGCCGGCGTGCAGAAACTGAAACGCCACCGCGCCCGAGCTGGCGAGATGGCCGCCGTGGCGCGTGAACGCCGACCGCACGTCCTGCGCGGTGCGAGTTTTGTTGTCGGTCATGACCTTGACGATGAACGCCACGCCGCCGGGGCCGTAGCCCTCATACGTGATTTCCTCATACACGACGCCGGGCAGCTCGCCGGTGCCCTTCTTGATCGCGCGGTCGACGTTGTCGACCGGCATGTTGGCGCTGCGCGCCTTCAGCAGCAGCGTGCGCAGCCGGGCGTTGCCCGTGGGATCGCCGCCGCCGGACTTGGCGGCGAGGGTGATTTCGTGCGAGAGGCGGGAGAACACCTTGCCCTTGCGCGAATCCGTGATGGCCTTCGCGCGTTTGACTTTGGACCACTTGTTATGGCCGGCCATCGGTGAAGTAAGAATTAAGAAGGAAGAATCAGGAAGGGGTGCCGAGATTTGTCATTCTAAGCGTAGCGAAGAATTCAGTGAGATTTCGCAGCGGGCTTCGACAGGGTCCAAATGGATTCTTCACTTCGTTCAGAATGACAGCGCTGTTTTACTTCTTCTTCTTCTTCGGCGTGACGTTCTTCATCGGTTTGCCGGCGAGGGCGGCGGCGTCCTCGAGGGCCATGCCGGCGGGCGAGGCGACGTCGCCCGCGTCCTTCATGCGGTTGATGACGAGCTGCTGGCCGATGGTGAAGAGGCCGTTGATTGTCGAGTAGAGCGCGAGGGAGCAGGGGAAGCTGTAGCAGAACAGCGTCATGATCCAGGGCATGAACTTCATCATTTTGGCCTGGGCATTGTCCACGGACGGCTGCGGCGTGAGGCGCATCGAGATGACCGTCGTCGCGCCCATGAGGATCGGCATGATGTTGATGGGGAGACCGAAGAGGTGCGCGACCGTGTCGGCGGACGCGAGGTCGGGTGCCCAGAGGAACGGCGAGAACCGCAGCTCGGCGGCGCTGCGCAGCATCTGGAAGAAGCCGAAGAAGAACGGCATGGTGATCAGGATGGGGATGCAACCGCCGAGCGGGTTCACCTTGTGCTTCTTGAACAGCTCCATCGTTGCGGCCTGCAGCTTCTGGGGGTTGTCCTTGAATTTCTCGCGGACGGCCTGCATTTCCGGCTGGATCTTCTGCATGCGCTTGGCCGAGCGGGAGGCCGCGAGCGTGAAGGGGAGGAAGATGATCTTCAGGAGGAGCGTGGCGACAATGATGGCGAGGCCCCAGTTCGGCAGCCACTTGTGGACCCACGTCATGAGGGTGAGCAGGATCTGGCTGAAGAATTTGAAGAAGCCGAACTGCATGACCTTGTCCTGGTCGGTCTTGAAGACGTTGGAGTTGGACAGGCGGCGGTATTCCTTCGGGCCGACGTAGAAATTGAGTGCGAGCTTCGACTCGCCATGCGCGGCGAGCGGCTTGACGTCAAACTGTGCGGCGCCGGCCAGGCCGTAGGCGTTGTGCTGGTCGTCGGCAAGCGCGGGGAGCAGTTTGACGCGGTTGGTGATGAGGCCCACGCCGGGCTGGTCGGGCGTGAGGATGCTGACGAAAAACTGATTGTCGATGGACGCCCAGGTGAGCGCGGCGCCGTTGGTCAGCGTGGACCGGGCCTCGCTGGCACCGAGGCCGAAGAAGCCGCTGCCGCCGTCGAGCTTGCTGCGGGGGGTGAAGGTCTGGCTTTTGCCGTCGGAGTAGCCGGTGGACACCTGCTGGCCGTAGGCGGAGTCACTGACCGGCGCGGTGGTACCGAGGCTCAGGGCGAAACGCGCCACCGACACGGGCTGGTCAGTCAGGTTGCGGAACGTGGTCTCGTGGCGGAGCTGGTAGGGATCGTGCGTATCATCGGACTTCGCGAGGGGCGTCGCGACGAGGGTGTAGCGACGCGTGACCTCGAGCTGCGAGCCGAACACGGCGCGAAAGACGACCTCGGTCGGCGTCGATGAGACGAGCTCGAAGCCGGTGTTGCGGTCGAGTCCGGGGAAATCGACGAAAGCGAGCATCGGATCGGTGTGCACGGCGTTGAACACGTAGGGCTGGGGATGGCCGAGCTCGGCGGGGAATTTCCGCAGGGCAACGTCGCGAATGGCGCCGCCGAAATTCGTGAAGTGGACCGTGATGTAGTCGTTCTCGAGGGTGGTGACCGCGGCGGCGGGCGCCTCCTTGGCGACGGCGGTGAACGCGGGCGAACCGGTGCCGGGGGCCGACGCCGGCGCGCCGGGCACGACCGCCGCGCCGGTGGTCGCGTCGACGGATTTCACCACGGCGCTGCTGACCGGCGGGGGGGTGGCGGGGGGCGGCGGGGCGAATTTCTGACCGAAGTAAAGACTGGCGAACGCGGCG
>OCZT010003667.1_pt1 | contig 15664 bp, 16 predicted proteins | sample 1539031 | NCBI WGS metagenome assembly OCZT01 (sample SAMEA3539308, study PRJEB22396) | soil metagenome | biome: tundra; feature: field; material: soil | place: USA | collected 2010-05 | depth 0.15 m | reverse complement strand
CGGCATACGAGATATTGGCGTGACTGGAGTTCAGACGTGTGCTCTTCCGATCTGCCGACGGCGCTGCCGGCCCGGCCCGCGCTGGTGGCAGCCGGCGAGTTTGACCGCGACCTGGTGCCGGCGGCGGCACCGCGACTTATGCGGTAACCATCGCATACTCTTTGCCGTTCGTCGCACGCCGTCCGGTTCGCCACCGGCGGGAGCGGTGGAATTTTGGGCGCGCGCGGACGGCGGTTGGGCGCGCGATGCGGGGGGATGGTCGCAATGGCGTTGAGGGGCGGGAACGGCGTCGGATTGCTACGGCAAAGAAACGACGGGCCGCTCTGCGGACCCGTCACTTCTGAAACTCCCAACACCACATGAAGCACACCACACCGTTCAGTCCCGGCAGCCTGCCGCGAGTTTTGCTCGCCGCCGCGCTTGCCTTCGCCGCCCGCGCGGCGACCGCCCAAGACACCACTCCGAAAAAAGATGAAACCGTCAAGATGGAGGAGTTCAATGTCACTGGCTCTTACCTGCCGCCGGCCGCCAATGCGGTGGCGATTCCGGTGATCACCGTGGACACCAAGAGCATTCAAAACTCGGGCAACAACACCAACGTGCTCGATATCCTGAAAAAGACCGTGCCGCAGTTTTCGGGCAACACGAACCTCGGGTCTGAGAACGGCAACATCGCCAACAACCTGACCTACGGCGGCTCCCAACTCGCGCTGCGCAACGCCTCCACGCTCGTCCTCGTCAATGGCCGCCGCATGGCCTACGCGCCGGTCAGCGCCACCGGCGGATTCCAATTCGTGGACGTGAACATGATCCCGGTCTCGGCCATCGAGCGGATCGAGATCCTCGCAGATGGGGCCTCGGCCATTTACGGAACCGATGCCGTCGGCGGCGTGGTGAACATCATCCTCAAGAGCGATTACGAAGGGTTTGAAACCGGGGGCCGTTACGGCTGGTCGACCAACTTCGGGAACTACGCCGAGCGGTCGGCCTACATCGTGGGCGGTGCGAGCAACGGCAAGACGTCGATGACGGTCTCGGCCGAATGGACGAAGGTCGACCCGATCCTCAACTACGAGCGCCCCTTTGCCACGCCCACCTTCGGCACGCAAAGTTTTGCGGGTTCGGTGAGCCTCTCGGGCGTCGCCCCCGCGGCATTTTACCTGCTGGCGTCCAACCTCAACACTCCCCCCGTCGTGCCCGGCGGCCAGAGCCCGGCCGCGCTGGTCGCCGCCGGCATCTACTCCGGGCCAAACTCGACGACGCAGCAAACCCAGATCTTCAATCTCGCGCGCTACGTGACGATGTTGATCGGCAACGACCGGCAGTCGGTGACGTTCGACTTCAGTCACCGGATCACGGACAACCTGGAGGCGTTTGGCGACTTCATGTACAGCTACACGCACACGCTGGAGCAGATCAACGGCCAGCCCATCACTGCCACCCTCGCGCCCGGTTCGCCGAACGATCCGTTTAATGTCACCGTGGTCGCCCGCAACCGGCTCGTGGATCACCCCCGCCAATACCTCGAGGACACGATGGGCATTCGCGCCGTGGCCGGACTGCGCGGCAAGCTGTCCGAGGACTGGTCGTGGGAATCCGCCGCGGACTACAACCGCATCTCGATGGATTACCAAAATCCGGGCGTCATCAACCAGGCGAATCTGACCGCGGCGATCGCCAGCGGTCAGATCAACCTGTTTGCCATCCATCAGGCGGCGGGCGCGGTCGAGGCTTCCGGCATCGTCGGCACTGCCACCGGCGGGTTTGTGAGCACGCTGAGCAACTATGACTTCAAGGTTCACGGCAAGGTCTTCGACCTGCCCGCCGGCTCGCTTGACCTCGCGGCGGGCGGTGAAGTTCGCCAGGAGTCGCTGAGCGCCGTGGCTGACGCTCTCAGCCAGATCAGCCCCGTCACCGGGGCGCTCGGCTGGAACGGAGCCACGACGCTTTATCCCTTCAATGTCGGCCGCACCGTGAAGTCGATCTTCGGCGAGGTGCGCGTGCCGATCTTCAAGGATCTGCCGGGAGCACATCTCCTGGAGCTGACGGGCGCGGTCCGCTCGGAATCCTACAGCGACACCGACGGCCCCACGGTGCCGAAGGTCGAGTTGCGTTATCTGCCGTTCAATGACGAGTTCGCCCTGCGCGGCACCTATTCGAAGTCATTCTCGGCGCCGACGCTGTTCCAGCTCTATGGCCCGTCGAATGTCGGTTTCTCGCCCACGCTGAATTTCGCCGCGTTTGGCGGGGGCACGGTCAATAACATCCAGACGAACCAGACCACCGGCTCCAATCCAGCGCTGCATCCCGCGCGGTCGGAGAACCACACCTTCGGCCTGGTCTACTCGCCCAAGGCCGTCAAGGGCCTGTCCTTGACGGTGGATTACTGGAATATCCGGCAGAGCCAGCTCGTGGCCACGTTGGGTGCGGCGACCATTGTGGGCGACGTCGAGCTCAACGGCCCGGCGTCACCTTACGCGCAATTTGTGCACTTCGGCGGCTTCACCGGCGCGCCGGTCACGGCGAAGGGCCAGATGAGCACCACCGATCCGTCCAACATTTACGTCACGAACCTCCTCGTGAATCTCGCCAGCGTGAAACAGGACGGTTATGATTTTACGGCGAAATATACCTACAACGACGACAATGTGGGCCGGTTTGAGTTCACCACGAACTTCGCCGTCTATGACCACTACCTGACGGTTGGCATTCCGGGCACGGCGCCAGAGGAGGACGTGGGCTTTTCGTCGGTGTTGAGCGGCACGATCCCGCGGTGGTCGAACTACACGTCGGTTGACTTCACCCGCGGCAATTATCACGCCGCGATTGGCGAGCGGTATATTCCAGCGGTCACGGACAACGCGGACGGCACCAACGTGGGCTCGTGGTTTACCACCGACCTTTCGGCGGACTACACGTTTGGCGCCGGCGTCAAGTATCTGTCTGGGGCACGCGTCACCCTCGGCGTGAACAACGTGTTCAACAAGATGCCGCCGGTCGATCCGACCATCTACGGCAGTTATTCGAACGCGGACATCTCGACCTACAATCCGATCGGTCGCTTCATCTATGTCGACCTGAAGTATAAGTTCTAAGTCCCGCGCCAGGCCACGGGCCTGGAGCTACCCCCAGCCGGGACGGTCCCTTTGCGGATTGCCCCGGCTGTTTTTTGGCGGAAGCGGGCCGCCGGGCGGCCGATTGGCCGGGGTCCCGCCCATCCCTCGGCGCATCCGCTCATCAAAAAATCATGTAACTTTCAGTCTATCCGCGGTGTTGTCAGGACATGCCCGCGCCTGTCTTTTCCGCCCCCGTCTTGGGCGATGCCGCCCTGCCTTTGGTCGCAAAGTGGGTCGGCTTCGTCGCAAACGCATTCTCTTTTCCGCCCGCGGGTGGCTTTGCTCCTCTCGTTCGTAGTAATCAGTTGTGTTGTGTGGAGGGGTCGTTGTGGGCCCCTCCACGCTTTTTTCCGGACGAGGCACATCCGCTTGCCATGACGGCTGGGGTTGCTGACCCTCGCGTCCCTTAACTGCACACCCTGACAACTATGAACCCGGCCCCCGCGACCAAACCCGCCCCCACCGCCACACCGGTGGCGCCCAAGAAGAAATCGAAACTCAAGTGGATCGTCATCGGCAGCAGCCTGCTGGTGGTCCTCCTGGGCGTCGGCGCCTACCTCAAGAGCAAGAACTCTGAGCCGGGACTGCCCGTCACCACGGAAAAAGCCGTCGTCAAGACAATCACCCAATTGGTCACGGCCACCGGCAAGGTGCAGCCCGAGATCGAGGTCAAGATTTCCCCCGAAGTGGCGGGAGAAATCGTCGAGCTGCCCTTGAAGGAGGGCGCGCCGGTGAAAAAGGGCGACCTTCTGGTCAAGATCAAGCCCGACACCTATCAGGCGCAGGTCGAGCAGGGAGAGGCCAATCTCGTCGCCGCCAAGGCCTCGGCCGTGCAGGCCAAAGCGCAGCTCATCAAGGCGCAGGATGACTTCAAGCGCACCGACGACCTGTTCGCCAAGCAGCTCATGTCCGATTCCGATTATTCCGCCGCCAAGACCAACCTGGAGGTGGCGCAGGCCAATCTCGACAATGCCCTGGCGCAGATTCGGCGCACGGAAGGCGCGCTCAGCCAGGCCCATGATTTGCTCAACAAGACCATCATCTACGCCCCGATGGACGGCAGCATCAGTTCCCTTTCCAGCGAGGTGGGCGAGCGCGTGGTCGCCCAAAGCAGCTTCACCGGCACCGAGATCATGCGCGTGGCCGATCTCTCGAACATGGAAATGCGGGTCAAGGTGAACGAGAACGACATCGTCAACGTGAAGCTCGGCGATCACGCGACCATCACGATCGACGCGTTTCCCGGCCGCAAATTCTCGGGCTCGGTCTACGAGATCTCGAGCTCGGCCATCACGGCGGGCACCGGTGCGGCCGGCTCCAACCAGGCCCTCACCACTGACGAGGTGGCCAATTTTCTCGTGAAGATCCGCGTCTCCGACCGCGAGGTCACGCTCCGGCCCGGCATGAGCGGCGTGGCGGACATTGAGACGCAGACGGCCAAGGACGTGATCGCGATTCCGGTCCAGAGCGTGACCGTCCGCGCCGGGGGCAAGACCACCGAGGAGCTGCAGCAGCAGAAGGCCAAGGAAGCCCGCGAAAAATCGGGCAACGAGCTCGATGTCGCCAGCGAACGCGAGGAAGCCCGGCGCAACCGGGACAAGCTCGACCACGTTGTCTTCATCAAGAAGGGCGGGGTGGTGGAGCAGCGCAAGGTGGAGACCGGCATCGCCGACAACACGTCCATCGAGGTGAAGAGTGGCGTGAAGGCCGGCGAGGAGGTCGTCTCGGGCAGTTACGCGGCAATCAGCCGCAAGCTGAAGAACGGCTCCAAGGTTTCGATCGAGCGGCCCAAGAAGGACGACGAGAAGAAGTAACCGCGAGCTGCGTTCCCGCCCCATGTCACCTTCCCTCGCTCCCGATCCCGTGGGCCGCCACACCCGGCCGGCCGGCCCCCTCGTGATCGATATCGCCGACGTCACCAAGCTCTACAAGATGGGGGCCGAAATCATCCACGCGCTCCGGGGCGTCTCCGTGGAAATCCGGCGCAACGAATATCTCGCCATCATGGGCCCGTCCGGCTCGGGCAAGTCCACGCTGATGAACATGCTGGGCTGCCTCGACACGCCCACCTCCGGCCAGTATATGTTCAACGGCAAGAATGTGGCCCACATGGAGGACGACGAGCTCGCGGACATCCGCAACCGCGAGATCGGGTTTGTGTTCCAGACCTTCAACCTCCTGCCGCGCTCGACCGCCCTCGCCAACGTCGAGTTGCCGTTGATCTACGCCGGCGTTCCCGCGCATACCCGCCACGAGCGGGCCGCGCAGACGCTGCGCGACGTCGGGCTGGGCGACCGCATGACGCACAAGCCCAACGAACTCTCCGGCGGCCAGCGCCAGCGCGTCGCCGTGGCCCGCGCCCTGGTCAACCATCCGTCCATCATCCTCGCCGATGAGCCGACCGGGAACCTCGATTCCAAGACCGGCGTCGAGATCATGGCGCTGTTTGAGGAACTCTATGAACAGGGCAACACCATCATCGTCGTCACTCACGAGGAGGATATCGCCCGCCACGCCCGCCGCATCGTCCGTCTGCGCGACGGGCTGATCGAGAGCGACGGCCCGGCGTTGTAAGGTTTTACCTGCCATGAAACGCCTCATCTACGAGCTGACAGAATCCTTCCGGATCGCGTTCGCGCAGATCCGTGCGAACAAGCTGCGCTCGGCGCTCACCGCCCTCGGCGTCATCATCGGCATCGTCGCAGTCACGTTGATGGGCACGGCCATCCAGGGCATTGATACGGGGTTTCAGAACTCCCTGAACATGCTCGGCGATGACATTCTCTACGTCCAGAAATGGCCGTGGGGCAACGTCGAGGACTGGTGGAATTATGTCGGCCGGCCGCCGATCAAGCCCGAGTTGGCCGAGAAGCTCAACATTGTCATTTCCCAGACGCCCAACTCCCTGCTCGATATTGCGGTCCCGGTGGCGGTCCGAGGCACGACGGCGAAATTCGGCGAGAACAAGGTCGGCAACGTCCTCACCCTTGGCACCAATGCCGATTACGGCCGGATCCTCAATGTGGACTTCAAGGAAGGCCGGTTCTTCAACGACACGGAGGACGCCTCGGGCCGCGCGGTTTGCATCCTGGGCTTCGACATCGCGGAGGCGCTCTTTCAGGGCCGTTCCGCCCTCGGGGAGCAGATGTTTCTCAACGGCCATCCGTATCTGGTGATCGGCGTGCTCACGAAGCAAGGCTCGTTCCTCGGGCTCCTCAACTTCGACAACCAGGCCGTGGTCCCGCTCGAGTCGTTCCGCAAGTCGTTCGGGACGCGCCGCGGGGCCGAACTGCGGGTGAAGATCAGGGACAAGACCCGCCTGCTGGAGGCCAAGGAAGAGCTGGTCGGGGCGATGCGCCGCGTGCGGGCCCAGCTCCCCGGCGAGCGCGACAATTTTTCCGTCAATGAGCAGGGTGCGATCAAGGAGCTTCTCGACCCGATCAAGCAGGGCATCGCGATGGCGGGCCTCTTCATCACCGGCCTTTCGCTCTTCGTGGGCGCGATCGGCATCATGAACATCACCTTTGTCAGCGTGAAGGAGCGCACGAAGGAGATCGGCACCCGCAAGGCGCTTGGCGCCCGCCGGCGCACCATCCTCCTGCAGTTCCTGATCGAGGCGGTGTCCATCTGCCTGATCGGGGGGCTGGTGGGCCTCATGCTCACCTACGGCCTGGTGTTCGTGGTGGGCCAAGCGTTCCCGTCCTTCCCGGTGGAGTTCTCGATCAGCCTGGTCTTTGTCAGCATGGCGGTGTCCGTCGTCGTCGGGATTTTGAGCGGGTTCGCCCCGGCCTGGGGGGCGTCCCGCCTGGATCCGGTCGTGGCCCTGCGTTACGAATGAGCCCCGCCCGATGAAATTCACGGAAATCATCCGCATGGCCCTGGGTTCGCTCGGGGTGAACAAGCTCCGCTCGTCCCTCACGATGCTCGGCATCACGATCGGGGTCTTCTCCGTGATCGGCGTGATGACGGCGATCGGGGCGCTCCGCCAGTCGATCGAGACCGGCCTCAGTTTCCTGGGGTCGAACATCATCCAGGTGGCCAAGCGCCCGATCGGCCTGAGTGACGAGGGCGCCAACCGCCGGCGCTATGACCTGCGGCGCGATATCACCCTGGCCGAGGCGCAGCGGTTCAAGGAGCTCATGGAAGGCTGGTCCGACACCATCTGCCTCAAGACTTTCAACAACGACACGCTCGCGCAGGCCACGTATCTCAACCGCAAGACCACGCCCAGCATCACCTTTGGCGGCACCAACGAGCATTTTCTCACGGCCAACCAGTATGCCGTGGAGCTCGGCCGGAATTTCACCGCGGAGGACGTGGACTTGATTCGTCCGGTCGCCCTGATCGGCCAGGGAATCTCGTCGCACCTCTTTCCGAGCGAGAGCCCATTGGGCAAGATCATCAAGGTTTCCAGCCGCACCTACACGGTCATCGGGCTTTTTGCCGCCAAGGGGTCGTCGTTTGGCGCGAGTGGCGACGACATCGTGATGATTCCCATCACCCGCTACCTCGCCGACTACGGGGCCGAGAAGCGCAGCATCAACATTGCCACGCAGGCCTTTTCGCAGGAGCGCTACAATGACACCCTGGACAAGGTGATCATGGCGATGCGCATCGTCCGCGGGCTCCGGCCGGAACAGGATAACGACTTCGAGATCTACTCCAACGATTCGCTGATCGGCGCGTTTGCCAAGATCGCCGACGTCATCGCCGCGGGCGCCTTTGTCATCAGCGCCATCGCGCTGCTCGCCGCGGGGGTGGGCATCATGAACATCATGCTCGTGAGCGTGACCGAGCGCACCAAGGAGATCGGCGTCCGCAAGTCCATCGGGGCGCGCAAGGCCAGCATCCTCACCCAGTTTCTCATCGAGGCCGTCGCCATCTCGGTCATGGGCGGGCTGCTCGGCATCCTGCTCGGCGCCGGCGCGGGCAATGGCATCGCGCTGCTGCTCAAGGCCTCGATGGTGTTTCCCTGGTTCTGGGCGGCGATCGGCATCATCGTCTGCTGCGGCATCGGCGTCAGCTTCGGCTTCTATCCGGCGTGGAAGGCCGCGTCGCTCGATCCCATCGAGGCGCTGCGCTACGAGTAAATGTAGGGCGGGGGCCGGTTTGGAAGGTAGGGCGAGTCGTCCTCGACGAGCCGTGCTCGGGATCGGCTCATCCGGAGGATTCGCCCTGCCTCTGACAACCGGGCTGATTTACCCGCGCCGGATCTCCGAGCCCTGGAACCGGATCTGGATGCGGTAGACCTTTTTCATCCGGCATTTGATCGCGCCGGTCGTGAGGTCGACACTCTCCGGCATCTCGATCTTGTGGAGGTCAACCACGGCGTGGAAACCGCGCTCCGAAAACACGTCGATCAGCATCGCCAGTGCGGTCGGGTCGTCCAGCACCGGGTCCTCGGTGTTGATCAGCGCCGCGCCCGAAATGGCATGCCGCCGCACGATGGGCATGACTTTCTTCGCAATGAAACCAACCACCTTCGAAAAAAGCTCGGGCTGGCCAAACTCATGGCTGTCGAGCCGTTTCACCAGCTCCTGGCGCGCGTGGACGATGATTTCGCTCGCCACGGGCAGGATGCGCAGCCGGTCCACGGTGCGCGGATCGAGCTCGAGCGTGCTCTGGTATTCGAGCTCCTTGAGGATGTTCTGCTCGACCTCCTCGATCGGGCCCTGCGCGTTGACGAAGTGGTAATGGAAAATTTCCTTGAGGGACTGGAGCGCATCCCAGGTCTGCTCCTTGAAGACGCGGTAGCGGCGACGCGCGAGGGCCTCGTCATGGTCGGTGGCGCGGTCCTCCCACGGCTGGCCGACGCCGGTGCGGGCGACCTCCTCATTGTGCTGCCGGGTTTCCCGGCCGCGTTTGAGCTGGCGCGCGATGGCCTCCTTTTCGTCCACGAACAGCACCATGATGTGGATCGTCGGCTGGCGGAAATGGATGCCGAGCGGGGTGCTGAAATATTCCCGCCGCAGGGCGTGCATCTTGTCCACGAGCAGTTTCAAGCACTCCACCTGGACATGGGTGCGGGGAAAGCCGTCGAGGATGACCCCGTCACGGTAGGCGGGCTTCATCAGCTCGCGCAGCAGCAGACCGACCGCCTCGCGATCGCCGACCATGCTGCCGGCGTCCTTCAGCCGCTTGGCCTCGGGCGAATCGAGCAGGGCGCTCATGACGATCGGCGCGCAGGTCAGGCCGCGGGTCTGGGTGATGAACTCCGTGTGCGTGCCCTTGCCCGCGCCGGGCGCGCCACCGAGCAGGATGATTTCCTTGGGGAAACGGAGGTTCTCCCGGCCGAAATCCGCCTCGATGTCCTGCCAGACGGATCCGAAAATCAGCTGGGCGTCCTTGATTTCAAGGTCGGTCAATTTTCCCGCCACCGGCATGGGCGCGACGGCAACGGGCTTCGGGGGATTGGCGGTTGGAGTGGTCATACCGGTTGAACGTGCGCAAAGCTTGGACAGATTCTGGAGCGGATTCGACACAAGAAATCGCGGCCGGAAAAATACCCCAGCCGCCGTGCAGTTCGCAGCCGTGGCCAAAACGCCATCCAGTATCTTGCACGACCTGCGGGGTGTGGCTCTTGCGGACAAGATTTGCGAGCGAGGCAAATCATTGGAGTTCAATGGTTCAGGATGGACCCCGGCCGGCTGGCATGATTGCAGCGAGACGAACGAGTATGATCCTCCTGCTCGTTGCCTTCTTCATCCTTGGCTCGGCGATGTGCGCGCTGATCAGCCTTGACCGCCATTCCGGCGCCGACTCCGGCGCCATCGAATGCGATCCCTTGGAAATCAAACCCCCGCATTCGACCGGGGTGGAACTCCTGCCAAGCCTCACGTCGAGTCCGGTCACACGGTCGCGGGCCTGGCCAGCGACCCGTGAGTTGAAGCTGGACCTGGCGGGGTCGTCCTGGGGGCGGCCCCGCCTTGGCTTTTAGGATTGGCCCGCACTCCGCGCGAAACACACTTCCTTTCCATGCGTGTCCTGATTGTCGACGACGAGCCCGGTATCCGAAAAACCACGCGCCTCGCCGTCGAGTCGGGTGGCCACGCGGCCGCCGAGGCACCCAACGGGTTGCGCGCGCTCAAGTCCCTTGACGAGGAAAACTTCGACGCGGCCTTTCTCGACCTCAAGCTGGGCGCGGAAGACGGCCTGGAGGTGCTTGCGAAACTGCTGAAGGCGCAGCCCTCGCTGGCCGTCGTGATGTTCACCGCCTATGCCAACATTGCCACCGCGGTCGAGGCGATGCGGCGCGGGGCGTTCGATTTCATCCCGAAGCCCTTCACGCCGGACCAGATTCGCGCGGTGCTCGCCAAGATCGAGAAGACACGGGTCCTGGAGACCCGGGTGCGGTCGCTGGAAAACGAGCTCGCCCGGGAAGCGCCGCCAGTCGACGTGGACTCCACCGATCCCGTCACCCAGCGGGCCTACCAGATCGCCTTCAAGGCGGCCGAGACGCCCGCGAGCATCCTGATTCTGGGGCCGAGCGGCACCGGCAAAAGCATTCTGGCCCGGGAAATTCACCAGCGCAGCGCGCAGCGGGACGCCGCGTTTGTCACCGTCAACTGCCCGAGCCTGTCCCGCGAGCTGCTGGAGGCCGATCTCTTTGGCCACGTCCGGGGCTCGTTCACCGGGGCGGTCTCGGATTCGTTCGGCAAGGTGGCCGCGGCGGAAGGCGGCACGCTGTTCCTCGATGAAATCGGGGAGATGGCCCTGGAAATCCAGCCGAAGCTGCTGCGGCTGCTCCAGGAGCGCGAATACGAGCGCGTGGGCGAGGCCCGGCCGCGCCGCGCCACTGTCCGCGTCATTGCGGCGACCAACCGCAACCTGGCCGAGGACGTGAAGGCCGGCCGCTTCCGGGAGGATCTGTTCTACCGGCTCAACGTCATCACCGTCGCGCTGCCGGGCTTGCGGGAGCGGCCGGGCGACCTGGCGCGTTTCGCCGAGAGCTACCGGAAATTTTTCGCGGGCCGGCTCGGCAAGAAAATCACGGCATTTGCCCCGGCCGTCAGCACCGCGTTTGCCGGCTACAAATGGCCCGGCAATCTCCGCGAGCTGCGCAACGTGATTGAGCGCGCCACGATCCTGGCGGACGGGGAGACGATCGAACTGCGCGACTTGCCCGAGGAATTCGGCGCGCCGGCCGATCCGACCATCGCCGTGGGTGCGCGCGTGACGCTGGATGCACTGGAGGCGGAACATTTGCGCCGCATTCTGGCCGTCACCCGCAATCTGGACGACGCTGCGCGCACGCTCGGCATCGATCCCGCCACCCTCTACCGCAAGCGCCAGAAGCTGGGTTTGCTCTAGCCCGGATGGTTCGCCCCATGATCGATCAACTCTTCGAAAAACCATCCGTCTGGCCCGCCCTGAGGCGGGCCAGAGCGACTTGGTCGCGGCTAGCCCCGACGAAGTCGGCCCGATCGGATGCCGGTTTCACACGCGCCCGTGTGAAACCCGCAGGCTAGACCTCCTCGCGATGCTCCGCACGCGCCTCACCCTCGGCCTGCTGCCGCTGCTGCTGCTATTCCTCCTCGTCTGCGTTTACGCGTTTCGCACCAGCCAGCAGCTGGGCGAGTCCGTCGAGGACATCCTGGCGCGAAACTTCCACTCGATCCGCGTGGTGCAGGAACTGCGCGAAGCCGCCGGGCAGATGAACGTCGCGCTCGGCAACGCCCGGCAGGGCGACCCGGCGGGGGCGCTGCCGCGCTTCATGGAAAACCGCGCGCGTTTCAAGCAGGGCCTCAACGACGAGTTGCTCGCGCAGCCGGGGCGGGAAAAAGCCGACCGGCTCAATGCGCTCGACGCGCAATTCCAGCGCTTCACCCAGGTAGGCGACGAAACCCTGCGGCTGGGGTCCCTCAACACGCTGGATCTGCTCAAGCGGAGCGAGGCGGCGTTCTTTGCCGTCAGCCACGCCCTCGATGCGTTGCTCGAGCGCGACCATCTGGAAATCCGCGAGGCGGAGAACCGGGTGAAAAATCGCATCGATGGCACGCTGCATCTGCTCATCGCCGCCATGGTGGTCGTGGCCGTGCTCTTCTTCTCCCTGGCCTGGCGGCTGGCCGATGCGTTTTTGCGACCCATCCAGGCGCTGACCGCCTCCGCCGTCGCGCTGGGTGGCGGGGATCTGGATCGCGAGGTGCCAGTGACCTCGCGGGACGAACTCGGGCAGCTGGCGCGGGCCTTCAACACGATGGCGGGCCATTTGCGCGCCTACCGCGACGCCACCCTTGCGAAGGTCTTGCGCACCCAGCGCACCATGGAGGCGACGCTCACGTCCACGCCCGAGCCGGTGTTTGTGGTGGGGCGGGACGGAACGCACGAGGTGCGCAACCCGGCGGCCGAGGAACTCGCGCGCTCCCCCGACTTCGCGTCCGGCTTTCCCCCGCCGCTGGCCGCGCCCTTAGCGGAGGTGTTGCGGACGGGAGGACATTACCTGCCGACCGATTATGCGAAGGTGGTGACGCTCCGGGTGGGCCGCGAGGACCGGCACTACCTGCCGCGCATCCTCGCCATCGGCGACAAGCTCACGGAATTCAAGGGCGCCGCGGTCATCCTGCAGGACGTGACGAAATTCCGGCTGCTCGATGACGCCAAGACGAACCTGGTCGGCACGGTCAGCCACGAACTCAAGTCACCCCTGACGACGCTGCGCATGGCGGCTTATCTGCTGCTGGAGCAGAAACTCGAGGGTCTCACCGCCACGCAGCGCGAATTGCTGGAGACAGTGCGCGACGAGTCCGACCGGCTGCTGCGGATCCTCGACAATTTGCTGGATCTCGCGCGTCTGGAGGGCGGAGCCTCGAGCCTCGATCGCGCCAGCGTCAAGATTGCGGCTCTCCTCGGGGAAATCGCCGCGGAAGCCCGCGGCTTCATCGAGCCGGCCGGGCAATTCCTGGCCGTGAGCGTCGAGCCCGATCTGGCCGGGGAGGGCATCAGCGTGGACAGCGGCCGCATCCGGCACGTGTTCATCAATCTGCTGGCGAATGCGGCCAAATATTCGCCGGCGGGCGGGGTCATCACGCTCAGCGCCTCCGCCGCGCCCCTGGGGTTCATCCGTTTTTCCGTCGGAGACCAGGGGCCGGGGATTCCGGCCGAAGTGCTGCCGCATCTCTTTGCCCGGTTTTTTCGCGCGCCCGGCCAGACGAAGCCAGGCGTGGGTCTCGGCCTCGCGATCGCGCGGGAGATCGTCGTCGCCCACGGCGGCAGCATTTCGTGCACGAGCGAGGTGGGGCGGGGCACGACGTTTCATTTTCTGCTGCCGCGCTGACGAACGCTTCCGCGCCGGGTGGCGGCGGGAGGATAGGGTTTCACCCCATCGCCTTTGGGGGCGATTGGGCATTTAATGACACCGCTAGAACTGATCCAACAGTCACAAATTTTCCCATGCATCCCAAAATCAAAAACCGTCCCATTGGTGGAAAGAACCAGGGGCCGATTAGCACGGTCAAGCCGCTCGTCCTTCACGACGTCGCCAATCTCAACGCCTCGGCGGTCGCCGCCTCGCGCCGGCGAATCGCCGCGGGAAAAAGCGCCTCGCCGATCGCGAACCACGCGCGACATCACGTGTCTAGACAGACACAGTCGTAATTTCCCCCGTTTCCTCGAAATCCGCCAACTCAACCACATCAACACCGTGAACAAACTCATCTTCCTCGCCCTCGTGGTTGGCGGGATTATCCTCATCATCTACGGCATCAGTGCATCGGATTCCATCGGCTCCAGTTTCTCCCGTTTCTTCACCGGTTCGCCCACCGACAAAACCATCTGGCTGTTGCTCGGTGGCATCGTTGCCACGGCCGTCGGCCTCGTCGGCATGCTGCGCGGGGCGAAATCGAATCTCTAACTTTTTCCCGTCATGCTCAGCTACGCCCTCACCTTCCTCCTCATCGCCCTCGTCGCGGGGGTGCTCGGCTTCGGCGTCATCGCCGGCACGGCCGCCACCATCGCCAAGGTGCTGTTCGTCATCTTCCTGATCCTCTTCATTGCCTCCCTGTTTCGCGGCCGGCGCACGTCCTGAGGCGCCCGCCGGTTCGAGGCACTCCCGTCAACCCAACCCAAATCTCATGAAAAACAACAAATCCACCGCCACGCATACGCCCAAGGAACTGCTCACCGAGCTCAAGGCCTTGGTGACCGAGGCGGAAGGCATGATCGGCGACTCCGTCAGCGAAACGTCCGACGAGGCTATGGGCGCGCTGCGCTCACGCTACGAGGCCATGCAGGAACGCATGTCCGACCTTTACGACGGCGCGAAAAAGAAAGTCGTGGCCGGAGCCAGATATACCGATGAGACGATCCGCGAGAATCCCTACCAGTCCATCGCCGTGGCCGCGGGCCTCGGCTTGTTGGTCGGAGTGCTGCTCGGCCGCCGGTGCAGCAAGTAAGCGGTTCCCGCGATGGAATCTCCCCCTTCCGCATCGCCGGGCTTCCTGCATTCGGTTCGCTCCCTGGCGGACAGCTTGCTGGCGACCGTGGAGGACCGGATCGAGCTGATCTCGGTCGAACTGCAGGAGGAGAAATACCGCCTGATTCAGGTGTTCATCTGGATCAGCGCGGCGATCTTTGCGGGGATGATGGCCATCACCTTCGCCAGCATCACGCTGGTCTACCTGCTCTGGGATAGTGCGCGACTGGCCGCCTTGGGCGGGCTGACCTTGCTCTACACCGGCGCCACGGTGGCCATCGTCATTGCCTTTCGCCGTCATCTCGCCCGGCAGCCGCGACCCTTTGCGGCCACGCTGCAGGAGATCAAGTTCGACCGCACATGTATCCGAACGGAGAACTGAACCAGCTCGCCGCGCTCAAGGCGGCGTTGCATCTGCGCATCGGCGCCCGTCGCTTCGAATGCGCCCGCGCGGCGGCGGGGGTCGAGCGTCCGCTGGCCTGGTTGGATCGTGTCGTCGCGTTTTGGCGGCGGATCAGTCCCATCGCCAAGCTCGCCGCGATTCCGCTGGCCGTGCTCCTGAAGCGCGCACTGCTGCCCCGGGCGGGCCTGTTCATTTCATTGCTCCGGTGGACGCCGGCCATTTTCGGCGCCGGTCGCGCCTTCCGGGCCCTGCGCCGCCAGACTCAATCGTGAGCCAACGGAGCAATCCAGAGTATTTCATTCCGTCGAACCGCGAAACCGGCCAGACTCAACCAGGTTACTTCAACCCCCCATCCCCATGTCTGCCAAAAAAATCATCGGACTCATCCTGATCATCGTCGGCATCTACGTCTGCTACCTCGGCAACTCCCGCCGCAACTCGATGGCGGGCGACATCGACACCGCCTCCGCCAAGGTCGCGAACAAATTTAGTGGCGAGGGCCACGTGACCGACGCCACCTGGTATTTTGTCGGCGGCGGCGTGCTGATCGTGGTCGGGGCCTTCAGCCTGATGCGACCGAGCAGCAGCTGATGCCAGGCCGCGAGCCGCAATTCCAAGTGAACGCCAAGTCGCGAATCAGACGCGGACTTGGTTGCGGTTAACGCTTTTAGAACAGGAAACTAGTATCTACTTGTTTAAGTCAGCGTATTTACTGCTGAGGGATTTTGGCCGGAC
>OCZT010003666.1_pt1 | contig 15664 bp, 15 predicted proteins | sample 1539031 | NCBI WGS metagenome assembly OCZT01 (sample SAMEA3539308, study PRJEB22396) | soil metagenome | biome: tundra; feature: field; material: soil | place: USA | collected 2010-05 | depth 0.15 m | reverse complement strand
ACCCGGTCCCATGGCCAGAAAGCCGAAACCTGACCACATCGATGCCGAGAGAGCCGCAATTCTTCTCCCAGGTCGCAGGGACGTCCTCGGCCGGCCACGCATCTGCGAATCCTTGGCCAGTCGGGCCGGTCGTCGACTCGTCATAGCCCGAGCGTCAGACCCCCGGTGTCCGGAAGATCGGGAGGATCGCAGTCGAGTGGTCAACTCGGTAGGTAACCTCGTCGCTGTGGATCGCACGGAGGACGAGCCTAGGACCGTCACGACGAGTCTTCCGCGGCACTTTGGACGCAACGCCTTGAGCAACTACGCAGGCGCCGGTGTCTCGCTTATCCTGGCGCTTGGCCTGACGCCGATCATGGTACGGGGCCTCGGTGCGGAGGGCTACGGAGTCTGGGTCCTGGCGACCTCGGCGATCCAGTACTTCAGTCTGCTGCATCTGGGCTTCGGGGGAGCGACGATCCGCTACATCGCCGTGGAGAACGAGCGGCGCGATACTCACCGGCTGCGGTCGGTTGTTGCGACGTCAGCGTTGTCGCTGATGGTTCCCGGCGCGTTTCTCTTGCTGATCTCCCCAGGACTCGCCCTCCTGTTCCCGCGCATCTTCGACGTCCCGCACGACCTGGTGGTGCCGGGCATGGTCGTGGCCCTGCTGACGACGATCGACCTGGCCTTCTCGCTGCCGACTGACGTGTTCGGAACGACACTGATCGGGTTGCAACGGTATGACCTGCTGAATCTGACGGTGGCCGGCACGTCAATCGCGCAGGCCGTTGGGTGGATTGTTGTGATCGCGCTCGGCGGCGGCCTGATCCCATTAGGCATCTGCTTGCTTGGTTTTAGTCTCCTCGGGCAGCTGTCGCGCTACCTGTTCGCGCGGCGACTGCTCGGCACCAATGTTCTCAAGCGCCGTTACTTCGATCGCAAGCTGGTCAGGACGCTGCTCAGTATGTCGGGGTGGTTGGCTGTCCACGAAGTTGCCATAACGGTTATCGGCCAGATTGACAGCATCGTTGTCGGCATTGTCGTCGGCGTGCCGGAGGCGGGCATCTACGCCGTCGGTCTGAAGCTCGCTAGTCTCACCAAGAGCCTGACGGATGCTGTGCAGGCGATCTTCTATCCGGAGGCGTCGCGGCTGGCCGCCGCAGGCGATCACGACGGGCTGCGCAGAGCGGTGTTCACAGGCACGCGCATGAGCATGGCCGTCGCTGTTCCAATCAATGTCATCCTCGCCGTCCTCGCCAAGCCGGCGCTCGACGCGTGGGTTGGACCTGGGTTCAGCTCAGCCGCGCTCGTCGTCGTCTACCTCTCTGGGGCCGTCGTCGTCACGTCCATCGCAGGAACGCTCGTCAATGTCCTGAACGGGATGGGAAACGTCAAGGTCCCGGCATTCTTTGCCGTTGTAGAGGCTGGAATGAACTTTCCACTGAGCATCGCACTGGGCTTGACGATCGGGCTCCAGGGGGTCGCACTCGCAACACTGATCGCCGCGGTCATCGCCAACCTTGGTCTGACCGTGCCCTATTCCTGTCGGGCGACGCAGATCTCGATGGCTGGCCTGATTTCCGTTGTCGTGCGTGCCCATCTGCCGCCGTCGATTGCCGCGATCGGTGTCGGTCTGCTGCTGAGCCACGGGGGCCTATCGGGATTGCTGCAAGTTGCCGCTGCCGGCGCCGCGATGCTCGTCACGTACGCCATGGTGCTGTTCGTGACCGGCCTCTCGGCCGCCGAGCGATCCCTCGTCGTCGACATGGTCCTGCCCGGGCGCGCCCATTGAACCCTCGCCCAAGGCTACGTGGCGCACGGTCCCGACGGCCCAGGCGCGCGTCGGTACCCGCGCGCCAAGCGACTGCCGACGGGATCCGCATCCTCGTCGTTGATCCCTCTTCGCATGGGGGAATCGTTGCCTACACGGCCATGATCGCGAACGCGCTGAAGATCGCAGGCGGCGATCCGATCGTCCTCGGCAGCACCGCGCTGGAAGTGTCAACCCGCGCGGTTGCAGTGGAGCGGCGGCTACCGGCGCAGCGGTGGGGACGACCTGCCGATGCCGGCCTCGGTTTCTATGCCCGCCGCGCCCTTGCATGGGCGCGATCGGCGATGATCATCACTCGGGCTGTCAGGCGTCTGAACCCTGACGTTGTTCACTTTCAGGCTCAGATCAACCGCCGGTTCGACGCGCGCCTGGTCCGCCTCATTGCGCGACGGCGGCCGGTGGTCTGGACCGCACACGACGTCCTTCCGTTTGAACGTACGGACGCAGATCGTGGCAGGTTCGCGGCGATCTATCGATCGGCCGACCGAGTGATCGTGTTCACGCGCCCAGCCGCGGAGCAACTATTGGCGATCGCAGGGGTTCACGCCGCTGCGATCGAGCATCCGGTGCCGGGGGACATTGAACCGGTGCCGCGGCCGGAGGCGCGGGCCCGTCTCGGACTCTCGGTCGATGGGAGGCTGCTCTGCGCCCTCGGTTTCATCCGATCCTACAAAGGCTACGGACTGCTGGCGGACGTCTGGGAGGCGCTCGGCTCGACCGCCCCGCGGTTGCTCGTCATGGGCGAGTTGATGGCCGAGGAGGAGCGGCCCGTGCTCGAGCGGTTGGCATCGAGCGAGCAGGTCGAACTGCGCCTGGGGTACGCGAGCGATGACGACCTGATGCTGGCCCTGTCGGCGGCGGACGCGCTGTTGCTGCCATATCGAGAAGCCAGCGACAGCGGTTTCGTCCATCTCGCTCGCGCGTTTGGCGTCCCCGTGATTGCCTCCGACGTGCCGCAGCTCGCGGCGTCCGTTGTTGCCTCCGGAGCCGGTGTCGTGCTTCCGCGTGAGATCGGGGTCTGGGCGACGGCCGTGACCGCTGCGCTGCGCCCGCCACCTCCCGCGCCACCGTCAACCTACAAGGTCGGTGCCAAGCACCTCGCCGTCTACAGACAGGCGTTGAGCGCACGCCGCCCCGCGCGACGGCTGCGGCTCGTGTTCTATACAGACGCGACGGAGCTTGGCGGCGCCGAGCAGGTTCTCGCAGATCTGCTGAGCGAACTCGATGAGGAGATCGACGTGGTCGTCATGGGGGTCTGCCCAACGGTCGTCGCGTGGGTCGCGCGGGCGCGAGAAGGGGCGCGAACATGCCTGGTCGCGCCCGTGCACGGCAAGAGCGACCTGCGCGGGTTTGTCGCGCACTGGCGCGCGCTGCGAAGGTTGAATCCCGATGTGTTCCAGGCCAACCTGCGCCACCCGTGGTCATGTCAGTACGGACTGACGGCTGCGACTCTCACGCCCGGTGTCAGGGTCGTCGCACTGGAGCACTTGCCGACACCTACGACGGCGTCGCTTCAGCGCCGCCTCGAACGCCTGACGTCTGGCCGCCTTGACGCCCACCTTGCGGTCGGGCACCGATCAGCTCGAGAATTGGAGCGTCTGATCGGACTCCGGCCCGGCGCGATCACGGTGATCCAGAACGGCGTCCGCGCCGACGGCATGGTCGTTCGCCGGCGCGAGTCGACCGAACGGGCAACGGTCGGCGCGATTGGCCGCCTGACGCCCCAAAAGGGATTCGACGTTCTGCTTCATGCTCTGGCCGATCTGCCGGAGGTCGCTGCCGTCATCGCCGGCGACGGTCCCGAGCGCCTGCACCTCGCGCGCCTGCACGACGATCTCGGGCTCGGCGACCGGGTTCGGCTGATCGGTTCGATCGAGGGCCCGGCGGAGGTTCTTCGCTCGATCGACGCGTTCGTCTTGCCGTCGCGCTTCGAGGCGTTGCCGCTCGTGGTGCTCGAAGCGATGCACGCGGGCATTCCCGTCGTAGCCAGCGATGTCGGAAGCGTTGCGGAGGCCGTCGTCGATGGCGAGACGGGAGTCCTGGTGCCCGCGGGTGATGTCGGCGCGCTTGTCAACGCAATCAGGCGGGTGCTCGACCCCGAGGTTGGTCAGCGGATGGGAGCAAGGGGCCGAGAGCTGGCACGAGCCGTGTTCACACGGAAGCGCATGGCGAACGAATATGAACTCGTGTACCGAAAGCTCTGCGAGTGACGGTGACACCCCCGCTCCGAACGCCGCGGTGCCGCCGCTCGCGTGCACGCCGCTATCGTATGGTCAACCGAGCCGGGGGAACGCGGTCCGCGCACATGACATCCGTCCAGTCATCTAGCTCTCAGCCCGGCTCGATAAGGGAGATTCTCGCGCCGGAGCCGGTGGCGCCGGTCGTCGCGCTGACGGAGGTTCCCAGCTTCTCGGTGGTGATCGCGGCCTACCAGGTGGCGGACATGATCGGAGACGCAATCCGATCGGTGCTCGATCAGACAGTCCCGGCCCTCGAGGTCATCGTCGTCGATGACGGCTCGCCCGACGACATCGAGTCGGCCGTTGGCCTGTTCGGCTCACGCGTGACGCTCCTGCGCCGGGAACACCGAGGCGCGGCAGCCACCATGAATGCCGGCGTCGAGGCCGCATCCGGAGACTACGTTTGCTTCATCGGAGCAGACGACGTGTTCGCCCCTGAGCGCCTCGAAGCGCTCGGCGATCTTGCCGTCGTACGTCCCGACATCGATGTGCTGACGACCGATGCCTGGGTCTCGTCGCATGGGCAGATCTTTAGTCGGTTCTACCACGACGCGAATCCCTTCGAGACGGCGAACCAGCGCGAAGCCATCCTCGAGCGCAACTTCGTGTTCGGGCACACAGCGGTCCGGCGCGCGCGATTCGTCGAGGTTGGCGGGTTCGACGAGAGCATTCGGTGGACCAGCGACTGGGAGCTGTGGGCCCGCCTGATCCTCGCCGGCTCGGCGATCGGATTGGTCAACGAGCCGCTCGCGACGTACCGACTCCATGAGGCGACGCTTTCCGCAAAGCGGCTTCACCAGGCGCGAGGGCGACTGATGACCTGTGGGCGAATTCTCGAGCACCCTTCGCTGACGGCGTCCGAGCGCCAGCGGGCGGAACGGACCGCCGACACGATCGGCGAGAGATCGCGTGGGGAGAGGCCAAGGACGCGATCCTCGAACGCGCCGGTGACGCCCGTTCACGATCATTCCACGTCATGACCGATTCCCAGCAATCGCTCAGGGTCCGCGCCTTCGCCCTCCTGTCCGTTGTGGCACCGGCTGTCACCCAAGCCATCCTGACGCGCCGCCAGCGCCGCTACTGGATCGGTGCCGGCGGCTTCCGCTTTCGGCGCTCGTAGGAGTCAAACCAGCACCGTGGCGACCGTTCATGCCCTCAGACCGCCTGGCGGTATCCGGGACGAGGTGTCCGCCGCCGAACACCACCCGCAGGGGTACCTCCAGCCGCTGGTGGGACCGCTTGGCGGGATCGTCGCTCAGGTTTCCGTCGAACCGAGCCGGGAGACCGAGATCGGTGCCGCCGCGCTTCCCGAAGGCAGCGCCCGCGCCGAAGCCGTCGCAGTCCTGCTCCGTCGCGCGGGCGAACGCCTCACATGGGGTGAGCCGGTGCTGTCCGACTCCGTCCGTGCGTCCGAGCGGTTCGCGTTCGATCGAGGGCGGTCGTCGGTCGACATCTCAAGGGCGATGCCCTCGCTGATTTCGGAGATGCAGATCGGAGCATGGTTCAACGCCGGATGGCGCGGCCGACTTGCGCGACGACTGCTGGTTCACGTTCCCCGCCTCGCCACCCTGGCCCGCGCCGTCGTCAAGGGGCCTGAGGTGATGACACTGTCTTTGGACGTTTGGTTCTGGGCAGGTGTACGGGCGCAGGCGACTCCGGAGGAGTGGCGGCGACTGACACGCAGCTCCTCTCCGTTCACGACCTGCCCCGCACCGTTCGCCCAGCTGCCTGAAGCGGTCCGGTCGCACGCATACGAGCACAGCGACCTGGGCGGCTTCGCCGGGCGCCGGGTGGCCGTGATCGGCGCCGGCCAGAGTGCTCTGGAGTGCGCCGCGCTGCTCCACGAAGCCGGTGCCGTCCCTGAGGTCCTGGCACCAGCCGAGTCGATTTACTGGCTCGGCGATGGCAACGACGCCCCTGCGCCCGCCACGCGTTGGCGAGCGTTGCCCATCTCGCCGCCGCCGACCGATGTCGGTGGCCGCGTGACCGGCTGGATCGCAGCCGCGCCCGACGTGTTCCGTCACGTTCCCGAGTCGCTCCAGCCGACCGTCTCGTTCCGCTGCATCCGGCCAGCGGCCTCCGGCTGGCTGGCCTCCCGGCTCGCGGAGGTCCCGATCTCCTGCGGTGCCGCGGTGGTCGACGCGACGGAGCGGGACGGCGCCGTGAGGCTGGACCTGATCGATGGCTCGAGTCGGACGGTGGACCACGTGCTGCTCGGAACCGGCTACACGGTCGACGTGCGCCGCTACCCGTCCTGGACCGCGGATTGGCTGCAGAGCTCAAGCTGGCGGGCGGCTACCCGGTGCTCGGTCCCGGCCTCGAGTCCTCGGTCGCCGGGCTGCACTTCATGGGCGCGGCGGCGGCGCGCAGCTTCGGGCCGGTGATGCGCTTCGTCGTCGGCACCTGGTACGCGGCGCCGGCCGTCGCCCGCCGGGCTGCGGGCCGTCGTCAGCCGCCGGTCAGCTTGTCGTTCTGAACGTCCGGGATCAGGCGCTGTCGCGGAGCCGCAGGACCTCCGCGACGGTCAGCACGAGGATCCGTAGATCGAACCGCAGCGACCAGTTCTGAATGTAGAAGTTGTCCCACTCGACACGGTCGGCGATCGAGGTCTGTCCGCGGAGCCCGTGGACCTGAGCCCAACCGGTGATGCCTGACTTGACCCGATGCCGGTCCTCGTAGCGAGCGACGTCACGCGCAAAGCGGGCCACGTACTCGGGCCGCTCCGGACGAGGACCAACCAGGCTCATGTCACCGCGGAGGACGTTCAGCAGCTGCGGCAGCTCGTCCAGGGACAGCTCACGCAGAACGCGCCCGACCCGTGTGCGCCGGTCGATGCCCTCGATCCCCCCGGGGGCAAAGCCGTCTTCAGGCTCAAAGTCGAGCTCGCTGTCGGGCAGGCGCATGGTGCGGAACTTGAACAGGTCGAACTCATGACCATCGCGCCCGACGCGGCGCTGACGGAAGAACACCGGGCCCGGGGAGGTCATGTCAACCAGGAGCGCGATCACGGCCACAGCCGGAGCCGCCAGCAGCAGCAGCAGCAGAGCCAGGCCGCGGTCGAACGCGTGCTTGATCGCGAACTGCCACCCGCGCGGATCCACGGAGTGCAGCGTCAGCAGGGGCAGACCACCTACGTGATCGAGCGTCGTGCGGTCATTGATCGCCTCGTAGAGCCGCGGCACCAGCGAGACCTCGATCCCCAGCTCCTGGCACTCACGGACCTTGGAGACCAGAACGTGGTCGGGCTCGGAGGAAAAGGCCAGGATGATGTGGCGCGCGCCAGTCTGCTGCACCGCGTCCAGCAGGGCATCGGGACCACCGAGCACGGGAATGGCCGGCATGCCGAGGCGCTGGGGAACCGGCATCGGATCGGCATCGAGGAACCCGACCGGCCGCAGCCCGTAGCCGCGCTCGGCCGTGAGCCGCATCACCAGGCGGGCTCCGATCACGCCGGCGCCGACGATCAGGGTGGGAATCGAGAAGGCGTCCTTGCTCATGGCGTGCCGACGCAGGGACATCAGCACCGCACGCTCGGTGCCGAGATACACGACCGCGAACAGCCACAGGCGAAGCGCGAGCGCGAGGGGATGCGACGCGCTGAAGGCCGAGTCCAGGGCGATGGTCAGCATCGCCGCGAGAGACACGCTGCCCAGCACCTGAGAGGTTGAGTCCAGCAGAGACCCCTTGAGCCGATCCTCGAAGCTGCGGCGAGCATGCATGATGGTCAGTACCAGCAGCGGGAAGGCGATCACCAGCAGTCGATCCCTCCAGTCCGCGTGAATTGACGGATCACCCAGCAGGGCGGCGCTGGCGGCCACGTAGAGGACGATCAGGTCGATGACCAGGCGGGTCGTCCCCCACGTCCGCATGTCCAGCAGGTGGATGAGCCGGCGGTTGACCGCAACGCTCCGGGCACTGCGACCGAGACCGACACGGGCAGCCGCGTGCGTTACTCCAGGAGGTGGGGTCATCCGTGGTGCCTCATCTGTAACTGCCGATTGCTTCCCGCTTCCGGAAGACGACATGGCCCTGTGCGCCCGCCCAACCGTAGAATCCTTGACCGGTGGCGCCTCAACACTCGATCGGTCGTTAAACATGTTAGCGCGCTTTAGCAAGGGAAATGGAAGTTCCTAGGTCCCTGGAAACCGCCCCCGAGCTGAGTCCTGGAAATCGCCCCGAGGTCTGGCCTGAGTTGATATCGCCATACATGGTGTTTATCGACCCTAGACGTCACCCTCAGTTACGCGGATTCTGCTGATCAGGATCAGTACTTACCCGAACTTGTCGGCATGTCGCGGCCCCCTGCATGAGAAAAACCGCACGTCGCGGGCCGCGCGGCCCACGTGGACCGGAGAAGTTTGTCCCTGGGGCCAATGAGGTTCCGGGGCCCAGAAGCGATCATTCCGACCATGAATCGTGAAGCCACAACAGCCAGGGTCGTTCTGATCGCCGATCGGCGTACGGGCCTGCCGGAGTCTGGAGCAGCCCCGCTGCGCCGCTTCCGGCTGGCCCGCCTGCGTCGCGAAGCGCAGTCCCCGTCCGCAGCGAGCGTCTTGCAGCAGTTCAAGCGCGCCTGAGAGCAGTCGAGCGCGCCTGAGAGCGGTCTCAGGCGCGCTTGCGGTTCCAGGGTCGGTCGGCGCTAAGCTTTGGTCATGCAACGCGAACTCGAAGCTCGCCCCACTCGGCATCCGGCCCTGCGGAAAGTAACCGCGGGACTGGTGCTGATTGCGGTCGCTGCGCTCGCGGTCCACATCGTGATCGGTCTGGTCGTCACGGTGTTCTGGATCGCGCTCGTGGTGGCGGCGGTCGCCGCCGTGCTGTGGGCGCTCAAGACAATCGTCTGGTAGCAGGGCCCGATGCAGGGCATGGGCCTGCTGGTCATTCTGTCGTTCTTCGGCCTGGCCGGAGGGGTCGTCGGCAGGATGAAGGGCAGTTCGTTTGCGATCTGGTTCCTGGTTGCCTTCTGTGTGCCGTTCATCGGTCTGCTGGCCGCGGTCTGCTATCGCTGGGATAACCGGGAGCTGCGGCGACAGTGCTCGGGGTGCGGCGCGGTGCTCAAGCTGCACGATGCGGTTTGCACGCGCTGTGGAACCGAGCTTGAGTTCCCGGACGTCGCGATCGCCCCCGAGGTGCCGCTCCAGCGGGCCGCCTAGCGCACTTGCCCTAGGCCGCGGACGTTCGGGCCCCAGCGTTACACTGGCGGTTCTTGCGCGCGCGATCCTCCGCGGCGCAGCTCAAGCGAACCGCTCAGCCCCGGAAGGAGGGACCGTTTATGCGCGCAGTCGATGCCCTGATGGAGTGCCTGAAGGCCGAAGGTGTCGATGTCGTATTCGGCCTGCCGGGTGGCGCGAACCTCCCCACCTACGACGCGTTCTACGATGCCGGCATCCGCCACATCCTGGTCCGTCACGAGGCAGGGGGCGGGCACGCCGCCGAGGGTTATGCCAAGGCGACCGGGAAGGTTGGCGTGTCGCTGGGGACCAGCGGTCCCGGTGCCACCAACCTGGTGACGCCGATCTGTGACGCGATGATGGATTCGGTGCCGGTGGTGTTCTTGACCGGACAGGTGCGGACCGAGCTGCTGGGGACCGACGGCTTCCAGGAGGCCGACACGATCGGGATCACGATGCCGATCGTCAAGCACAGTTTCATGATCCAGCATCCGCTGGAGATCCCGCGCACGGTTCACGAGGCGTTTCATATCGCGCGCAGCGGGCGGCCGGGTCCGGTGGTGGTCGATATTCCCCAGGATCTCAGTCGTGCCGACATCCCGTATGAGCCGGTCACCGATGTGCATCTGCCCGGATATCAGCCGACCACGGACGGCAACCAGAAGCAGATCCGGATCGCGGCCAAGGCGCTGGCCAACTCGCGCCGGCCGGTGATCTATGCCGGAGGTGGTGTGGTGGCGGCTAACGCGGCCGCGGAGTTGGTCGAGCTGGCGACCTGCGACCGGTTTCCGGTCACCTGTACGGTGATGGCGCTGGGTGCTTTCCCGGCTCCGCACGAGCAGTGGCTGGGGATGCTGGGGATGCATGGGACCCGGACGGCCAACTACGCGATGGACGAGGCCGACCTGATCATCGCGATCGGCGCCCGGTTTGACGATCGGATCACCGGCAAGCTGTCGGAGTTCGCTCCTCGCGCCAAGTTCATCCATATCGACATCGACCCGGCCGAGATCTCCAAGAACGTTCCGGCGCACATCCCGATCGTCGGTGACGCCAAGAACATTCTGCCGCGGCTGACCGCCGAGTACCGTGCCCTGTCGGCGGATCCCTCGCGGCTGGAGGAGTGGTGGTCGCGGATCGGGACCTGGCAGGAGCGCCATCCGCTCGGTTACGAGGACTCGACCGACGCCGAGATCAAGCCGCAGTACATGGTCCAGGCTCTGTATCAGGCGACGGGCGGCGACGCGATCGTGACCAGCGACGTCGGCCAGCACCAGATGTGGACCGCGCAGTATTTCCACTTCCCCAAGCCGCGTCGGTGGATCAACTCCGGCGGTCTGGGGACGATGGGCTTCGGGTTGCCGGCGGCGATGGGAGCCAAGGTCGGCTGCCCGGATCAGATGGTGGTTTGCATCGCGGGCGACGGGTCGGTGCAGATGAACATGCAGGAGCTCGCTACCTGCTCCCAGGAGGGGATCGCGATCAAGGTGTTCATCATGAACAACGGCTACCTCGGAATGGTCCGCCAGTGGCAGGAGCTGTTCTGGGACAAGCGCTACAGCCAGGTCGAGATGGGCCAATGGCCCGATTTCGTCAAGGTCGCCGAGGCCTACGGTGCGACCGGGATCCGCCTGGAGGACAAGAGCACGCTCGTCTCTGACATGCGCGAGGCGCTGGCCACCGAGGGGCCCGTGATGGTCGACGTTCGCGTCACCCGCGAGGAGAACACTTACCCGATGATCCCCGCCGGCCAGGCCGCGCGGGACATGGTTGGCTGAGATGGGAGAGCCGGCCACCAAGGAGGTCCTGTCGCTCGACGAGCTCGAGGCGTCGGTCGGGCTGCGCACGGGCCGCAAGCACATCCTCTCGATCCTGGTTGAGAACAAGCCCGGTGTTCTAACCCGCATTACCGGGTTGTTCGCCCGGCGGGGCTTCAACATCGACACGCTGGCGGTCGGGCCGACCGACGACGAGTCGATCTCCAGGATCACCCTCACGCTCGACGGAGCGGTGCACCCGATCGATCAGGTGACCAAGCAGCTGCACAAGCTCATCAACGTTCTGAAGATCCGGGACCTCGAGCCGCAGGAGACGCTCGCGCGCGAGCTGGCGCTGTTCAAGGTCAACGCCGACGGGACCAGTCGAGCCGAGGTGATGCAGATCTGCGAGATCTTCCGTGCCAAGGTCGTCGACGTGACCAAGCGCTCGCTGGTCGTCGAGGTGACCGGCACGTGCGACAAGGTCGACGCCTTCGAGCGGCTGGTGAGGCCGTTCGGACTGATCGAGATGGCGCGGACCGGCGAGATCGCGATCTCGCGCGGGCGGGGGGAGACCTAGTGGTCAGAGCTCAGGGGCGAGACCGTGCGATCTCGCGCGGCCGGGGGGAGACCTAGTGGTCAGAGCTCAGGGGCGAGACCGTGCGATCTCGCGCGGCCGGGGGGAGACCTAGTGGTCAGAGCTCAGGGGCGAGACCGTGCGATCTCGCGCGGCCGGGGGGAAACCTAAATCGGCGGCTCCGATGAGCGCGCCGCCGCCCTCAGCTCGGGTCCAATAACACGCTCCAACAGCCCGGGTGCAGCGCATAGACCTGGCCACCCGACTAAAGGTTTATCCTCGCCAGGCCGTAGATAGGGTTATCAATGTCAGTCAGCGTCGGTATCGATCTGGTCACTGTTGAGCAGGTGCAGGAGTCCATGGCCCGCCATGGGAGCCGGTACCTGCAACGGATCTATACAGAGCAGGAGCTGGCCGACTGCGCCGGCGATCCGGCGCGCCTGGCCGCGAGGTTCGCGGCCAAGGAGGCGACCATGAAAGCGCTCGGGCGAACCGACGAGGGCATCAGCTGGCGCTCGATCGCGGTTCGTCGCGCCGTCCACGGCCAGCCGGCGATTGAACTCAGCCCCGAGCCCGGGGCGTGACCGGCCTGGCCGTCAGCCTGACCCACGAACCCCAGCACGCCGCGGCCATCGTGCTGGCCGAGACAGGACCATGAGCAACTCTCTTAACACCGATATCCGGGCCGTCTTGAGCAACCATGCGCGGCTCCCCGTCGACATCGGCTCGCTGGCCGACAACGCGGATCTGTTCCAGGCCGGAATGAGCTCCACGCCAGCGTGAACGTGATGCTGGCGCTCGAAGAGGCTTTCGACATCGAGTTTCCCGACCAGATGCTCAAGCGCAGCGTGTTCGGGAGCGTGTCGGCGATCGCGGCCGCGATCGGCGAGCTTCAGGCGCAGGCCGCATGAGCATCGTCGTCGATCGGGACCTGAAGTCCGTCGGCAGGCTGCGCCGGACCGCCAACGAGGTCTAGCCGCGGTATCGCCGCAGACTCGCCCGGCCACCGAGGATCAGGCGGAGTTCATGGCCGAGCTGATCGGGGCCGGCCTGCTGCTTGAGACCGGGGTCCCAGGCTTTGGGCACAACGCGGTGTTCGAGGGTGTGCGCGACCGTTTGGATCAGCGCCTCAGCGCGGAAGCGACGGCCCGGGGAGCCGAGAAGCTGCGTTTCCCGCCGGTGCTGCCCCGGCGCCAGCTGGAGTCCAGCGGCTATCTGTCGTCGTTCACGCATCTCGCCGGGAGCGTTTACTCGTTTGAGGGCAACGAATCGCAGGCGACGCTGCTGGGCGAGCGCGCCAGCCGCCACGAGGACTGGGGCGAGTTCCAGGAGATGACCGAGCTGACGTTGATGCCGGCGGCCTGCTACCCGATCTACCCGGCGATCGCGGCGCGAGGAAAGCTGGCGCCGGGTGGCGTGTTCATCGACGCCGGCGGTGCGTGGGTGTTCCGGCATGAGCCTTCGCTGGACCCGGCGCGGCGGCAGATCTTCCACCAGCACGAGCTGGTGCGCATCGGCGAGCCCGATGTCGTGCTCAGCTGGCGCGACGAATGGGCGCAGCGCGGGCTGGAGCTGCTGGGCGTGCTGGGACTGGCCGCCGAGTTCGACACCGCCAACGACCCGTTCTTCGGCCGCCGCGGGCGGATGCTGGCGACCAACCAGCGCGACGAGCGCCTCAAGCTGGAGCTGCTGGTGCAGATCGCCGGCCCGGAGCCGACCGCGCTGGCCTCGTTCAACCACCACCGCGAGCACTTCGGCGAGACCTACGGGATCGAGCTGGCCGATGGCGGCATCGCGCATACGGCCTGCCTGGGGTTCGGACACGAGCGAATCGTGCTGGCGCTGCTGCGCACCCACGGTCTGGACCCGGACACCTGGCCGCGGGCCGTGCGCGCCGAGCTCTGGCGTCCATGAGCGTCGCTTCGTAGATGTCCACGGTACCCCGAACATCGCCACAGCGCGAGACCCGGGGCCGGCCGATCTGCCTGGCACTCGAGCCCGATCCGGTGCTCGCCTTCCTGCACGCGGCGCCGGTCGAGCGGACGACCGCCACCGCCGTGCTGCTGCTGGGACCGTTCGGCTGGCAGGCGGACTGTTCCTATCGGGGCCTGCGTGCCTGGGCCACCTCGTTGGCCGACGACGGTCACACCACGGCCAGACTGGTGCTGCCCTCGACCGGCGACAGCGCGGGTGGCGCCCGTGACCCTGACCGGATGTCGGTCTGGGTCGACGCCGTCGCCGGCGCCGCCGGCTGGCTGCGGGAAACGACCGGCGCGCAGCGCGTGGTCGGGATCGGGATCGGGCTCGGCGGCATGCTGACCTGTCTCGCGGCCTCCCAGGGCGCGGCGGTCGACGACCTCGTCCTGTGGGCGGTGCCGTCCAGAGGACGCTCAATGCTGCGAGAGCTGCGGAGTCTCTCTCAGATCGTCGCGTCCGAATACGCCGAGGAGGTCGGCGAGGATCTGTTGGCGCCGGGAGAGCTTTCGCTCACCGGTTACCTGCTCAGTGCCCAGGCCGTGAGCGAGCTCGAGCAGATGACGTTGACCGACACGGAGTGGCCCGATGCGCAGCGGCGACGAGTGCTGCTGCTTGGACGTGACGGGCTCAGCGCCGATCGACGCCTGCAAGAGCATTTCGAGCGCGTCGGGGCGGACGTGACGATCGCCGAAGGTAAGGACTACGGCGCCCTGATGGAAAACCCCCAGCAGTCCGTGCCACCCGCTGACACGATCGCGCTGACCAGCCGATGGCTGGCCAAGGCGCCGGCCTCATCGTGCGGACGGGCCCGGACACCGAGTGCTCGGGTTCCGGCCGAGGGCGAGGCGCTCGAGTTCACCCACGACGGGGTGGCGCTTCGTGAGCTCCCGCTGCGTCTGGCGGGCCCGCGCGCGGATCTGTTCGCGGTCCTGTCGCAACCCGCCGATATCCCCTGCGCGCCCGTATGCGCGGTGCTGCTGGGCGCCGGCGCGCTGCCCCACACGGGACCGAATCGCGGTTGGGTCGATCTGCCGCGCCGGTGGGCCGCTCGCGGCGTTCCCAGCGTCCGCATCGATCTGAGCGGAATCGGCGAATCCGAGGGCGACGATCCGTCGCTGCTGACCGATGCGAGCTTCTATTACCCGTGGAGGACCAAAGAGGTGCAGGGCGTGCTCGATCAACTCGTGCAGCGCGGGCTTCCCGCACGATTCGTGCTCGGCGGGCTGTGCTCAGGGGCCTACCGCGCACTGCACGCGGCGCTGGCCGATCGCCGCATCGCCGGCGTGCTGCTGTTGAATCTTTACGCGTTCTTCTGGAGTGAGGAGTTGGTCGCCGAGCGCGGGCGTCGCACCGTGCTCGCCGGTGGACTGCCAAACCTGCGAAGGCAGGCGACCGACCGCGAGTTCGTCGCCAAGGCTGCGCGCTTTGCCCGACCGGACAACGCGTGGCGGCTCCTGTCTCGCTCGGTCGAGCGCAAGCAGCGTCGCGTGACGGTGCAGGCGCTGGACGCGCTGCGCGACCGGGAAACCGAGACGCTGCTGGTGCTCGGCCATGACGAGCCGCTGCACGACCAGTTTGTCCGTCAGGGGCTGCTCGATCAACTCGATCGCTGGCCGAATCTGAGCGTGGAGCGAATCCCCTCATGTGACCACATGTTCCGCGCGATGTGGCTGCAGCGCCACGTCTATGAGGCATTCACGGGCACGCTTGACCGCGTGCTCGCCGCGGCCGGCACCCAGCCCGCTTCGGAGGGCGGCTAGTGCACTGCTGTCGTGAGTCGAAATTCGCGAGCCTGCCGCGCAATGTCTGAATCAGGGCACTAGCCTCCCCGCGGTGCCTCGCCCCGCCACCGCATCGCTGTCTACAGGGCTGCTGGATGCGACCGCCGTCCGGCGGCTGGAAGCCAGGGTTCAGGAAGGACTGCGCCGAGCCCGTGAGCGCGGCGGTCCGGCCCTGATCAGCTTTACCGCGCTGACCGAGGGCGCCGCAGATCCGAGCGCGCTGGTCGCCGCCTCGCGCCGCCCCGGCGAGCCGTGGTTCTGCTTCGAGCAGCCCGACCGACACGGATTTGCACTAAGATCGGAAGAGCACACGTCTGAACTCCAGTCACGCCAATATCTCGTATGCCG
>OCZT010003665.1_pt1 | contig 15665 bp, 31 predicted proteins | sample 1539031 | NCBI WGS metagenome assembly OCZT01 (sample SAMEA3539308, study PRJEB22396) | soil metagenome | biome: tundra; feature: field; material: soil | place: USA | collected 2010-05 | depth 0.15 m | reverse complement strand
TCTTCCGATCTAAGATTGATACGGCGAGCGATTGTCACTCCATCGTTTGTAGTGACTGGATTTCTGGAATAATCAGAGCGATACATTACGTTTTTTCCGCTGGCGCCGAGAGTCTCACTGACCGCTTTGTAAACTACATCAATACCTTTCTTCAACTCTGCTGACATTTCTTCACCAAAAAAAACTTTATTGTGAATCATTTTTTTAAAATATTATCTATAATTTTTTGTTCCTCTCTCTTATTAAATTTGAACCAATTTATAGTTTGACCTTCACTGAGCCAGGCTCCAGTTTTAGGATTGTAGGGGTTAACAAAATATTTTCTAGGTGCAGGTGGAACAAAATGAACAATTTTATTACCAGCGACCATTTTTCCATCAATAACTTCAGCTTTTACCCTTGCTCTTGCAATTTTTGCTCTTGTTATCTTAGCCATTTTTTAAATGTGTCTAACCAACTTAATAAATAATAATGAACAAACTTATACAAATAAATTTTATCAAATTCATGCTTTTTGACTTCAATCTGACCAATAAATCTTTTCATTAAATTTTGAGGTAACGGAATAAGGAACTTGCAAAACTATTTTGTTTTAAATCTTGATGAATGTCACCTCTCATAGTTCGCATAATTCTCGGAGAATTAACACAAAGATTTTCCAATGCACTTCTGTAATCACCAACTTCATCATCATGAGCGGGTTTCATCATGGCGTCTTTGGAAGTTCCTTTCGTTCCACCGGCGTATCTTGAGTTCATTATAGCATCATGCAAATCCATCACGCCATCACTTGAACTGTTGAAAACTATTCTAGGCAAGAGCATTGAAGTGGCTTTGCGCCGAACTTCATGAGAACAGGCATTATCATTCACTGTGAGCTTCACTCCATACTTCACAAGTTCTTTTTGAATAGAGGAGTTCGAAGGATAGTGAACTTGCTTGTGGGCCGGCTCGCCAAAATATGCCAGTGGCTTCTGCCAAGTGCGGACTCTATCCAAAACTCCTTTATTCCTTCCTACGAATTTTAGCGGGTCAGGCAAGAGCAAGGGATTCAAAAATGGAGTGAACCATTCGAAATCCACCTTACTGTGAGCTAGACATTCCAAAAGATTAAAGTTCTGCCCGTCGAATTGCGACCAGATAAGGACAGTGTGGTCCTGTTTTCCGTAGTCCAAAGAAACAAAAAGCGGGCGCTTGCGGTCATATTCAAGCGGCGCCAGTTTCGCTTGTGAAAGTTCCGGATAATACATTGAAGAGGAAGGTAGGGTGTAGGTTGGTTCCACCTCGCGCATTATTTCAGGGTCATACTCCGCTTCTTTGAGTTTATCTTGATACCAGATTTCATCCTTAAACGGATTGTCCTTATAGGAAAGGGAAATGTAATTTCCGTTGCTTTTACACAATTCCACAAATCCTTGGAAGGTTCGTCCGACTTTTGAAGTGGAAATAAAAACTTTGATGTTGGAAACCGAACTGAGAGAGCGTCGCACTTCCTGAAAATGTTCCACGAAGAAGCACTCGTCAGTGAAAGTCAGAGAATAGCGGCGCGACCGGCCAGCGTTCTGGTTCGTAGTGGAACCGACTAGAGTGGAGTTCATCTGGGGATTGGAAATACGAAGCATTGAATCTGTGCTGGTGCCTTTCTTTCCTTTAGGAGTGAAACCCTCAGGCACAAGCCAATCAGGGAGTTTATCAATACTCCAGCGAATTTTGCCGAAAATAGAAGAGGATGGGTCAGAGGTTCCATCATCAACTTCCGATTCAGAGCGCGAAAGGATAAAGCCAGACCAATTCTGAGTGAAGAGCCAGCGCCAAATCATATACCATACCATTACCCAAGTAAGGCCCATCTCACGCGGCTTGTCTATAAGAATCTCCGCTTCTTTACCTTCAAGTTCCGCCTGCCAGACTTTAGTGATGACATCCTTTTGATATTGAAAAAGAAAGAAAGGTTTAACAGCATTTTCAAATTTAGGGTTCATTAACCAGCCGAATTGTTCTATAAATTGTATAGGGTCAATGGCCCAGCGGTCAGCGGCGTATTGCAAGACCTTGAGAGGTTCAGTTTCGCAATCCTGCATAATCTTAAATCTCGTCATCAAAAGACGAGAGTATTCAGGGGATTCATAATAAAGACGTAAGCGTTCTATTCTAATAGGAGTTGTGATTAGAAATTTTAAAACATTGGTTAAGAAAAGATTGGACTGGAAAACTTTTCTTCATCCAATTACATATAGTGCAGCAAGAAACAGTATTTTCTTTTGTATATCCTTGGGAATTATCTACTCGGTCTATTCTTTTTACCAAATACAACTTCTTTTCCCTCATGATTGTTTCTTGGTTACAAGGTCTAGCATCATTTTCTCGGCTTCGCGGACGTCTGTGGTGTTTAGGTTAACTTGGGTAAAGGTGTTGTTTTGAACCCGCTTTGAGGCGGCAGCAAATATAAAAGATAAATCCTTGAGAGCCTTAATCTTCTCTGATACTTCAAGTCGTTTAAGCTCTGAAGGGGTAAAAGAGCCAGCAATGATTTCATAAACATCCGCTACTTTAACCAAAGAGTTCATAACACGAGCGTTGAGACTGGGAAGTGAAATAGGTTTACCTGGATTTTCGGCATTAGGGAGGATAATTTCTCCAGCGGCCGTAGGGACCACTTCATATTGAGCAATAGTCCATCCCATCTTCTTTGGGTGGCGCATGGTAATGTAGGCGCGCATTTCCTCAGTCGGGACGCCAGGGTGGCGCTTCAAATATTGCCCGCATAGTAGAAAAATAGAATTGAGCTTACTGAGAAAGGTTTTAGGTTCATCACGGTTCACCCTAATAATGAACTCATAGTCAATGTCATCTTTCTTGGTTTTGTTCAATTCATCAAGCTGCTCTTGGGTTATTTCAAATTCATCCTTCTCATTCTGAAGGAATTTATCAAAGAAACGTAATAAATCCATCCACCGCTCAGGGGAGAATTTGTTTAAATCAGTGTGTTTAAGGCTTTTATCCTTAATGAACTCCCAGGCGTTTAATCCAGACATATATATAGTATACATTGATTCCAAAGCTACCCATCCGTTCTAACCGTTGCCTTCGTCCTTTGCGGGCGCCGCTTGCGAGTAAGAATAGACCAGATAGTTAGCTTTGTAATCAAGGGATGTATTTTGTTAAATGCCAGGAATCAGACATTGGGCATTGATATATTCTCAACTTGTCCTCCCGACCCAAGTGCAGGAGTTGATTCCGCTTTGTCTGAGCCTCCTTCTTCGTGAAAGGGACTTTCCCGCACCGGCACCGCGGCTGTCTCCCGAACGTCATCATATTGTTCTTCATAAAATTGTTTTATTGCTTGATAATCATTTTGGTCACAGTGGCAGGTAGTGAAGAATCCAGATGTATGCTTTGGACAAGGTTGGAATTTGTTAATAATGGCTTTCCTTCTAATTATTTCAATCTTTTCCTCTATCTGAGCGTCAGTGAATCTTCGTTTTCTTTTTGGTGTTTCAGGTGAAACAGGCTTTAAAACTTCCAAATCGGCTCGTTCAACCAAATTAAGCATCTTCTTTTTTAATAGAATATCTTCTTTCGCTTGCGAAACCGCGCCGCTTGAGTAAGCCAATGTCTTTATAGAGTAAATGATTACTTCTGAGTCTGAGTCTGCATGTAACTTATCAGCCAGTATATTAAAGGCTTTTAACGATTCTCCTTTTAATCTTAAAGAGATTCTTTTCTCAGTGATTTCATTGTCATTTGTCATACAATAATAGTAATTTAATGTCATTTGTATGTCAATGTCTGACAACTGACAATCTGTGGATAACTTTTATTTTTGGAGAAATTTTTATTTCCAAATCTTTTTCATCATAAAATATATAGAAGTCAAAACAAACCCGCAGTATAGCGAAATTGGGTTATCCCCTTTTCTTTACACAAACCCGAAAACATGGTAATACATACATTAAGGATACATACTCAGATGATGATATATATGGCTAATAATATGAATGCATATGGATTGCTATTGCATAGCAAGGCTATAAAAGAGGCGAAATTTTCTAGCATATTTTTTTTTGTTGTCAAGCTGAAGTGATAAGGATAGAGGAGGAGGGGGTTACACACACGGGGGCAGAACACGACAAGGATACCAAGCAATAAACTCTAACAGGCAACCACACACAGGCGGGCGATTTCCTATACAGGCAACGGGTTAGGCGTCTACTGGCTGACACGGGCGGGCGGGTTTACGGGTTCGGGTGCTGTTTGTTTTTCTATATGGTGCAACGCTAGGCCTCCGGGCGGGCGGATTCTGTTTTTGCCGTGCTGTTCCGCTTTGTTTTGGGTTCTGACGTGCTTACCGATAACAGCGGGCGGGTTTTTTCGCCTGCGAAACTATATAACGGCTTTGTATAGCCTTATTCCTTGCGTTTATAGTGCGATTTAAGCCGTGCGGATTTTTCGGGCTGGCTGATTGCCTATCCCGTTTAATCTGTTTGGCTGTTTAACGTGGCTATTGACTTTATTTATTTTATGTTGTATATATATGTATATTCTATACTGTAATATACATATGTATATAAGTCTATTGACTTTAATATGTCTGTTATAGTAGTATTAAGCAAGCGAGGGAAAGGCGAGGAGCTCCAAGCTCCGAAAAATTATAACAGCCAGAACCCGCGTAATGTTATGACGAAAAAAGATTATGAGGTAATCGCTAGTGTTATCAAAGTATCAAAAATATCAAAACAAGCGAAGGAAATAATAGAACAGAATTTTTGCTATGAATTTTTAAAACAAAACCCGCGTTTTGATATAAAAAAGTTTTTGCTAGCTTGTAGAGTAATGGAATAATTATCAACTAGCTTATCCCTTGCAATCCTTGCCGTTACTGATAAGCAACGGCACGGAATACAGGGAAATTATAAAATGAATACTAAAGACTATATAAAATCAGAACTAAAAAAAGTATCAACGCCATACTTTGAATATAAGCCTAAAATCAAAATCATTAAGCCTAACGGCGAAACGAATTGGATTGATATAACAGAAAAAGAACTTGCAGAAATTATAAAAATCTTAACAGCATAAAACAAAAATGAAAAAAGCATATCTATATATAGGATCAAATAACACGACAAAAGAACTTGAAAGCGAAAAGATAGAGTCAATCATATCCGCTCATTTTGACGGCTTTACGACATCCGAAGTCATCGGATACTGGAAAGGTAAAAAAGAGCAAACATTAAAAGTTGAGATCGTAACGGATGAAAGCAACACGGCACTAGTCAAGCTTGCCAAAGAGCTAAAAATCAAGCTAGACCAGGAAAGCGTATTGCTAGAGATAACACAGTCAAACATCGCCTTTATACAATAATATAATCAAATAGCCGGCGAAAAAATAAACCGGCTATGCAATAAAATGGAAAAAAAAAATATATCAATACCCTTTGATGGGTTTTATGAAAGCATATCATCTAGTAACGTAGAGAATAATGCTTTTATGGAATGGAATAAAGACGAAACGTTATGTGATCATAGCGAACTCAAAGACGAAAAAGCGGATGAGTTTTGGAATTATTACATGGAGAATGCCAAACGCCTAGAACTTGAATACTCTAAAGATTATGCGGACGGCTTATTTGCGGAACTCAAAGAACATAGCGGAATTGAATTGACTGCTAGTAACGTGATAGTTGATAGCCCGCGGGAATACAATTTCCGAACTGATAGAATTTTTCTTGATACAGAAAAAAGCAAGCTATTGGAATTATATGCGAAACTTGGCCGCAAAATGTTTGCGGAATATATAAAAGAGAATTTCACATCTTGCGACGGCTTTTCGTCATTTTACGATAACAGCATTGAAAGTGCGGGATGGTCAACGCCGGAAGACTATGATCACAACCAGTGGAATGCGGTTATAGCGTGCTTAGTAAAGCAATACGAAATTGAACTAGCATACATTAATAATTAAACTAACCGCCTAGCGTGTAATACATACCACGCTATGCAATAAAAACATGACAAAGAAAACAGCGAAGTATTTAAAACATATTGAGAATAATACAAAGCGGGCGGATATATCATATCGGGGTGGCGGAATTGAGATAGACGTTACTAGCTTACTGCCTAGAACTAGTGAAGAGAACGGCGGGGATAGTGTTTTAATGACCGCTTATGCGAATTATCTAGGCGGTGGACTTATGGGAAGTGTCCAGAGTGATATGAACGTAGAGCCTACAACGGCCAAAGAGCAAAAAATCGCTGACGAAATGGCGGAAGTATTGAAACGATATTTTTTGAACGTAAGCAATGAAGGCAATATGAAGGACGAATGGAATACAATGATTTACGAAAAAAATCAAGTTATGCCAAATAGCGGGTATTAATTAAAAAACTAAGCGATAAAATCGCATTACAGCCGTTTAAAAAATCAAAACGATATAATAGACAGCTGAAAAATAAAATGAATATAATTGAAGAAAAAAAAGCATATGCGAAAGCGGTTATAGCATCGCAACGGCAGGAACTTGCTAGACTTGCAAAACAGGAAAAACAATATAGCACGGCGAAAGGTATTGAAAAATGGATTGGAAATGAATTTGAAAGCTCTTCCGGCTTAACACCGGAATTTGCGGAATTTGCAAAAGACTATAAGAGAGAATTGAAAAAAATGCTTGGAAATGAAATTGAACTTATATCTTTTAATCGCGGACATTTTTATTTTTCGTATTTTATGAAGAATAAAAATACGGGGAAATATGCTTATGTAATGACTAGCGATGTTCGTCATAATCGCGGAGATGCTTGGTATAACGGTTTTATGGTAAGAACGGCACAGCACGACAAAGATTATACAGGCGGAAGTAACGACTGGACTAGCTGGGCGGAATTAAAAGAAAAAGTATTAAAAATGACGCAATAAAATCGCAATACAGCCGTTTAAAAAATCAAAACGATATAATAGACGGCTAAAAAATAAAATGACAGCATTTAAAATCAATGAACGCTATACAATAGTTTGCGAATGGAAAAAAACCCGAAATGCATTTAAGCATACCGCAACGCTGATAGACAACGGCAACGAAATTGAAAAAGTAAAAATCTGCTATCAGAATAGAACGTGGGAAAGTTTTGAGTTTGAAAGTGTTATTTGTAAGCTGTTAGAAAAAACAAATATACTAACAGGCGAAGAGATAAAAGAGTTTATAAAATTGCTATCCGAAAAAGATACCGAAGCCGTCAATGCACTTTTTGGAGCTATCGGAATGGTGGCGAAGCTAGGCGAAGTGTTTACAAAAACGAAAGCCGAAGCGAATGACTGGAAAAAGAGAATGATACAGGCGGGACTAGGAGCGAGCGGGCTGACTATGCCGGAGGATTGGGACAGTTTAACCGAAGATGTAAAAGAGATACGCCTAAATGGAATTATCAATATGCTTAACGAAAATAAATAATATGAAAAAATACAAAGTTGAAATCGTGGAAAGCCAAAAATATGTTATTGACGTTTTGGCGAAAAATGAAAAAGAAGCGACAGAACTAGCGAGAAAAAAGTTTGATATTGAAGAACAGCACGGCGTAATACACTACCACGAAAATGGCGACAGGGAACTGGCTGTAAGCACGATATATGACGTCACAAATACTGATGACGAATTTAATCCTTAAAATATATGGATAAAAAAAATCTCTTAAAAGAAGTGGAGCAAAAAGAGCTTGACCGCTTGCACGGGCTGAACGAAAAAGACTTGCGAGCCGAAATGGACGAATGGTTTGATGAAGCAATATCTCCGAGTGAGAGCCGTCACGAGCTTATAACCGATTATATGAACGATTATATGCGATATAAAGCTGATGAGAGCGAGGAAGAATTATCAGAAATTTTAAACAAAAAATAATATGACCGAAGAATTTATTAACAGCATAAACAAATAATATGGACAACAACGAAATCTTTAGCGTTGAGAGGGACAGACACGCCGAGTTTATAGACACGATTATAAAGTTTGGCGGGGGATTTTTGATAGCAAGTGTCGGGTTTGTATTGTATATCCACTATTTTCTGGAGCCATTACTAGCTATTTGTCTAAAAAAATAATATGGAAAAAGAAAATGCGTTTATGATTTTGGGGAGTTACCGCAAGCAAGCACGGCGAGCGGGCGTGAGCAAAGAAGAGATAGGCCGCGAGATTATAGCAAAAAATTTACCAGATAATAATTAAAAAAATGAAACACTACTATATACATTTTGAAGTTGGAGAGGGATACCCAGATTATGAGTTTGTGATTAAAGCAAAAGATTTTGAAAGTGCGAAATTCCTTGCCGGAGTTACTCTGTCGGCTGATTATCCCGAACAATTTAAAAGCGATAATGATTTTTATTGTATAGAAATCACAGCGGAACAATTATTGGAACGTTTAACAATTAACTAAAATGGAAAAAGAAAAAAAGGTGTATGTCGTGGATATGTCGGTTAGTAGTTTGTCTTTTGGAGCCGAAGAGATAGAAAAAAACAGCGAGATTTTTATGACCGAAGCGGAAAAATTAGGAAGTGTTTACAGCTTGCACGGTTTTCAAGAAGCTCTAAACAATGAGGAGCTTGACTTATATGCTAGTTACATTTTTATCAATTAAGAAATTAAAATGACGCAAAAACAAATACAAAAATTACGCTCACGCCTTGCGAGTTTATACAACAGTATTAGTGGCGTAAGCATAGAGAATATTATATTGGAAATTGTAGAGCTTGAATTATTATTGGAAGCAGAAAATAACAGATAAATATATGAAACTAAAACTACACCGTGACAAAGTTATATCAATCGTGAAAGGCAAAGACTTAGTAGGCGTGTATGTGAAAACAAATGTCAATATGATTGGAGATGATGAGGACGATATTGTTGTGCCGAAAGGCACGGAAATTTTACTAGCCGAAATGCACCCAAAAAAAGCTGACGCCATTATTAAATTATGGAATAAATAAAATGGAAAATGAAAAAATTAACGAGATTATTGACGAAGAAAAACAAAAAAAGCACCCTTGTGAATATGAAACACAAAATAAATTATTAGAAGAATTAAGAAAAAATAAAAATGAAATACACAATCGGTTGGTGCGATAGCACATCTTTGAGCGAAGATGACGAGGGTAAGAGCCAAGAAGAGATAGCACGGAGCCGTTACAGCTTGCCTGTAAAGGTTGAGATGACAGGAAGCACGGACGATTGGATTGACTTTGATGTTTCGTATGAGTTTGAGTGCGAGCCGAGCGAGCTGAAAGAAAAAGTCAAAGAAATCGTGGACAGCGAGCAAAGAAGTTGGGAAGTTTACTCCGTCACAGATGAAAACAAAAAAGTCGTGCTGACTGAAGAAGCCGAAGAGGACGAGCCGTTAGAAGAATTACCAGAACAACAATAAAATTTATGTTTGAAGAATATCTAAAAGAAATCCATACCAAGATTTATCACGGCACAGATGACGATATGCCTGACGCTTTTGATAATTGGCTAGGAGAAATTGACGGCGAGGAATATATGAAGTGGGCAGAGCTTTTCGGACAGCAGAGATTTTTAGAGGGGAAAAAAGAAGTGCTAACAAAACTACAATGAATTGGGACTTACTCTTAAAAAATCAATGCCCGAAGTGCGGGGCGGAGCTGGACTTTGACGGCGAGGGTTACACTTGCACAGAGGAAGAATGTGAGTTTTATATCACTGAAAAGAGATATGAAGAAATCAAAAAAAACCTAGTGAAATTCTCATAATTTGAGGTTATCCACAGGATATACACAGGGAAAGACATTGACATCAGACACGTCATTATACTATATTAGAAACAAAATCAAAGGTCGTATAATACAACACAAACAAAATGGCTACACACAAACTAACATTAGAACAGATTAAAGCAATCCCGAAAGAATTGGAATTGCTGACACGAGAAGAACTCGCCACGAAATATGCTGTCCACGTCAATTCTATCAATCGCTGGGTAAGAGAATTAAGAAAGCGGGGATTGCTGGAAATTGAAATCACTGACCACAGGGGCGGGGTGAGTATTTTAGACAAATAATTATCAGTAATAAAATAAAACAATGCACAAACCAAAACTAAAGTTTTCGCAAGAGAAAAAACAGAGAGTGAATTTTTACGCCAGCGATATGGAAAAGTCGGGCGTGGATATTACACTGGAATTTCAAGGCGTGGAGCCAACAAACCCGCCGGAATGGAACGACACCTTGAAATGGGGTGCTGGGAAAGGAGTTGAGCTGGCTATGGTGAATATCTTGAAGCAGAACGGGATTGTGGACAGCGAGTTTGACCAAGAGAGTTTAGAAAGCACGAAGATTGAGCGAGAGGGCGTGAAAATTTCTATGAAATTTGACGCCAGAGTGAAAGAAGATATGGAAATGGAAACCGAGTCAATCGGACTTCCACAGAATGAGAAAGTAAAACTGAACAAAGACGAGGTGATTGAAATAAAATCAATCAATAATAAAAACTCGTTTGATATACAGAAATACATTGACGGCTATCCTAGAACGAATTACGTCAAACAGCTTGCTTGCTACCTTGATGCGTTGAATATGACAAGAGGACATCTCTTTGCCTCTTCCATTGACGGGCTGAATTTCTTTTGGTTCGTATGCGAGAAGCAGAGCGAGGGCGTTTATAAGTGCGGGAACACGATTGTGAATATCACAGACGAATACAAGCGGTTCAAAACGATTTGGGACAATCTGAAAAAAGAAATTGATTTAGGAATTTACGGAAAAATCCAAGTGTTCAACGAGCCGAATTGGAATGAAGAAATCTACAAACTTCCTATTGAGAAAGTGGATTGGACGAAACTATCTACTACAGCAATCAGTGAGGCACGAAATAATCGCAAGGTTTTCGGGAGCGAAAACAGCTGGAAGATTTTATATTCTTCCTATCTTGATTTAATTCTTGAGAAGCAGAAAACGAAGCGGGGTTATACCGAAGCCGAGCTTGAAAAAATCAAAGAGCTTACAGCAGGCTATACATCTACAAAGAAAAAGGCCGATATTATCCAGCCAACGCCAGCTAAATAATATGAAAACCTTAATTGACGTGATTATTAGACTTATTCTTGAATTAACCAAAAAATAATATGAATTTAGACAACATTATGCAAAAAGTAGAGGCACAGCCAAAAAACGATTTCCCCAGCGATTTCTACAAGTGGAAAGAGGGTTCAAACAAGATGAGAATTATGGGAGATTTTACGGAAGTAAACACAATCAATCGTGGCGGGAGCTATGCCGGACACGTTACAGCAAAAAATCAGCCTAAAGGAGAGGACAAAGTGCGTATGCAGGGTTGGGCGTGGGCAATGATGAGGGGCGCGACAACTGAAGCGGACGAACTCCGAATTATCCAATGTTCAAAAACTATTCTCGGACAGCTTGTGGCTTTCCGAAATAACCCAGAATACAGCTTTGACACAATGCCTATGCCTTACGACATTGATGTTCAAGCAAAAGACGCGGGGACAAAAGAAGTTGTCTACACGATTGTCGCCTCACGAAAAAACACTGATGTGACCGCAGATGAAATGGCGAAGTTGAACAAAAAGCGTTCAGTCGCGGATATTGTGACCGCCATTATCAACAAGCAAGAGGGAACAACAAGCGCGACAGTTTCGCAAGCGAAAGCAGAGGTGGACGCTTTTGAAGCTCATAGAAATGACCCAAACGGAGCTGACCCAGATAAACAAGTTTTCTAGTATTACCCGCTAACAATAAAACAATGTCAAACAAGGAAAATGACGTAATCTTGGAAACAATCCGAGAAAGGCGGGACGCTTGGCTAGAGAAATATAACAAGGCAGAAGAAGATGTCCACCCTGATGAGGGTGACGGAGAATATATTGAGATTTGCGAAGTGTGCGAGGGAACGGGTGAATACACCACAATGGAAAAAGTATGGGCAGGTGAACCACACGAAGCGCCGATAGGCACGGCACATTGCAACTGCGAAGGCACTCCGAGAAAACAGGTTTATCTTCCAGTAGAAATTATGGAGCAGGCGTTACTAGACGAAGCAATCTTAATGAATAAGCACTAAGATTAACAGCTAACATAAAATTATGGCGAAAAAGAAAAAGGTAATCAAAACCGAAAAAAAAGAAATGGTATCGGAACATAAACATCTAGTCCGAGTGTTGGAACACCCAACAAAAAAAACGCTTAAAAAAGAAGCGAAAAAACAAAAGAAAGAATTAAAAGAATATAAGAAAAAATAAAACAATGAAAAAAGAATTTGACCCAGTGACAGGAATAACAACTTGGAAAATGACGAAGTGGTATAACAAGACAATCCTTGTCTTGGGGTATGTCTACACAGTGATTATAGTTCTAGCGTTCTTAAAAGGATTTTTCTCAGGATTATAAAAAATAAATAATAAAACAATGGAAACATTAAAACTTAGTTTGGTAGTCCCAGACGTTAACCAGCCAAGAAAGCTATTCAGGGCTGACAAAATAGCCAGCTTGAAGCAATCAATCCAGAAATACGGCATTAAGCAACCTCTTATTGTGGAAAAAATGGCAGACGGTAAATACTTTCTCCAAGACGGAGAGAGACGTTTCCGAGCGGCGACCGAACTGGGATTGAAAGAAGTGCCGGTCATTATTGAAAAGTATCAGACAGAATTTGAGCGCCTTGTCCAGCAATTCCATATTCAAGAACAACACGAAGGTTGGACAGCTTCCGAGAAGGCAATGGCGGTGGCTACTATGGCGAAAGAAATGGATATGTCAGCCGTAGAACTTGCAAAGATTTTAGGAATAGCGGAAAGAGCCACCAACCGATATTTGTCTTTCTACAAACTTCTTGATAAGAAAACTTTCGTCAAGAGCCAGATAAATATTGAATGGGCTTCTCCAATCAACGGACTGAACACTTACGTCCGAAGGATTTACTCCAATGTGCTGAATGAAGAGTTTACACGCGAAGATGAAGCAGATTTGGAGCGGTCAATTATTGAACGAATTTCAAGCGGGCAAATTAAAGTTCCGGTGGAACTGACAAAGCTCAAGGACTCGTTCAAGAAAGACCCAAAAGTTGTGAGAGATTTCATTAAGGATGTAAAGATAACCCCAGAGGGATTGTTCCTCAAAACAAAAGCCAAAGGTGCATATCATCTCCGCAATGCCGAGAACAGCGCTGGCTATATTATGAAGCATATTGATGCTCTAATTAAGATTGGAGACGTATCAGTTGATGAAAAGACCGTAGAAATCTTAAAGAGAACAATGAAAATGATTGAGAAGTTCTTAACCGAAATAGAATAAAAGTTAGCCCACTAAGGTGGGCTGACAGTAGGGTGAGGTCTTGGAGACAACGTGCACAATGAGGTTCGATTCCTCCTCTTCGCAAGAAGACACCCTACCGCCAGCTCATCTCATTACAATGTTAAAAGAAGAAGCACTAAAAAAATTAACTGAAGAAAATCCTGGGTATTCTCCACGATATATTCTTTGGCTTTACAAAACAAAGCTCCGAGAGGAAAGATTCAAGCCTGCGTTTTTTAAAGTTGACCCGGCTTTTATGGAAATTAAAAAAGAAAACAGGATAAATCAACCACTCTCAAAATATCTTATTAAGATGCAAAAGAGACACGAGGAAGAAATGGAAAAAGCTCTAATGAGAGAAAAGAAAAAAGAAGCTATCCGAGTAAAAAAAGCCGAACAACTAAAAACTATTTTAGGATTTAGAAATCAAGGATTGACAATGAGACAGATAGGAGTTCAGTTTGGAGTGTCCCACGAAAGAATCAGACAGCTCGTCGCTGATAACCCTGAGTGGATTAAGCGCTTACCGAAGAAGGCACCTGTCCTCCGGTCTAAACCCTGCGGATATGCGAAGTGCCAAAATATGATTACAGGAACAATAACCCTATCGTGGGCTAAGAAATCTAAGAAATATTGCTCCAGTAATTGTTCATTCCTAGCAAAAACAAAAATCCCAGGAATGACAAAGAAGCCAGAAACACATGAAGAATGGCTTGCCTATCATAACACTAGAGCGAAACTTTACTACCACACTCATCTCAAGGGGACAGAAGCGTTCAAAAAAAAGACGGCCGAGCGGAACGCCAGATACGACATGAAACATCCTTATGTTCATAGAACTAATAGAAAAAGACAAAGACCCATACCAAAAAAGATTTACAAATTTAAAAACCCAGGAATATCTGTATGATAAAAAAATTACAGAAAATACCATCAGATAACGATGAGAAAGTAGTATTAGCGGATACTTTTTGTGGATTAAATCAAGTAATTGAAGCCGTGAACGCCTTGATAGATAAAGTGGAGGGGGGAGAGAAAGACAACACACTTTGTAAAGATTGTTTGCACACTACTAGAAAATGTATAAAACATTCCACCCCCACAGAGGAAGAAGTGATTGAGAAATATAGAATAAGAATGATGGATATTATTCACACGGATGTTTTTGCAAAGTCTATTACAGAAGTTTTAAGAGATTTTCTCACCTCTTTCTTAAAAGAAATCCGAGAGCTTAAGTAACCCCTTTAACAAATCAAAAAATGGAAACAGATAAATACAAGGAAATTGATGAGAAGTTTGATGATATGTTTTGGAAAATTTCTCCAATTACAAACAAAGAAGCTGTAATTTATAGCAAAAATGGAAGCATGCCTTTTCTAGGTGGCACAGCTTCTTCAACACCAACAGGAAATCAATTAGATGTAATAAAATCTTTTATTCACTCTCTCCTCTCCCAAATTGACACCGAACACGAGGAGGAGAAAGCGGAGTTGCGAAAGAGGATTGAAGAAATACAGGTTGAATTTCCGTCAAGAGAAAGTGATGAATATGATTTAGGTCGCAAATCAATGAAGTCCGACATTTTATCCATTTTAGACGAGAAGAAGATATGATTGATGTAATTAGACACATTTTTGAGATAATTTATTTACCGATTGGTATGTTGGCTTTGTGGAAGAGTTTTTGAGTAAGTTCTTTACATCATAAATAGGGGATAGAAAAAGGCACTTTGCATATATCACTATATTCAAAGTGTCGTCCTCTGCCCCCTATAAAAATGTAACCCGAAGTTAAAATCTAAGTGGGTTGTGTAGAGGAGTGGCGGAATAGGTAGACGCTACTAAACAGGTATTAGATTTAGGACGAGGTTCAAGTCCTCCCATCGAAAGGTGAGCCTGCGATTGGTCGTTCCTGATTATGCAAGGTGACTATATGTGTAGCTATGATTCCGACATTAAGTTGTGGAAACTCATATCGGGTAAATAGCCACGTCAAATCCTTGCCTCCTCTACACAGCCCATTTAGAAACCTTATCAGCTTAAAAAATTAACCACCCGAAAGGGTAAAATTATGAATAAAGAACAAGCACTTGCGAAAATAGAAGAATTGAAGAAATTTGTAGCGGAGATTGATAGTAAAAAAGAAGAGAAAGTTTTAGGAGTAGCGATTATGTCCCGTTACGGAGGAATAAAATTCCAAAGCACAAAGACAACTTTTAAAGAAGCTGTGATTGAGGGTAAAGCCAACCTTCGCGATGCCGACCTTAGCGGTGCCAACCTTCGCGATGCCAACCTTCGCGATGCCAACCTTAGCGATGCCAACCTTATCGGTGCCAACCTTCGCGGTGCCGAC
>OCZT010003664.1_pt1 | contig 15666 bp, 33 predicted proteins | sample 1539031 | NCBI WGS metagenome assembly OCZT01 (sample SAMEA3539308, study PRJEB22396) | soil metagenome | biome: tundra; feature: field; material: soil | place: USA | collected 2010-05 | depth 0.15 m | reverse complement strand
ATACAGAAAGTCCCTATGGCTTTATGCTTAGGGAAAACCTGCGCCTCAAGCGTGCGCTGGACAATCGCAAACAGAAGACGAAGGCTGAGAAGGAGCAAAGGGCACAGGAGATTCGCGCTGAGATTGAGGAGATCAAAAACCTCGACCGCACGGTGAAGCCTTCCGTTACGGTGCCCATTACCACAGGCAACCTTCTGGAAATCAACATCGCGGATGCACACCTGGGGAAACTTGCGTGGTCTCAGGAGACTGGGCACGAAAGCTATGACTCCAAAATAGCGGACGCCATGTACAGACGCGCACAGAGTGCTCTGTTCGCCCGCGCAGGCGTCAAGTTCGAAAAGGTGCTCATGATCATCGGAAATGATCTCATGAACTCCGACAATGCCGAGGGAACAACCACAAAGGGAACCCAAGTCAGCACAGACGGCAGGTACCACAAAACATTTTACCGAGCACGCACCCTGATGATTGACAGTATTGAACAGGCGCGCAAGATTGCTCCTGTGCATGTCATTGTCATGCCGGGGAACCATGACCGACTCGCTTGCTTCCACCTAGGGGATTCCTTGGAGATGTACTTCCATGCCGACCCTCTGGTGTTCATTGACAATGAGCCTACATCACGCAAGTATTTTCAGTGGGGCAAGGTGATGCTGATGTTCTGCCACGGAGACCGCGAGAAGCGCATGGACATGCCTCTCGTCATGGCTTCCGAGCAGCCCAAGATGTGGGGCGAGACCCTGTTCAGGGAATGCCACACAGGGCATCTTCACCAGACGAGAACTGAGGAGTTGCACGGCGTACGCGTTCGCATTCTGCCATCGCTGTCTCCCCCAGATGCTTGGCATGCAACCAATGCCTACGTAGGGTGCCTGAGAAGTGCCGAGGGTTACATTTGGAACAAGTCCGAGGGCCTCATAGGGCAAGTGTTCTACACTGATGATGGGCAGAAGCCGATCACAACTAAAAGGGAGCTAGTGTAAATGAATCCAGAGTATTTAATTCGCACTCAGTCTGACTTCGCAAACAACTACGGAGTCGGAGAAGTCGTTGTCCCCGGCGTGACTTTGTTTCGCGCCAATGAATACAACCTGTCCCTAGCCGAAGCCAAGAACCTGTTGGCTCGCAAGACAGCCCCCAAGAAGGCGAACTGAAGATGACAGACTCAGCAGTGGTTCAATCCATAGTCATCGGCTTCGGCCATCGCATGAGGTGCGGGAAGGACGAGGCTTGCCGAACGATCCTTAGGGAACGCTCGGGGGAGTACAGCATCAAGCAGTTCTCCTTCGCCAAAGCCCTGAAGCAGGAAGTCACAAGGATGGCCGAGGGTTCCGGGGGAATGCAGAACCTCTTCTCGGACGGCCTCAGGTACCCTGATGCGGGCTACGCGCGCGCGGACGGCAATATCGTGCAGCTTCCTGACTGGGTTCAGTATGACCCAGCAGCCCCGATGGATGACCCCGAGTGTCCCCTGGGTAAGCAAAGGACCTTCCTGCAGTTCTGGGGAGTCTTACGGCGTGAGGAAAGTGTGGATTATTGGGTTGACCAAGTTGCCAAAGCGATTGCTAAGGACAAGCCCGAGATCGCGCTGATCAGCGACCTCAGATTCGACAACGAGATGCGCTTCGTGAAACATTACGGTGAAGCAATTCGCGTTGATCGTCCGAGCGTACGCACAGCAGACGCCCACATCTCCGAGGAAGCCCTCGCGGGTGTCCCCAAGGATTGCTGGGATGATGTAATCACGAACGACTGCAGCCTCGAAGAGTTTAGGAAGCGTGTGTTGTTCAGCTTCGATATGCTGATGTCCACGCATCCTACCGCGCGTCCAGCCTCAGGTGTGTGAAGAGAGATGCGGCGTAGAACACGCCATAGCAAATCTCCTGAGTAGCACACGATTAAACTGAAGACCGCCGCGTATCAAGGGCTCCCTAGTGTTGGAAACGGGAGCCCACTTTTATTTAACGCCGAGCAGAGGAACCCCTAGGGGTACGGCGCAGCGAACGTAGTGCTCTGTACGGAGCGTTCGCGGAGAAGGTTCAAATGAGAAGGTCTATTCTGTCCATCCTCCTGGCGTTGTCGATGGTCGCTCTACCTGCTGCAGCAATCAACATCCCAAAATCTCCGCAGCGCAAAGCTGCACATCAAATCACCTTCGTTGTGCATGAGAAGGATGACGAAGGCAAGGACATCACAGGCCACGCCCTCTGCACAGCTAGTGCTCTGGGTGCCCATGCTCTGCTCACCGCAGGCCATTGCGATGTCGGGGAGACAGACCTGCGCGTGGATAACGAACTCGCAGACCGTACTATCTTCGCGCGCATCAATGACGGGGAAGACCATGTGATCTTCCTGGTTGGCGGGGATGCATTCAGGGATACCATGGCGAAGTTCTACTCCGTCGCACCCGTGTCGAATGAACCAGGGGACGAAGTGTTCCTGTGGGGAGATGGCGGCGGGCTCTTCCCGCCTCAGTATCGACAAGGCAGACGCATGGGCACTACCGTGCTTCCCGAAAAAGAATTGAAAGGCTTGCTCGTACCTGATCCTAACCTCTACATGTTCGACATCAACATCATCGGGGGAGACTCAGGGTCTGCCATTTACGACAAGAAATCTGGCAAGCTTGTATCCCTCGTGACGTACAGCATGGCCGACCATTTCTGTGGGGCCTACAAAATGGACTTCACGCAGGAGCAGATCAACAAAGCAGAGACGTTCTAATTCAAGGAGACTCAGATGAGCACAGCACCGACGATTACCGCAGCAGTACAAAGCGAAGTGGCGGCACTGGCGAACAAGCACATCGGCTTAATCTTCGGCCTCGTGGGAACCATCGTACTCATGATGGGTCTCATGGGGGTCGGGGGATACTTCGGCCTGAAGGCGTTCGACGCCCAGCTCTCGCGGCAGGAAGTGCGTGACGCCCAGTATCAGACGGATCGCACCACGTTCCTGAACACCTTGACGGCACACGACGCTGAGCGTACAGCGGACGCGACCAAGATTGCCCAGCTCGAAGCCCAGATCAAGGCCAGGGACAGCAAACCTCTACCCCCCGCCGTAAAGCCTGGGATGCAGCCCAATGCCAGCGCGGAGCAGGTCAAAAACGCGCTAGGGGCCGTCTACGGCGTCGATGTAGCGGCGGGTACCCCAAAGGTCGAACCCGATGGAAACATCGCCCTGAGCCTCTCCCAAGGGCAGCAAGCCCTATCCGCGCGCCTCGATGCTGACAGGTACGGGGCCGACCTGAAGGACGAAAAAGTTATCAACGGTCTGCAGGAGACCACCATCGGCAGTCTAAAGACAGACCTAAACTCTTGCACATCAACACTTTCCAAGGCCGAGAAGGACATCGCTGGGTTCAAGAAGCTCGCCGTGAAGTCGAAGTGGCAGAGGTTCCTGGCCGGTGCGGAGAAGGTTGGCCTAGTGGCTGCCGGGGCTATGCTCGGGCACATGATTTAAGGAGAAAATATGTTCTATGTAATCTATGCAGTGGCACTCGCGGTAGCAGTAGCCGGGAATGCGTACGACATCTACACGACGGAGAAGGGTCTCAAGGCAGGCGTGGCGGTCGAAGGTAATGACTGGCTCGTCGGACCCAAGCCCTCAGCTCTCGCCCTGTACCTTCGGGACGGGCTGATCAACCTACCCTTCATCGCGCTTCCTCTGGTCTCGCATGTTCTTGGCAACGATCCTTTGGCGTACGGCACATTAGCAGGTCCGGCTGTCATCGCAATCAAGCATGTGATGGGCGGGCGGGCGTGGGCAAAGTTGTTGCTGAAGAAGTAACCTGGGGGTTCCCCAATGGCACTGACACGGGAGTTCAGACAGACAGTAATAGAACGAGCACGGCGAGACCCTGAGTTTCGCATGGAGCTTCTCAAGGAGATCATCCGAGAGGCTGTGAAAGACAACCCGGAGATCATCGACAAAGCAGTGAAGAAGATAGATAAGAAATAGAAAAAGGCTCCACCAAGTCCCGATGCTCTGGGATTCGGTGGAGCCTTTTTTTTGTGTCTACAGGTCTATGGGTGTGGGTGTCACAACCACTGTGGGCGAAGGGTGAGCATAGAAGACGAACTCCCCAGTGCCTGGGTCATCCACGACTACCGTGTCCTTGTCCTGAATCTGCCCACTGTTGTACAGCTTCGCCAACGGGCGTTGAATCATCTTGTCTATTGCCCGCTTCAGATGCCGCGCTCCGTACGCAGGATCGTACCCTTGGGTGGCTAAGGTCTTCTTAGCTTTTGGTGAGACAGCCACGTAGAACAGGATAGCGTCGTTGGGTGATGCAGCGACACGCAGGACTATAGAGTTGAGAATGCGTTCCTCCATAGCCTTCAGTTCCATCTCAACGATGGCTTCAATCTGCGTCTCAGTCAAGGTTTCGAACATCACGATGTGCTGCAGACGGTTCATGAACTCGGGGGAGAACTTAGCCTTAGCTGCGCTCTTAGCCTTCTGCTCAAGTACGGCAGACGCAAGCTCCTCAGAGGATGCTCCGTAACCGATGTCCTTCCTGACCATCTCGCGTGCCCCTACGTTAGAGGTCATGACGATAAGGGTCTTTGAGAAGTTCACCACGCGGTTGTCCCCGAGGGTAAGCGAGGCTTTGTCCAGGATACCCAGCATCAGGTTCCACACAGCATCGCTGGCCTTCTCAATCTCATCGAAGAGAACGATGGAAAACTTCAGCGAGTCTTTGTGGTGCTTGTCCAGTCTCTCCTGAGTGAACGTAGGGCTTGTCTCTCGATGCCCAAGGTACCCCGGGGGTGACCCCAGGAGTTTGGCGATCTCGTGGCTATGCTGGAACTCGGCACAGTCGATGCGCAAGCAGGCGTCCCTCGTACCGAAGAGAGCCTCGGCAAGCGTCTCGCATACGTGGGTCTTCCCTGTGCCGGTAGGACCAAGGAACAGCACATTGCCTACGGGCCTCGTAGGGTCACAGAAGCCAGCGCGGAAGTTCTCAAGAATGTCTGTCAGCACCTGCGTAGCGGCAGACTGCCCCACGACTTTACGGGAGAACTGCTGGAGCAACAGCTTGGTTTCCTTACTGTTGACACTCGGATCGAGTTTGCGCTGCGTTCCTGCTGTCATGTGATCTCCTTACTTCGGTTCTTCCATCAAGAACACCTTGTCATAACACTGTTTGTTTTTCTTCAGCTCGAAATTTAAGGCGTTGAACTTATCATCTAGCCTCCCCAAGAGGAAGGCACGTGCTTCCAAGAACGTGGGGAAGAACTGATTAGCCTTCATTGCTCGCTGGGGGTCTTGCCAGAAAGGGTTGATGTACGTGAGCGTCTTCTCTGTCTCCTTAACCACCTCTCTGGCGGTTATAGAGTACAAATGCGTGTTCACTTCCCACCATGTGCTCATTTGATCTCCTTGTACTTCTCCGTGCACTCATGGCACATGCCATCTCCACGGAGGTTCTCTTGGACAGGCGTACTTAGGTCCCAGGCCACCTGTGCCTTGCATAATGCCAGGGTGTCCGCACCGCCGCTGAGCTTACGCCCCACGGTAGTCAAGCGCCTGATGTGCCACACGTAGGCAGCAATGGTTTCACAGTAGGAGAAGTCATCTGTCATGTAGGTAGTTGTCATCTGATCTTCCACCCATTCTTCCTGCCCTCTTCAAGTTCACGCCTGCACTCTTCAGCAATACTCTCAGGGACAGCGGGCAAAGACTTTTCGCTGACCGCGAGACCCATAACGTGGGCGCGCAGGGCATCCTCAGCATTCCATTTCGCTTCCAGGGGATGCCGCAGACCTGCTTCGTCTGGACGATCCACTTTCCAAGCGTGTGATATGCAGTAGTGGTTCTGCGTCCCTATCTCAGTGATGACACCCTCATTGTTGCAGTCCTTTACGCAGCACTTGAAAGGAACGATAACGCTTATTCTGTAATCCACAGGTGGCTCACCCACGGCTTCCCCCCAGTGCTCTATGCAGTAGAACCTGCCATCATGGAAGTGGGTACCGAAGTGCTCACAGCCTGCGATACAGCATTCAGACTCAGACATTGTTGGTTTCTCCAAAGGTGCACAGGTGCAATTTGAACGTACCCCACACCGTGTGCTCGTAGTCCCAGGCTCTGTGCCGCGTGCTCTGATAGATCAAGGACGCGACCCTTCACCCAGGGTCCAGTGTCATTCACTCTAACAACGACGAAGGTACCCTTAGCAGGATACTTGACCATAAGCAGGGTGCCCAGGGGATAGACGCGTGAAGCACAGGTCATCTTGTGCCGATCAAAGCGTTCCCCATTCGCTGTTCGTTTCCCCTGCTCATGCTTACCATACCAGCTCGCCAAACCTACCGTGGCGGGCTTCTCTAAATTCAACCTTGCTGAACAAAAACTCGTAGTCAGTAGCAGTGCGATCAAAAGTGTTCGCATTGTTGCCTCCTAGTTTGGGGTTAGTCTGCTCCGACACCCATGCTTAGGGTGCCCTTCGCAAACTTTGTGAACCTCTGCATCAACTCCTCTTGGAAGTCTGCCATAGAAACTGCCTGTGGCTTGCTCATGACGAAGTTGATTGCCTCCAGTCCATCTGCCTCAGGGAAGAACCGCATGTACAACTGAGACTTCTGCCAGTCTGTCGCAGCTCCCAGAAATAAGCGTACATCCGTACGTCCCGGGCGCAGCAGTGCTGCATCCAGCTTGTCAATATGGTTTGTCGTCATGAAGAACTGGACACCGCTCGGCGTTTGCATACCGTCCAGTACGTTCAGGAGTCCAGACAAGGTTAATCCCCCTACCATCTTCTCTTCTACTGGGGCCTTGCTGTCCTTGTTGTCTTTTTCCTCGCGCTTCTCGATGACTTTGTTTACGGCGCAGTCTATGTCTTCCAGCACAATCATGGAGTTGCTTCCGGCTTCGCGCACAGCGTCTTGCAATTTGCTGTCACTCATCTCATTCAGCTTCACAATGTACACAGTGCTGCTGTAGTGAGAAGCCAAGCCGGACACCAAGGATGTTTTGCCTGTGCCGGGAGGTCCGTATAGAAGATACCCACGATGGTAGGGCACACCCATTTGTTCATACCACTTCTCGGAAGCCTTGAACCTGTCGATGTCGGCTATCAGTGCATTCTTCGCCCCGCTTGGCAGGATTACGGAGTCAAGGGGACGCGGGGTATAGGACCAAGCAGTGTACCAGTTGCTGCCTGACCAGCACTTCAGAGTGGGAGTCTCTGTGTATGCTTTTTCGAAGTCGGAGTGAATCTCAGTCAAGATGTTCTTGAGAAATTTCTGGTCTCGTCCCCATGTCCAGAGGTTGTAACTTTCTTCACGCCTGGAGTTGTACCCCTTCTTCTCCGTAGCACGCGAGAAGCTGATGAACAAGGGGCGCTTGTGATAGAAGAACCAGTGGTTACCGGGAGCAGGCTTCAGGGACATCTGGTACCCGCTCGCCCTGCATGGCGTGAATGCATCGACGTTGCGCATACGCTTGGAGTACTCTCTACTTTGGAACCACCACTGCACCCACTCGAAGGAGGCGTGGTCATCGGTGATGTTCATACTGATGGTCAATTGTCGCATGACGAAGTTCTTGATGGCCACAGGGATGCCCTTGAAATACGCGGCTATCCCGCCGATCACCATTAGGAGCAGCCCACCAGATGCGAACTGGTTCTGGCCATGAAGCAGCGTGGTCGTGATTGTATTTAGTATCCCTGTGCTCATTTGCCCCCCATTACCCAGTCATAGTACCAGTCATAAAACCTGAGGAACCATGGCATTACTAGTGCGCCGACCAACACCACCCCCATCGGAAGAGCAATCATGAAAAAGAACATCAGCCCTGCGTTCATTTGCACTCTCCTTTAATGCTTCACGTTCTTACGCGGTTCCGTTCTCTTCCACTCTTCACCATGTGACCTCAAAAACGTCGTGATCTCGGGCCAGCGGACGCACAAGGAAGTCACATACTCGCAGCCTGACTTATGGTCTCGTAGCCGCCCGCCCGCTCTAACTCCACAGGCATAGCATGGTGTCTCAGGTAGTGGGTCCATGGTTCACTCCTTAGGTTCTTTGTAATCCTTCATCATGTGGAAGCCTAGCAACTTCAAGGCGCTTTCCAGTTCCCTCTTGTGATCCTCGATGTCCAGCCCAGTCTTCCACAAGTCATACAATTCGGTCAGGAACTGCAGGCGAGTACCCACGTCAGCCATGGAGCCCGTCTTGATGGCGGCGTTAAGATTCTCTGGGGTCATAGTCACCTTCCCATGTGAATGCTGAGTGTGATGCCAAGCAGGGAACCGAGCATGCAACCAAGGGTGTATCCTACCCACTCTAGGGTCGTCTCAGTTTTAGCGATGCGTTGGATAAGCCAGAAGTTCAACGCACCAATCATACCATCTGAGGTGACTGCACCCATGCGGTTTCCCTGGGAGATGTAACGGTAATTGACGGTGATCAGGGCGTAGGCTACGAGTTGGCTGAGGAAAAGGATCAGGAACTTCTTCACAGCAGCCACGTAGCGACCGCTGTGATCGCTGCCCCGAGGAAGAAGTAAAGGCCCCTGCGCCAGTCGTGCGCGCAGAGGAACCCTAAGGATGCCCCGACACTCAGGAGCACATTGAGAATTGCGATGCGATCTCCCCAGTTCATTGCCACACCCCCGTCAACGCTTGTTGTACAAGTCGCTTGGCTCTGTCCCCGACTTCGTTGTACCACTCGGACTGCACCAGAGCTTCGGCAGCACCGACGTATTTTCCTTCACTCATGTAGGCCAGCATGTGATAGAACTTTAGCAAGCCCCCGACACCTATGTTAAACCCAAGATTTTGGAGCACGCCATGCCGAGCATCATCCAGACTCACTACCCACGGCAGCTCCCGTTGTAGGAGCGCAGAGATACGCTCCACGTCTACCCCGAGGATTTGCGTAGCCTGCACCTCAGTGATTGGGAACTTCAGGTCAGGCAGAGGGTTGGCATCTAGGTTGTGGCCGTAGCCAACGGTGTGCTTGCCAACGGCATCCTCGTACATGTCAGCTCGGAAACCTTCGTCTCTTTTCAACTGACTTATGATGTCGGTGATAACCATGGGACTCCTCCAGAAAATTTTCCCCTCGCACGGGCGGATTTCAGTGACTTACAATGATTATGATACCGGCAGCGGACAAAAATGCCAGGGCTAATAGTATAAGTCCAGCGGCTGCTCTCTTCATAATGGCTCTCCATACTTCGTTTTGAAGCCTTGAAGAAGCCCAGCAAAATCTGTTGTGTCGTCTGGTCCATCTTCTAGCAAAGAATTGATGCAGGCCCCATTGCCCTGAGGTATTAGCCAATCCACAAGGGCTTGCCAATCTTCACGCTGCTTTTCACTAATCATAGTTCCCTCCAGGCAGAGTATAGCAGTGAAATTGCCACAGCCTCCAAGATGATGCTGAGGGCAACCGTTGGCAAAGAGTCGTATGTCTGGGACTGCAGCAGAAGTACAGTTCCCAAGGCCAACAGGATTCCTCCACCCCAGTATTTCCTAAGCATTCAAGACCTCCTCATACCACGCTTCGATGCGCCTGCTGGACTTGTGCTCCGAGTAAACAAGGCTGAACTCACGGACAGAGTACTGTATTTCCGCGAAATTCCACTCCCTGCTGCGAGGCTTGATCCTAATGGGAACCTTGAGCGAGTACGGCATAGTCTCCACGCGCTCATAGTATACGCGTTCGCAGCCACATGCTGTCTTCAAGTGAACCTTAGCCTGCAATGGGCACCCCCAAGGATATCAACTCGCTGTCGCTGAGCACAGGTACCGCAGCCGTGACCGTCACGTTCCCTACGGTAGCTTCTGCCACGTGGAATTTTGACACGGTGACCTTGCACGCCTTGCGGCACCCCGAGCAATGCCATGTGCCCATCCCCTGTTCCAAGGCTTTCTTCTTATCAACCTTGACGCAACCGGGCTTTGAGGCGGGCAGGCCGCAGCACACGCTTGTGTACGTGTTTACGGGGCCACGCGGCTTCGAGACTGGCTTCGTATGTGGTTTGCTGCGGGACTTCTGTGCGAACTTGCTCTTCCCGTGTGGCCGTGATGTAGTAGTCAAGTTCTTTCCGTTCCTCGGGGTAAAACTCGGCTTCAATTTCCCAGTCACGCTTGGAGTCTTCTGATTCGTTAAATTCGACATACACGGCCACTCTCCTGTATTAGATTTTTACTTTGGGAAATACACGTGCGTCAACTGCTTGAATCTTTGCAAGAACAACTTCTCGGCTTGCTCAGATGTGACGGGACAGATCGTACCGTACAAAGGCTGGATGTTGAAGTCTGGGATGGAGTTCTTGAGCAAGTCACGCTGCTCCGTGACTAGCAGAACCATGTCCGCATCCTTCACCTCGGTAGGTTCCACGATGCCCATGTTGAACCAGCCGCAGATTGCACGCATGACACGCTTCTCGTGCGCGCGGTAGGGCTCCATGTTCGGCATGTGCTTCAGGGGCCGAGGCACGTCCACACAGTAGGCTTCGCTGGCGTCGTGCATCAGTCCCCACAGTGCGTGCTCCTCAGGGCAGACGTAGCTGACGCGGTAGGAATGCTCAGCCACGCTGTAGAACTCTTTGCAATGCCCAGCGAATCGGCACAGGAGAGACAGCGAGTGTGCGATGTCTTCGATGCAGATTGGGGACGCCTCGGGCTCCTCGAAGTCGAAGAGGATGCCCGTGTATGTCCTGATGGCGCTCTTGGTCGGCTTGCGCACCGGCTTGTTGCACCGGGCTTGGCTGCACGTTTCGTCCCAGTCGCTCATACCTTCACCTCGTTGTCTTTTCCGCTCAAGGCTTCGAGCCTCTGGCGCAGGATGTCGAGCACCTTGGTGTCATTCCTCAGGGTTGTCTTCAGGTTGGCAAGACCGTTGGCAATCTTCTCGCCATTGAGACTATACCACGATCCTGACATCTCAAGCAAGCCCTGTTTTGCAGCATGCGTGATCAGGTCACCGATGTAGTCGAAGCCACATTGGAACGATGTGCCCGGGTAGTAGAGGTCAACCAGGGTTTCCCTAAGGGGCGTCCCGACTTTGTTCTTTACTGCCTTCAGTCGAAGCGTGTGTCCCACCAGGGTAGTGCCCAGCTTGATCTCATCCTTGCGGCGTACGTCCAGACGGATGCTGCTGTAGAACTTCAGCGCGCGGCCCCCTGAGGTGGTCTCGGGGTTGCCATACATCACGCCAATCCTCTCACGTATTTGGTTGATGAAGATCACTGTGACTTTGTTACGGGCACACTTGGCAGTTAGAATGCGTAGCGCCTGAGACATCAAGCGCGCCTGCAGCCCAACGTGTGCATCCCCAATTTCCCCAGCCAGTTCAGCCTCAGGCACAAGAGAAGACACGTCATCCACTACGATCAGCCCCACACATTGGGAGTCTACCAGGGCTTCCACAACCTGCAGTGCCTTCTCGCCACTATCCGGCTGGTTGAGCACGAGGTCATCCACATTCACGCCGAGGTTCTTGGCGTACCCCAGGTCGATGGCATGAGCGGCGTCAATGAAGGCCGCGATGTCACCTTGGGATTGTGCCTGTGCAATTGACCACAACGTGAAGGTAGTTTTACCCGCTGACTCTGGCCCGAAAATTTCTACCACGCGCCCACGGGGAATTCCTCCCGTTTGGATCACATCATAGTCCAGCGTCGGCAGCTTGGTACTGATGCTGGGGATGCGAACAATATTCTTCGCCCCCAGCCGCATCAGCGAGTTGGTTGTCTCGTGCTTCGTGTCCAGCATCTTGCCCAACGCGAAGAGACGCTTGAACTTCTCGACATCCGTAGTCGGGGCAGTCACCACAACCACGGGAGCCTTCTGCTCTTCTTTTTTTTTACCGAACGCCATAGGCTTTCCCCTTCATCGGGACAATGAAAAACTTATCCTTCGGGTAATCCATCTGTCTGATCTTCAGCTCCCTGTTTGCTTGTTCCTTGGAGAGAGAAGGGCCGTCCCAGAGCTTCAGGTTATCATTCTTGAGGAGCTTGTAGATTGGGTATATCATAGGTCTCCTTTAGGAGTACTTTTCAATTGCTTCGATCAAGTCTGTGAGGCGCTTGACTTCTTTCTTTGCGTCGTGCGCGGCTTGTAAAGCATCATTGCCACGTTTCACAAGTATCGCATCGGTACTGGTGGGGTAGGTAAACGAACAGAAGCCGTTGTCGATGATGAAGTTCGCCAAGGTATTGTACCGTAAGTCCTGCTTCTGAATCTTGCGGGAACGCTCAGCTATCAGCCCCTCCAGCACTGTCCTGAGGGTCTTCACTTCTGGTCTGCCCTTGCAAGCAGTAAAGTCAAGGCTCCTAAGGTACACTCGGCTGTGATCACACTTCGTGCATATGTCGTTATCACAGTTGTGGTAAAAGCCATCATTCGGGTGTTGAAAGTTGTGAAACATTTGCTTCCTCCTTGACGTTCATGATGCTGCCTTCGATCCCCGAGGCGGCTTGGACTGCGGGGCTCTCGTATTCCTTCAGCAGTTTCTTCTGTAGGAATTTACCAAACACCTTGGTGAACTTCGTCCCGTGCACTGCGATGACTGCCTGGGTACCGCCGTGCAACAGCAGCTTGTGCACTGAGGACACACCATCGGGACTGACTGAGAAGAATGCTTCCCAACACGGCCAACAGTTGGCATTGCTGGGAGGAATCCTCAGGTCTATCTTGTGTCCGCAGGCGTTGACCGTGCTGTGCCGTACAGTGAAGTTCGCAGCGCGCCACTCACGCACCTGCTTGAGCGTGGGTTCAGGCTGAGGGACAGGCTTGGAAGCCCCCAGGTCGGCGTCCTGTAAAGCCTCGGGGTTGACTGTGGTGATTGCTTCATCCATTGAGTATGTCCTCCGCGTTCACGGGTTCTTCTGGGAAGTGCATGGGTTCTGGTCTATCCTGCAGCAGGTTGTTCTTTGCTCGGTAGTAGAGGACTCTATAGTCCCCATCGTAATTCATGGAACTACGTAGGAATTCTTGTCCAAGCGTGCATTGTAGATCGACAGGGAGCAAACCATAATCGCCTTCCACAGAGAGTTGTAGCAACACTTTGTAGTACAGTGGGGTAAGAATTCGTTTTGCTTTTATTTCCACGTCCGCTGTAAAGTCGATTGCTTCGGCTGTGACTACTCCCTGCTTCAACTCTGCGCGTCTCATGCCTTGTTGCGGCGTACCTTTCAGCACAGAATAAAGCGCGAGCACATTGAGAAAGGCATCTCGATATGTGACCGCCTCTACTTGCTTGTTCATTTTTTCTCTTTCTTGGAAGGTTTGATCGGACCTGTTGGCGATCCGTAGATCATCTTCTTTTTGTACTGTGCCTTGCCTATTAAACCATAGCGTCGTTCTCCAAGAACTTCGGTTGCGGGAGGACTATCATGGTAGCTGGCAAGTGCGCGCAGAATGTTGGCCACATTTTCTGGGTCAACTTTTTCAAGTAAACCATAAGCGCGGTTTATTCTCCAGTCCAGTTTTCCGCGTATCATGCCCGTCTTGTGGTTGTGGTCGATGTTTCCCATAGCCTTGGTAAGCAAGAGGCTAAACTGAGGGTCACCTCTTTCAAAGTCTTCTATTTGCTTCTCTTCCTCCAAAGTTATGCGGTAGAGTTTCAACGTGCGGTTGCGCTTGTTTTTCTCTTTTACTTTGGCTTTATTCTCTGCATAATACCTTGCGCCCTGTTCCTTATCGTAGGGCTTTCTGCAGTCTTTGCACCAAACATCTAGCTGTTTCCCTGCTCTTCCTTCTTTTGTCTTTTGGTCGTTCTTGTGGTAGAAACAGCTTTCGTCTTTTTCTTCTTCACACTTCGAACAACGCTTTTTACACATGCGTGGTTCCCAAAGGCAACGCTCGGTACAACGATTTTCCGCGATTGAGCACGGCGTAATCCAAGAGACCTTGCTGTCGCAGCATCCTGAGGACGCGATCCGCTGAGCTGGGGCTGACGCCACCGGTCGCGTTGTTATTGACGTAGAAGCGGAGTTGATCCGCAGTGAATGCCCCGTGGCTGCCCGCGTCGTTCAAGCGCTGCCCGATGAATTCCAAGATTGCTTCCTTGGTTGTAGCTGCTACGCGATTGAGTTGCTGTGTCTGCTCTGTCATGTTTTCTCCTCTGGGTTGTTCAATCGACATCGGACAAGGCTTGTCAAGTTCTTTCATTCCATGCCTGTCAGACTTTCTACAAAGTGTACAGACTTCATCGTATAGACTCGAATCTGAGTAACGCGTCTTGTGTGTGGGGTGGCTCATGCTGCCTCCTGAAACTAAAATGTCGGGCACCCTCTCGGATGCCCTGGGTACTACTGCTCAATCAGCTTCTGCACAGCATCTCCCGAGTTGTTATAGTAGGCGAGGCCGCGTTTCTGCGCGGCGGTGAGGTTCCCGTGGTCAGAACGCTTGCCGATGCGGAAGATGTGTGCAGCATACTTCGCCTCCACACGCCTCAGCACACTGAGGATATCCCCAGTGTCGGCACTTACCTCGACCGCTTCCTCTGCTTTCTTCCAAACGTCTGCCATTGTGTCCTCTCTTTAGCCGTTGAGTTTTACGACACCGATGTGGTAGGGCTTCCAAGCAGGCGTGATATAGCTTCCAAGCCTAGCTGCCTCTTCGGATTCATACTCGCGTATGCTTGTGGTGATGGCTGCATCGAAGGCATTCCAAGGGTTGCCTTTGTAAACGTTCGCGTACGAAACTTTTTCGTACTCAAACTCGGCTACCGCCAAGCGGCTCGGCAGCGCCAGTGAGTCGGCCATTTCTTTGCTGTGGAAGATACCATTGCCTGTTTTGTGTACTCCGTATGTTGCTCCCATCGCACCTCGTTCTCCCGCTGGATACACGTTGATAAAGCCTTGTACCTTCATTATTTTCTCCTTAGATTGTGATCTCTCCCTCGGTCGGTATGCTGACCGCTTGGGGTTCTTCCATGGTGACTGCTTGGTAGCCCCCGCCTTCCAGGGGGATACTGCCTTGCGGTAGTTGCTCAGGTGTCATGGCTTTCTTCTGCTCCTCTTTTATGGAGCGTACTTGAGAGCGCGCGCCGTCATAGTAGAGCTTCGTCGTGCCGCCAGCGGAGTATCGGGACAGCCCGACCGCCACCTTCATGATAGGCTCGAAAGACATGCCGCTTTCTACAAAGCCCTGTTGTTGTGTTTCCCATTCGGACTTCTTCTGCTCACCCACCACCGCGCGCCACAGCGTAATCATGCCGTCGCAGTCCTTGGCAATCTGCGAGCTGCCATCTACGTCGTTGGTGCTGATGGTTTGCCCCTTCTCAATGCGTTTCGGTTGCAGGATGCGAATCATCTTTATTCGGTAATCCTTGGCGAGCTTGGCGAACCCTTTACTTATTTGGGAGAGCTGCACGGTGCGATGAGCTTGATTCTTGAGAGTGTCATCACACAGACGCTGTAGGTTATCAAACATGACCCACTTAACGCCATAACGCCTGATGCAATCTCTAATAAGCTTGAAAACATCCTCGGGCTCCTTGACCAACATTGGGTAAGCGAAGTACAAGTCCGCACCACGGCTCTGTTGAATCGAACGAGCAGTGCTGCAGCCAGCCTTCAGCTCTTCTAACTTTGCCTTCGCTTCGGGTGTCCCGGGCTCGGTGATCGTGTCTTCGAATCCGGTGACGAGGGCGACCCACTTGCGTGCCAGCCGTGCCTGAGTCATTTCAAGGCACA
>OCZT010003663.1_pt1 | contig 15673 bp, 13 predicted proteins | sample 1539031 | NCBI WGS metagenome assembly OCZT01 (sample SAMEA3539308, study PRJEB22396) | soil metagenome | biome: tundra; feature: field; material: soil | place: USA | collected 2010-05 | depth 0.15 m | reverse complement strand
AGATCAGTGGCCCCATCTCCGTGCCCGCCGTCTCGGGGTCGCCGACGCGGAACCGCGCCGTCGCATCGACGAGAAGCTTTAGAAAGCGGTCGTACACCGACTTTTGGACCAGGATTCGCGAGCGGGCGCAGCAGTCCTGGCCGGCGTTGCCGAAGACCGCGCCCGGTGCCGACGCCGCGGCGCGCTCCAAGTCGGCGTCCTCGAAGATGAGATTGGCGGACTTGCCGCCCAGCTCCAGCGTCACCCGCTTGACGGTCTTGGCCGCGCCCTGCATCACCTGTCGCCCAACCTCGGTCGAGCCGGTGAAGCCAATTTTGGCGACGTCGGGGTGCGCGATCAGCCGCTCACCGACCACGGAGCCCGGTCCGACGACCACGTTGACGACCCCTTCGGGTATGCCCGCCTCCAGCGCCAGCTCAGCGAAGCGGATCGCGGTGAGGGGTGTGAGCTCCGCGGGCTTCAGGACGACGGTGTTGCCGCATGCGAGCGCCGGCCCGAGCTTCCAGCTGGCCAGCATGAGCGGGAAGTTCCACGGCACGATCAGCCCGACCACGCCCAGCGGTTCGCGGAAGGTCAGGTCCACGCCGCCCGCGACGGGGATGGTTTCGCCGTAGTGCTTCTCCACGGCTCCGGCGTAGAAGTGGAAGACGTCGGCGACCATGCCCACCTCCCACAGCGAGTCACCGAGCGGCTTGCCGACGTTCGCCGTCTCCAACCGCGCGAGCCCATCGGCATTTTGCTCGACGAGAGCCGCCACGCGACGCAGCAGGCGCGCTCGGTCGGCCGGCTTCATCGCGCGCCAGGCGGGATACGCGGCGCGGGCGGCGGCAACCGCGCGATCCGTCTCCTCGATCCCCGCCCGCTCGAGCTGCGCGATGGGCCGCTCGGTGGCCGGGTTGAGAACCTCTAGTGCCAAAGTCGCATCACCCGCGCTCGAACAGCCTCTCGCGCTCGTAACCGGTGACCACCTTGTCGAACTGCGCCTGCTCGGTCCGAGCGTAGTTGAGGTAGTGGTCGACCACGTCGTCGCCGAAGGCCTGCTGCGCCATCGCGCCTCGCTCCAACTCGCCGATCGCATCTCGCAGCGCGTGCGGGAATCGCTGCACTTCCGACTCGTAGGCGTTGCCGGTGAAGGCCGGAGGAAGCTTGAGCTTCTTCTGGATGCCGTGCAGCCCGGCGGCTAGAAGGGCGGCGAATGCCAGGTAAGGGTTGACATCGGCGCCCGGAATGCGCGACTCGGTGCGCAGGTGCTGGCCGTGGCCGACGATGCGGAACCCGCAGGTACGGTTGTCGTGGCCCCAGGCGAGGGTCGTCGGCGCCCAGGTGCCGGCGGCGTATCTCTTGTAGGAATTGATCGTCGGAGCCAGGAAGATCGCGAGCTCGGACGCGTGTGCGATGTGGCCGGCAAGGTAGTGCCGGAATGTCGCCGACTCGCCGTCGAAGGAATTGCGGCCCTCGCGCCAAAGGCTCGAATGGATGTGGCATGAGCTGCCGATCCAGCGATGGTCGGGCTTCGCCATGAACGTCACGGAGCAGCCGCGCTGGTGCGCCATCTCCTTGATCCCGTTCTTGTAGATGACGTGGTTGTCGGCCATGGTCAGCGCGTCCGCGAAGTGAAAGTTGATCTCCTGCTGGCCGGCCCAGGCCTCACCCTTGGAGCTCTCGACATTGATACCGGCTTCCTTCATGCCGTTGCGGACCGCCCTTATGAAGGGTTCGTCGTAGCTGGTCGCGAGGACGTGGTAGTCGAGGTTGTACGGGACGGAAGGCGTGAGATCCATGTAGTGCTTGGCATGCGCTTCGGCGTAGGTCTCCTTGAGCAGATAGAACTCGAGCTCTGATCCGAACATCGGCTCGAAGCCGAGCTTGCGTGCTCGGTCGATCTGCGCGCGTAGGATCTGGCGAGGCGACGGCCGGACGGGTGACCCGTCGTGCCAGCCCACATCGCACAGCACCAGGGCCGTGGCTTCGAGCCAGGGGATGCGGCGAAGCGTCGCGAAGTCGGGCCGCATGTCGAAATCGCCATAGCCGCGCTCCCAGCTGGCCATGTCGTAACCCGGCACGGGGTCCATGTCCATGTCCACGGTGAGCAGGTAGTTGCAGCCCTCGGTCGATTCACCATGGGCGGAGGACTCCACGAAGTACTCGGCGTCAACGCGTTTCCCTACCAGGCGCCCCTGCATGTCGGTCATCGCGACGATGACCGTGTCTATCTCGCCCTTCTTGACCAGGGCCGCGAGCTTGGCTCGAGTCAGCAACCGCTCACCCTTTCTTGTGGCGGCTACCGGCTCGGCCGACGAAGCGCTCAAAAAGGGAGCGCGCCCATGGAAGGTCGCCCGTCAGCTCCTCGGGATGGCACTGGACGGCGACGACGAGACCATCGTCCGACTCGACGCCTTCGATGGTGCCATCCTCGCCACGCGCGGTCTGCCTGAGCCCGGGAGCCAGCGACCGCACCGCTTGATGGTGGAAGCTGTTGACCTGAACTGAGCTGTCGCCGGCGGCGCGGCCCAGCTCGGAGGCCGGGTCGACCTCGATCCTGTGGGCGATGTGACTCCGGCCGTGGCCCTGTACGTCATGGCCTTCGAGGTGCTGGAGCAGGCTGCCGCCCATGGCCACGTTGATGACCTGCTGCCCGCGACAGAGGCCGAGGACCGGGATCTCTCCCTCGCGCGCCTGACGGAACAGGTTCAGCTCCGTGTCGTCGAGCTCCCGATCGATTGGGCCGACCTTCGGATCCGGCTTCTCCCCGTACAGGGCAGGGTCCACGTCCCAACCGCCGGGCAGGAGCAGTCCGTCCAGCGGTGGGAGCGTGTCGCTCCCGGCCATGAGGTCCACCGGCTCGCCACCGGCGGCCTCGACAGCCCGGCGGTAGGGCTTGTAATAGTCCAAGCCCCGCCGCGTGCTGACGGTGATCCCGATCTTCGGGCGTTCTTTGCGCAGCGCCGGCCCGCTAGCCGGCCGCGGCGAGGTCTGCCTCGATCTTTGCGAGCTCATCGGCTGTGCCCTGAACCTTCGGCCCCTTGAACCAATTCCTTGCTGACAACAACCACCACGCGCCGGTACCGACCAACACTACCGCGACCGCAACGATGGCGTAGTTGAACGTCTTCAGGTCAGTGCCGGGCGCCGCTTGCGGGAGCACGAAGAGAATCGCGATGAACACGATCCACAGGACCGCGATGATCCCGACCGGACGGCTCCACCGGCCCAGGTGCCACGGACCCCGCTGGAAACGGTCCCCGGCCATCAGGCGGAGAAAGATCGGGATGCCGTAGGCGATGTAAAGCCCGATCACGGCGATCGAGGTCACGGCCGCATAGGCGACGGGATTCCAGAGGTAGGGCAAACCAAGGATGAACGCGCCCACGGCTGCGAACCAGATCGAGTTGGTCGGAGTCCGCGTGCGAGGGTTGATCTTGTGCCAGAACTGCGAACCGGGCACCGCGCCGTCGCGGGAGAACGCGTAGATCATGCGCGAGTTGGCCGTGACCGAGGACATCCCGCAATAGAACTGCGCGCCGACCACGATGAACAGGAGGAAGGTGCCGAGATTCTTGCCGACGGCATCGACGAAGATCTGGGCGGGCGCGACCACCGCGCCGGCCTCAGCCGTGTAGTTCTGGATGGCAGAGGTGACTCCGATCAAGAGCAGCCATCCCGCGAACAGTGAGATGACGATGGACCAGACGATCCCGCGAGGCCCGGCCACGGCGGCATCCTTGGTTTCCTCGGTCATGTGCGCCGAAGCGTCGTAGCCCGTGAAGGTGTACTGCGCGAGGAGAAGGCCGATGAGGAAGACGTACACGGAGGCGCCCCCGAAACTGAAGCCCGTGTTGTTCACGAAGTGTGTGAAGACAAACGACACGGATTGGTGGTGAGTGCCTGCCGGTGCGAGTCCAGTGCCGGGGATGAAGAAGAGGCAGCCGACGATGATCACAACGCCCGCCAGGTGCCACCACACCGAGATGTCATTCAGGATCGCCACCAGTCGAACACCGAATGTGTTGAGCAGGCCGTGCAGGAAGAGGATGACCGCATAGACAACGATGATGTGTGGCGGGTCAAGCGGGTAGTTGAAAAGTTGGTTGAACCAGGCGGACATGAAGAAGGCCCCGCCGAAATCGATACCAGCCGTCACGGCGATCTGGCCGAGAAGGTTGAACCAGCCGGTGAACCAGCTCCATGCGGCGCTGTTCTTTCCACCCAGCTTGGCCGACCAGTAGTACAGGCCGCCCGCGGTGGGATAGCTCGAGCAGACCTCCGCCATGGCGAGGCCGATCAGGGTGACGAAGATGCCAACCAGCGGCCAGCCGATGTTCATGATGACCGGACCGCCGGTGTTCATCCCGTAGGCGTAGAGGGTCAGACAGCCGGACAGGATCGAGATGATGGTGAATGACACCGCGAAGTTGGAAAACGTCGACATTCGCCGGCGCAGTTCCTGCGCGTAGCCCATCCGATGGAGTGCTTCAACGTCCGAATCCCGGGCCTGGACACTCATCCCTCGCTCCTCCCTCCGCACCGCGCGGCAGCGCCTATCGCCCGTCCAACATGGGCTCGCGCGGAACCTAGCAGGGGTTAGGATCGTTGTCAAGGATGTGACGGATGGACCGCCAATGGACCGTCTTGTAACAAACGACACAGCCCACGACTCCCGCGTCGGGGAGCTGGTCAAGCACCGGCTCGGCAGCCTCAGCCCCGCGGAGAGGAAGCTGGCGAGGGTGCTCCTGGCTTCCTATCCGATCGCCGGCCTGGAGAGCGTGGCCAGGTTTGCCGAGCGGGCTGGGGTCAGCCCGCCCACCGTGACGCGCTTCATCACCAAGCTTGGCTTTCGCGGCTACCCCGAGTTCCAGGAAACGCTGCGCAACGAGGTGCAAGCTCGCTTGAGTTCGCCTCTGGCCCGTTTCCGGGATGACCCGCCGGGCCGCGGAACCGATTCCGTTCTCAGCCATGCCCTGGAGGTGTCAGGCCACAACCTCAAGGCGACGGTGGACCTCCTCTCTCATCGCGACGTTGAGGAAAGCGTTGAGCTCCTGGCGGATGTCCGGCGCCGGGTGATGGTGCTGGGCGGCAGGGTCAGTGCCCCTTTGGCGAGCTACCTGGCCGGCCAGCTGCACCTCTTGCGTCCGGGGGTCGGCGTGGTGGACTCCGAACGCAGCGCGCCCGCCCAGCACCTGATCGACATGAGGAAGAGCGACGTGCTGGTGGTTTTCGACTACCGCCGCTACCAGTCAGACACGATCGAAAGCGCAAGGGTGGCCGCCGCGCAGGGATGCCACGTGATCCTGTTCACCGACCCGTGGCTTTCGCCCGCCTCTGCATTCGCACGCCAGGTGCTGGTGACCAGCGTGGACACGGTCGGCCCGTTCGACTCGCTGGTGGGCGCGATGGCCGTCGTCGAGGCGGTGGTTGCAGCGGTGCTGGGTCGCCTCGGCACGCGCGCCGAGGCGCGCATGCAGAGCCTCGAGCGGTTGCGAGCGGGCGACGTCCTGGCGGCCACTGACGAGTAGGCGGCGAGGCGTAGGTGGCCGACGCATCCCCTCCTGGAAGGCCTGTGCTAGCATCCGACCACAATGGGTACGCACTACGAGCGTAGTGATTGCAACGCTCCTGCGCCTAGGTCGCCAGCGGTGCGAACCGATGGTTGAGTCTGCCCCGGACATCGCAGCGAGACTGACCCAGCTCGGGTTTTCTCAGTACGAGGCGCGAACCTACCTCGGGCTGCTGACGTCCGACGGTGCGACCGGCTACAGCGTCGCCAACGCGACGGGCGTGCCTCAGCCGAAGGTCTACGAGACGCTTCGGCGGCTGGTTGATCGGGGAGCCGCCGTGCAGACCGCCGAGCGGCCGGCTCGATACGCCGCGGTCGAGCCCTCGGCGCTCCTCAAGGCGCTGGAGGAGCAATTTGCCGAGCGTGTCGAAGCGGCGCGGCGCAGCCTCGAAAGTCTGCCCGCGCGGAAAGCTCCCGAGCAGGTGCTCCCTCTATCGCGCCTGGACGATCTTGGTGCGGCGATCAATCGCGCCATCGACGCGATCACTCAGGCCCGCCACCGGGTGTACCTGAGCGGCCGTCACGAAGAGCTGAAGGGCCTCGCTGAAGCCGTCGACGCCGCATCCGACCGTGGTGTCGAGTTCGTCATCGTCCACTTCGGCCGCCTCCCGTTTCAGCCGCCTCGCGGCAAGGTCATGCGTCACGCAAGCACCGAAGGCACGCTGTACCAGTCGCGCAAAGCGCACCATCTCGCGGTGGTCGTCGACTCCAGGTGGTCGCTGTGGGCCCTCGCGCGCGACGGAAGGCAGTGGGAGGCCGTGCACGGCGATGTGCCCCTGCTTGCCAGCCTGGTGAAGTCGTACATCAAACACGACCTTTTCGTCCAGCGAATGTACGCGGACGCTCCCGGCGAGCTGGAGGCGCGTTATGGACCAGGCCTGCTGCAGCTGACGAACCTCTCCGGCGCCGGTGACGACGCCGGCGGCGAGATGGCTGAAGGCGCCGGCTGAAACTGATCCGCTGATGCGGAAGATCGACCTTCACTGCTATCCCGGGACCCAGCCGTGGATCGACTCGCAGGGCCCTTTCGTGGAAGCGCTCGCGGCTTACTGGAAACGCGAATGGGTGGCGAAGGACGAGGACGAGGTGGTGAAAGAGTTCGACGCAGCCAATGTGGAGGCGGTCCTGGTTGCGTTCGACACCGAGTCGATCACCGGCGCGCCACCGTGCAGCAATGAGTACGTGGCCGGGATGCGCGACCGGCACCCGGGTACCATCCTGCAGGCGTGGGCCGCCGTGGATCCACTGAAGGGTCCGGCTGCGATCGAGGAGGCGCGCCTCGCGGTGCAGGAGCTCGGCGTTCTCGGCTTCCACTTTCACCCGATCATGGGCCACTTCTCCGTCGACGACCCAGGTCTCGCGCCGCTGTTCGAAGCGATCGAGGGGCTCGGAGTCGCGGTCATGATCGACGTTGGGACGACCGGCATGGGCGCGGGGCTTCCGGGTGGAATGGGGTCAAAGATCCGCCACGCCCACCCGCTGGCAATCGACGAGCTCGCTGCCAACTTCCCCGGACTCACAATCATCGCGGCGCACCCAGGCTGGCCGTGGGTCGAGGAGATGACCGCGGTGGCGCTGCACAAGGGCAACGTCTACTGGGAGCTGTCGGGCTGGGCTCCGAAGCACTTCCCAGAGAGCCTCAAGAGGGACATCCGCGGCAGGCTTCGCGACAAGGTCATGTTCGGAAGCGACTATCCGAGCCTGCCGTACGAGCGGATCTTTCGCGAATGGGAGGAGCTCGACTACAGCGACGAGGTCATGGAAGGCGTCTTCCACGCCAACGCCGAGCGGGTGCTCGGGCTGCACGAAACCAGGACCGAGTCTCCCCGGGTGGCTCGTTGAGCGCGAAGGCCGAGCGACCCGTCGCTCTGGTGACCGGAGCAGCCCGCGGCATCGGCCGCTGCGCAGCGCTGGAGCTCGCCCGGCATGGCTACGACGTTGTCGTCAACTACAGTCGCAGCCGGGAGGCGGCCGGGTCGGTTGCGTCGGCAGTCGACGCCATCGGCGGCCGCTCCCTTCTCAGCCAGGCCGACGTGTCCGACGACAAGCAGGTCGCGCGGATGGTTGCACATATAAAGGAAGAGCTCGGCCGGCTGGACGCCCTCGTGAACAACGCCGGCATCACCATCTCGACCCCGCCTTCAGACCTCGACGGTTTGAGCATGGACGATTGGGACGCGGTGTTCGCGGTCAACGTGCGGGGCCTCTTCCAGGTCACCCGGGCCTGCCTGCCAATGCTGCGCGAGGCGCCCGGAGCGGCGATCGTGAATCTCTCGAGCATCGCCGGCCTGCGCCCAGGACCGCAGCCCTTCCCGTACGCCGCGAGCAAGGCGGCGGTGGCCAACCTCACCCGCACCCTTGCGGGCGCGCTTGGCCCCAGGATCCGCGTAAACGCCGTCGCCCCTGGCTGGATCGAAGGCGAGTGGATGAAGCAAGCTCTTGGTGAGAACTACGAGCGCCTGATGGAGCGCCGTGCGCAGATGACCCCGCTAAAGCGGTGTGTCACGGAGGAGGAGGTGGCGGTCACGATCGTCAACCTCATCACCAGCAATCCCTTCGTCAACGGCGAGGTCGTCGTCATCGACGGCGGCTTCTCGGCGACGACCTGATTGCACCGACACTAGGATCGACTGTGCTGGATGGGGTCGTGCCGTTTCCGCCCGAGTTTGCCGCTCGCTACCGACAGCGTGGCTACTGGCGAGACCGCACTCTGGATCAGGAGTTCTCAGACCTGTTCGAGCGGCACGCCGAGCGCGTCGCGCTGGTTGCGGCGGACGAGTCGATCACCTATTCGGCGCTCGGCCGGCGAGCGAACGCGCTTGCAGCCGCACTCCAGCGTCGCGGCCTGAAGCGTCTCGACCGCGTGGTCGTTCATCTGCCAAACGGGCCCGAGTTCCTCTACCTGTACTTCGCGCTGCAGAAGCTCGGCGTCATCCCCATCCTCGCCCTGGCGCCTCACCGCCACCTCGAGATCGACCACTTTGCGCGGCTGGCGGACGCGGTCGCGTACTTCGGAACCGATGCGAAGTTCGCGCGGGAGGTGCAGGAGGCCAGCCCATCCGTACGGCATACCGTGATGCTGGAGGAGCTGCAACCGGACACCGAAAGCCGGCTCCCGACCCCCGAAGCCGTGGATCCGACCGACCCGTGCGTTCTGCTTCTCTCCGGCGGCACGACCGGCATCCCGAAGCTGATACCCCGCACCCACAATGACTACCTCTACAACTCGAGAGCGGCGGCCGCTGTGCAGGAGATCGGACCGGACAGCTGCCAGCTTTCCGTGCTGCCGCTGGCGCACAACATGCCGCTCGCCTGTCCGGGCGTCCAGGGATTCCTCTCAGCCGGGGCCAGGGTCGTGATCGGGACGAGCACCAAGGCGCCGGACGTTTTCGAGCTCATCGAGCGCCACCGGGTAACGCACGTGGCGGGGGTGCCCGCGCTTTACATCCGGTGGCTGGCCGAAGCGGCCGCCGCGCGTTTCGACCTGTCGTCGGTGCTTCTGCTCCAGTCCGGTGGACAGCGGCTTCAGCCGGAGGTGCGGCGCAGGATGGCCGCGGCGTTCCCGAACGCGTTCGTGCAGGAGAACTTCGGCATGAGCGAAGGCACGCTGTTCTTCGTCCGTCGCGACGACCCGGAGGACGTGCGGCTCGAGACGGTCGGCACCCCGGTGAGCCCCGATGACGAGGTGCGGCTCACCGACGAAGATGGCCGTGATGTGCCTGAGGGTGAGGTGGGCGAGCTCACCGTGCGCGGTCCGTATACGCTGCGCGGCTACTATCGGGCGCCTGAGTACAACGCCCGCCAGTTCACAGCGGACGGCTTCTACCGATCCGGTGACCTGATGCGCCGCCATCCTTCGGGCGCGTACCTGGTCGAGGGACGCATCAAGGACCTTGTCAACCGGGGCGGCGAGAAGATAAGCGCCGAAGAGGTGGAGAACCTGATCCTCACGCACCCCGCGGTGCGCAATGTGGCGTGCGTGCCCATGCCCGATCCGGTCCTCGGCGAGCGCATGTGCGCATGCGTGATCCTGCGTGAGGGCACGACGTTGACCCTCGAGGACCTGGCCACGCACCTCATGGACCTCGGAATCGCGAAGTTCAAGCTGCCGGAACGGCTCGAGGTGGTCGACGAGTTCCCGGTCTCGGCCTTCGGGAAGGTCTCGAAGAAGGCCCTGGCGGGACGACTCGGCACCTAGTGTCCCGGCTTCGCCCTCGCGGGTGCGTTCTTGATCAGGTTCCACAGGCGTAAAGGCGTGATGGGCACGGCGTCGACGCAAGCGTCGTAGCCCAACGCGAACAGAGCATCTTCGACTCCGTTGGCGATCGCGGCGGGCACCGCGATCGTCCCCGCCTCTCCTGCGCCGCGGAATCCCTCCGGGTTGTGAGGGGTCGCGGTCTCGGTGTGGATCAGCTCCGGTCCGGCTCCCACCTCTGAGGCGCTCACAATCGTGTAGTCGAGGAACGACGGCGATTGGAAGTTGCCGTCGGGAGAATAGAGCGCTTCCTCGAACAGGGCGTAGCCGAGCCCGTGCGCGTAGCCGCCATGAAGCTGGCCGTCAAGGGTGAGTGGGTTGATCGGCCGGCCGGAGTCATGAGCGATGACGTAGCGCTCGATGTCGATCCCACCGGTCTCGGGGTCGATTCGAACCACCGCGGCATGGCAGCTGGACGCCCAGGCTGCTCGACCCTTCGAGTCCCACGTTTCGGCCGCCTCCAGGCCTTCTCCGACCAGCTCGCGTAGGGGCACGTGGCGATCGGGAACGCCACGGACGCCAACTCCATCCGCGGTGATGACCAGGTCGTCGGCGGCGGCTTCGAGCTTCTCCGACGCCCGCTCCAACAGCATCCGGCGCGCCGACGCTGCGGAAAGCGCCACCGAGTTGCCCACCTCGAGGGCGCTGCGGCTGCCTGCGGTCACGAACGAGAAGGCGACGTCGCGGCTGTCACCGGTACGCACCTCGATCCTATCGATCGGCCAGCCCAGGCGATCGGCAACGACCTGGGCGATGAACGTCTGGTGGCCCTGGCCCTGCGGCGTGCTGCCCACGAACACCCTGACGGTGCCATCCCCGAGCACCGCGACGCGCGAGGGTTCGGCCATCCCGATACCTGTCGACTCCGCACACATGGCGACACCGACTCCGACCGGCTCCCCCGACCGCTGTCTCTCGCGCACATTGGCGGCGCCGATCTGCTCGACCGCAAGGTCGAGCAGCCTCGGATAGTCGCCGCCGTCGTAGACGATCGAGTTGAGGCCGGTCTCATATGGCATGTCGCTCGGCCCGATGAGGTTGCGGCGCCGCACCTCGATCGGGTCGAGTCCGAGCCGGCGAGCCAGGCGGTCCATCATCCGTTCGATGGTGAAGTTCCCGACCGGCCGGCCTCCGCCGCGGATGAATGCCACCGGCGGCGTATCCGAGCTGCGAGGGACGACTTCGACGTCGATGGACGGAAGGCGGTACGCGGACATCGCGTGCGTCGCCATGCTTCCGTCCTGGAACGCTCCTCGCCCAAGGTAGGCGCCGATCGGCCACTCGAGTTTTGCGCGCAGCCCCAGCACGTGGCCCTCGGTGTCGGCTGCGATCTCGACGTCGATATCGGCTGCGTGGGCCTGGCCGGTGGTGTGGCCGTCCTCTGTCCGGTTGGCAACCCATTTGACGGGTCGCCTCAGCAGGCGGCTGATCGCGGCCGCGATGATGTACTCGGGATAGGGGTGGTTCTTCGCTCCGAAGCTGCCACCCACGTCCTCCGTCAGCGCGACCACCTGCGACCGCTCGAGACCGAGGCACTGAGCGACCGTGTCTCTGAGCCCGTGCACGCCGCCCACGCTTGCGCGGATGAACAGCTTCTGTTCGTCCTCTATCCACTCGACGAACGCCGCCCTCGGTTCGATCGCCGCCCCGCAGACGCGCGCCATCGACAACCGCTGGCGCACTCGGACCTCGGCACGTTCGAAAGCTCCGGCCACATCGCCGGCGCGGAAACTGCGACCGGGAAGCTCGGCAGTCGCCTGCTCGATAACAGTCATGTCGACGGCGATGGCGTCGGCCGCATCGTGGGCCTGGTATTCCGTCTCGGCCGCGACGACCGCCACGGCATCGCCTTCGAAGCGGACCACGTCCTTCGCGAGCACCGGTCGCCGGATGGGGAGCGGCTGAGGTGTGGGATCCGGCATGTGGTCGTCGGCCAGCCCGATCTGGCCGGCGGCCCATGCTCCGATGACGCCCGGCATTCGCAGCGCCGGCGAGACGTCCACCGTCAGGCTGTCGGCGCGCGGCATCCCAGCCCTGCGGATCGCGATATGGACGGTGCCGGCGGGATTCGGGTCCGCCGCGTAACGACCCTCACCTTTGATGAGCGGAGGGTCTTCGCGACGGCGCATGGGCCGCCCGATCCAGGAGTCGGCGGTGCTCACTACCATCGAGGGTATTATCGTTTCAGGATGGTCATCGACGCCTACTCGCACGTCTTTCCGCAGCGCTTGATCGACGCGCTTTCAGACGTCAAGCCGAGCGCTGAGCTCGCCGCTCTGCGGGCCCAGAGCAAGCACAACTTCGAGCACGAAAGGCGCCTGGCCTACATGGATCAGCACGGTTTCGACATCCAGGTCCTCGTTCTGGCACGCCCGCCCGTGTGGCTCGGCATGGAGCGCGCGGACATCCATCGATTGACGCGCGTGGCCAACGAATCGATCGCGGAGTTCGCCGCCAGGAGGCCCGATCGGTTCTTAGGCGTGGGCGTCCTGCCGGTCGTCGACGACACGATGATGGCGGAGTTCGAGCGAATTCACGGTGAGCTTGGGCTGAAGGGCGTTCTCATCTTTTCCAACATCGAAGGCAAACCGCTCGACGACCCGTCGATGTGGCCCCTCTACGAGCGTGCTGCTGCCGTCGACTTCCCGATCTGGATCCACCCTCAGCACGCCAACTACTACCCGTGGATCAGAAAGGACGTGCTGGACCGGGTCCTCGCCTGGCCTTTCGACACATCGCTTGCGATGGCGCGGCTGGTCTACGGCGGCGTTTTCGAACGGTTCCCCAGCATCAAGTTCGTCACCCATCACATGGGCGGCATGATCCCGCACTTCGCCAACCGCATCGCGGCCTTCGCGGAGACCAGCGCGGAGGAGTACGCGAAGCTCGGTCTTGGCGGGGAGGCCGGCCCCAAGCTGACGGGTTCGGCGCTCGACCACTTCCGGCATTTCTACAACGACTGCATCAGCAACGGTTCGCCCGAGGCGGTCACGGTCGCGGTCAACTTCTTTGGTGCCGACCACGTCCTGTTCGGCACCGATTTTCCCTTCGGACCTGACAACGGAGAGCGCTGGCCTCTCGATGAGCTGCGTACGATCAAAACGATGCCGATGAGCGAAGACGACCGGGCCAGGATCCTCTACCGCAACGCTCAACACCTGATGAAGCTGCCCGCCACCGCTCCGAGGTAGCCTCGGCGCCGTTCATGACCGCTCGCCCGCCTCCACGTCCTGCTCGGGCCTGGTCTCGGGTGCCGTCGCCCCCAGGAAAATCTCGCGCATCTCCGGGTTTGCCAGCACGTCCTCACCGCGCGCGGACATCACGACACGTCCGCGCACCATCATGTAGGCCCAGTCGGATATTGCAAGCGCGGCCACCGCCTTCTGTTCGACGAGCAACACGGATTTGCCGTGGTCGCCGAGCGCGCGGATCTGCTCCTCGAGCACTGTGCGCGATAACTCGGGCGAAAGACCGGCGGTCGGCTCGTCCAGCATCAGGACAGCGGGGTCGAGCATGAGGACGCGTGCGATCGCGGTCATCTTGCGCTCGCCGCCGCTGAGGGTGTCGACATATCGATTGAGCTTCGAGCGGAGTTGGGGAAATACCGTGAGAGCTCGCTCCATCCTCGCGGCCCGCTCACCTCGGTTGAACAGGTAACCCCCCATGTCGAGGTTCTCTCGGACGCGCAGCGCCTCGAAGACGTCATCGACCTGGGGCACGTAGCCGATTCCCAGCCTTGCCAGTTGCGGGAGCGGCAGCCCGGTGACGTCCTTGCCGGCGAGCTCGATGCGTCCTCCCAGCAGTCTGGCGATGCCGAGGACCGCCTTTAGAAGGGTGCTCTTGCCGGCACCGTTCGGACCCACCACCGCCACGACCTGGCCACGACCGACTTCGAGATTGACGTCGTACACGATCGGGATGTCGCTGTAGCCGCCCGTGACGCCGCGGAACCCAAGGGCCGGCGCTGTCGCGACAGGCAGCGGCGCAGGCTCAACCGATGACATACGCGTCCTGCACTTCTCGACGGGTACGGAGCTCCGACATGCGACCCTCGGACAGCACCTTGCCCTGGGCCATCACGACCACCTTGCCGCAGATCCGGTCGACGGTGTCCAGACTGTGCTCGACGAGTAGGAGTGACAGGCCGTCAGCCGCGAGCTTGAGGAAGAGTTGCTCCAGCTGTTTCGAAAGGCTGGGGCTGAGCCCGGCCATCGGCTCGTCCAGGAGCAGCAGCTTGGGCCTGGCCATGAGAGCGCGCATCGTCTCCACCGCGCGCTTCTGGCCGCCGCTCAAGTTTCGCGCGTAATCGTCCTCCTTGCCGGCCATGCCAAATGACTGCAACAGCTCCCTAGCCTGCTCGATCAGCGCGCGCTCCTGCCGACCCCAGTATCCCTTGCCACCCAGGATCCCAAGGGCGCTCTCGCCTCGCTGTCTCGGCGCGGCCACCAGCAGGTTCTCCATCGTGGTGAGACCACCGAAGACCCTCGCCAGCTGAAACGTACGGACCAGTCCCCGAATCGCGAGCTTGTGCATGGGTTGGCCGGTGACATCCTCGCCATCGAAGACGACGCGTCCGCCGCTTGGCTTCAGCAAGCCGCCGACGGTGTTGAGGACGGTGGACTTGCCCGCGCCGTTTGGGCCGATCAGGCCGGTGATGGTGCCTCGCTCGACGATGAACGACACTCCATCCACGGCATGCACCCCGCCGTAGTGCTTGACGAGGTCGTGAACCTCGAGGACTGGCCGGAGAGCAGTGGTCAAGATCGACCGCCGTACTTCGGCCGCCGCTCGGGAAAGATTCCCTGCGGCCTGATCCAGATGAAGACGATGGTCAGGGTGCCGAGCACGATCCAGCCAAGATCCTGGGTGAGCGCCGTGCGGTTGAGCTGCAGCTCGAGCGCTCTGAGCGCGGGAACATCGTTCAGGAACTGGACGCCTTGCAGGACCAGGATGCCGATGACGAACATACCGATGGTCACGCCCCGATCGTTGCCCATGCCACCCACGATCACCGCGGTCAGCAGAGCGAGCGTCTCGACATAAGCCCATGCTCCCGGAGACCAGCCGCTGATAAAAGCGACCAGCAGAGCGCCGCTGACGCCGCCGAAGGCGCCCCCTACGGCCTGCACCAAAAGCCGCAGACGCACTATGTCCTTGCCGATCGCCTGGGCGGCGAGCTCGTCGTCGCGCATGGCCCGCAAGGTGCGTCCGATCGGACCGGTGGTGAACCTATGGAGGACCATGTAACCGACGACGCAGACCAACAACACGATGCCGACGTACGCCCATCGTTGTACCTCGGGATCCTGATCCGAAAAAGGCGCGAGGGTTGAAATGAGGACGAGGCCTGCATTCCCGTTCAGGAATGGGGTGTCCGCACTGACAACTGTCGCCGCCATCAAAGACACGACCAGCATGGCCATCGCCTGGTAGTCCTGGCGCAGGCGCTTGAGGCCGGTGAGACCGATCAGGGTGCCGACCGCAGCTCCGCCAACCGCGGCGATGGCCACGGCGGCTGGAAACGGAAGGCTGAAGCCACCGACGTATTGCTGGAAACCGCCATTCGATGATTGAGGTCCCAGCGTGCAGACGACGTACGTGTAAGCGCCGGCGGCAATGGTGACGATGAATGCCAGATTGGCCACCCCGGCGACACCGAACTCCAGGTTGAGACCCCAGGCGGCGAGCAGGTCCGTGCCAAGGTAGACGAGAAGGACGATCCCGTAGAACTCCCAGGCCCCGATGGCTACATCCCCCTGTCTGCAGCTCTCACGCCATGAGTCTCCTGGTCGCCCAGGCGGCGCCGAAGAGGCCGCGAGGCCGGACCAGCAGCATGGCGATCAGGATGGCGAAGGCCACGACCT
>OCZT010003662.1_pt1 | contig 15673 bp, 11 predicted proteins | sample 1539031 | NCBI WGS metagenome assembly OCZT01 (sample SAMEA3539308, study PRJEB22396) | soil metagenome | biome: tundra; feature: field; material: soil | place: USA | collected 2010-05 | depth 0.15 m | reverse complement strand
ACGAGTACTTGACGGCGCTGGCGAACCAGCCTCCCGTGAGTACTGAAGCGCCGGAGGCGATCCCATGACGCTCATCAAGAACATTCCCGAGTCGACGTTCAAGATCTTCGCTCCGATGCTCAAGGCGAGCCTCGACTCTGACGGAAAGATGCGCCTTCATGGCGTCGCGTCCTCCACGGTCCTCGACCGTCAGGGACACACGATCACCGCGTCCGCGTTGGTTGACATGGAAGAGTCGGCCAGCAACAACATGACGATCTTCCTCAATCACGAATACAAGGTTCCCGAGGATGTGGCGGGGTCGGTCGAGCGGGCCAGTGTCCGCGCCCACCCGCAGGATCCTTCGATCAGGGACCTCGTCCTCGACATCGTGATCAACGAGGCCAACCCGCGAGCAGTCAACGCGTGGCAGGCGATCCAGAAGGGGACCCAGCTCGGTCTCTCCATCGGGGCCCAGATCCCAGACGGCGGAGCGCATCGCGACAAGAAGTCGGGTGCCTACATCATCGAGCACGTTGCGTTGCTCGAGACCTCCCTCGTCGGCGTTCCCGCGAACCCACGGTCGTGGGTCGAGTACGCGGTGAAGAGCCTGAACGGCAACAAGGAGATCGTCGACGCGGTGATCGAGGGCTCCGACCCGGAGCTGACGCAGAAGCTCATCGACGCTCTCGACTCGGATGAGGCGAAGAGCGATGCCCTGCGGGAGCCGAAGCCGATCCCCGGCGAGCTGGTGGTGGGCGAGCCCATCGAGCAGCACGAGCTGACTGGTCAGGACGACGGCAACCCCGCGAGCGAGGGCAAGGATGTCCCCGTGCGGCAGCCCAACGAGAAGAAGAGTGTCGAGCCCGACATCACGGCTGCCAAGAAGCCAGCCGAGCACCAGCATCCCCACGCTCATGAGCACGATCACGAGCACACCCACTGGAATGGGATCGTCCATTCCCACGAACACGCCCACACCCACTCGCATGCTCACGACGACGCGCATGAGCACGTCGACGACAAGCAGGGCAGCGAGCACGACCACAGCCACATGGACTCCTACGGGAACAACGAGCACCCGCACGAGGAGTCCAAGAAGAGTGCCGAGCCCGACATCACCATGACTGGTGACGAGCTGGCCGAGCACATGACGGCATTCGCCGTCCCCTACATCGAACCCGTTGACGGCGACGGTGTCGTCACGGCCTCGCAGGAAGCTCCCGAGAGCGTCCCTGAGAACGAGGAAGGGGTCACCGCAAGTGACCTCACCGGACAGCCCGAGGTGGCAGAGGTGGAGTCGGCGCTCCTTGCATTGGAGCCCACCGTCATCGCTTCTCTTCGCACCTCCAGCGATCTCCTGAAGGCGATCACCCGCGAGCTGATCGACACGAAGGCGACGCTGAGCGAAGTCACTGCCGAGCGGGACGAGGTCATGGGGGTCACCGAGAAGGTGGTCCAGAACATGGCCGAGATCCTCACGAAGCTGTCCAAGACCCCTGTGGGTCGCCGCGCCGTAGTCCGCGAGGTGAACGACCAGTTCGCCAGCCTCAAGTCGGTCTACAGCGAGGAGTTCCTCACCCTCCTGAAGAAAGGCAAGTAACCAGCATGGTGCTTTCACCTGAGCTGGCGGCCCTCCTCAAGGGAGTTCTCGAGACGCAGGAGCAGATCGGCGCGACTCTGCTCAAGATGAACGAGGCTCCCAATGTCGCTACTCCGGCCCCGGCCGTGGGTATCGAGCAGCAGGCCGCTCCAGCCGTCGAGACCAACCGTCGCTACATCACGCCCGAAGAGCGCCAGACGCTCTCTTCGAGCCTCCGCACCAAGTCCATCGCCGAGATCTCGGCCCTGATCACGCATCAGGCATCGAAGCCCGACACGGGCGTTCCGCTCGGCCTCTGGCTGAACACGGCTGGGTTCGCTGCCCAGAACGTCTTCAACCAGCTCGGCGGCATGGTGGATCCCACCATCGCCAAGGCCCTCGACGCGGGGGCTGTCGGAGCCCTGATCCGGCAGGACCTCGAGCCGATGCTCTACGAGGTCTTCATCCGCACGTTCCCGGCGTACGAGCGCATCGCGAAGGAACCGGCCAACGGCCTCCTGCATGCGTGGAACCAGATCACCGCCTACGGTGGTGCGAAGTTCATGGCCGAGCTGGGGACCGTCTCGGACGACCAGAGCACGTTCCATCGCGAGTCGACGAACATCGCGATCCTCGCCACTCGGCGCGGCATTTCGCTGAAGTCGCAGTTCGCTGTGATGGCAGGCGGGATGAACTACAACCCGGAAGCCATCGAGATGCAGGGTGGCCTTCGGGCCATGGCGCACACGATGCAGAAGGCCATCTTCGAGGGGCAGTCCACGGTCACGACCGGGACCGCCGCCGACGAGAGCGGCCTCTACGACGCGAACGGCTTCACCGGCCTTCGCTCGCTCCTGAACACGGCCAACGCGGTGAACCTCGATCCTTCGACCAACCCGACGACCACCGGATCCTTCCGGCAGGCCATCGACAAGGCCGAGCTTCCGGTCACCCAGTCGCAGGGCCTGACCTCGATCATTTGGGGCCATCCTCAGGAGAAGATCACGTTCGACGAGCAGCAGGACCCCAACGTCCGTCTGATCGGCCCGGACTACATGAACATCGGCGTCGGCGCGACCGCTCAGGCGGTCAACACCTACGCCGGTCGGATCCCCTTCGCCGTGGTCCCCGGAGACTCGATCTCCTCGTACACCGACGGTGGCGGGACGCTCCGGCGCGACCTGTACATGCTGGACGAGGGGAGCATCACGATGCCCTACCTCGGCAGCCCGGGCCCCACGGTCCTCGAGATCCCCATCGGCATCTCAGGCCAGCTCACCCATCTGTTCATCATCTTCATGATGAACGGCCTCGCGGTGAAGGTCCTTCCGTGGAACAACAAGGTCCGGGTGAAGGTCGCCTCCTGATCTCGTTGGTGATTGAGGGGGCCGAGGTCTACCACCCCGGCCTCCTCCACTCCCCGGAGGAACGATGCAGTACCTGACTCCGGCACGCTTCAAGCAGATGGGCTTCGGGATCGACGTCTCCGAGCTGGACGACGCCGAGCTGCTCGCTCTGGAGCGGGCTGCCACCACCGCAGCCAACCTGTACTGCAACGTGCCACGCATCCCCCAGATGCACGACTTTCGGGGCGGCATCATCACCAACGAGCGTCACGTCTGGCGCTACCCGGTGACCCCCTTCGAGATTGGGCAGAGGCGGTTCTACCCGTTCCACTGGCCGATCATCTCGGTCGAGTCGTTCCGCATCAACGTCACGAACACCCAGTACGTCGAGATCGCGGCGCACGACCTGATGATCAACAACACCGACCGCTACTTCGAGGTCGTCTCCCTCGCCCTGACCAGCAGCGGCCTCTTCAACGCCCTCATCATCCCCAACGTGGGACTCGCCACTCCGGTGGCCTCGAGCAGCTACACGTACGGCTGGGACCTCGTCGAGAACGACGAGACTCTGGCGAACACCGACGGCCAGACGTACCGGGCTCAGAACCAGTTCTGGCTCTCGGGGAACGATCAGTACGGCGTCGACCGGACCCCCGTGATCAAGAAGAACGGCTCCGTCGTTGACTCTGGCTTCACCATCGACGCGACCGAGGGGACCGTGGTCTTCACGGATCAGCTCGTCGCTACGGACACGGTGACGGCCACCTACCACTACCCGCTTCCGCCTGACATTCAGTTCGGGGTGGCCCAGATCATGGTCTGGCTGCACACCGAGGCGGAGATGCACCAGCGCGGCATGGCGCACCTGAACTCCCTCCAGATCGGAGAGGTCAAGATGCAGCGGCCCCGGGTGTTTGCTCCTCCTCCCGGTCTGGCGGCCAGCCTCGACACCCTCATCCCTGAAGCGGCGATGTACCTGTCCAGCTTCCGCTCAGACAACATCTCGGTACGGGCGTGAGCGGGCCGCCCCCCATCGACATCAACAAGAACAGGTTCGTCTACCCGTCCCAGATGAACGCCATTGCGAAGTTCGTCAGCCGCCTCGGGATGATCGACGACATCGAGGTGCGGCGCAGGACCCCCAACGTCGATCCCGCCGCCCCTGCCAACGCCTACGGCGACGACTCCATCGACTTTGTCCCCACGCAGGACTCTCGCAGGCACTGGGTGAAGGGCTGGGTCTACAGCACTCCGGCCACGGTTCAGGAGGTCGACTCCGGGGCAATCATCACGGTCAACACCTACGTCCTCCGCGTCCCCATCGGCACGGACATCCTCGCGGGCGACGAGGTCTTCCTCGACCCCGACACCTACACCGTCTCTTCGATCAACGACGAGAACACGTGGAAGGTGCTGATCGACTGCAACCTGAGGAAGCGCGAGTGAGCCTCACCGACGACCGCACCGATCCGCGTCTGTTGCACGGCATCGACGAGACGCCACGTCCGCAGAACGAGGTCTACCTCGTGCTGTCCGAGGAGGAACGCGCCAAGGGGTTTGTTCGTCCGCTCCGGCGGGCCTACCTGCATGCGACCTGTGGTGCGGAGACCCGGATGGGGCTAGAACTCTGTGAGACCTACGCCCGTAACCCGAAGTTCTACGGCGCGACCTACTGCGTTCATTGCCAGATGCACAAGCCGGTCAGTGAGTTTGTCTGGGTGGAGGACGGCAAGGCTGTCGGCTCGTGATCGACTTCGGGGCCCTCCTCCAGAACGTCTTCGAGGGAGCGGTCCAAGGTCTCGCTCAGGGGGCTCAGGTGGTGGCCCAGAGGGCCAAGGCTCGAGCGCCGGTTCGCAGCGTCTTCGGCGGTGGCGGAGGCGTCCGCACCAAGACGGCAGGCGAGATCGAGGCCGTCAGGTCCTCTCGGGACGCGGTCTTCAAGGCGGGCGGGCCACCCACGGCGATCAGGCCCGAGCAGCTCGGTCAGGCGACCATCGCGACGGGCAAGCCGCCCACCCACTGGCGGGAGCGACGTCTGGCAGCGGCCAGCAAGCTCCTGACTCAATACGACATCGAGCTGTCCCGCCGCAAGGCTGGATACGCACCCCAGAAGACGATGCTCTCGAGACGCGGGGCGTACGAGGTTCGCAGCGGGCGGGCCAACTTCGCCACGTGGGAGCACCTCAAGGTTGGTGGAAGACTCCGTGGCGAGATCTACGCCACGGATCCAAGCGTCTCTGGCGATCACGCCGAGGCATGGGTCATCTCCCCTACGGAGTACGCGAAGTTTCAGGAGTTCGGCACGCGTCACAACGCCGCCCACCCCTTCCTTCGCCCCGCCGCAGAGGAAAGCCGCAGTGAAGTCGCCGCCATGGTGGCGGAAGCCGTTCGTGGAGCCCTGTCGCACGGGACCACGAAGATCGGACTCGAGATCGTGGTGCGACTGTGAAAGGGGAATGACTGATGGCGGCAACGTCCACCGTCGCCCCTGTCAAGAGAGCGGTCGTGCAGAAGCTCCGTGCTTCCTCGCCACTCGTGGCCGCCATCGCAGGCGGAATACACGAGGCGGTCGCTCCCCGCAAGGTGAAGTACCCCTTCATCGTGTATCAGATCGTCGCCTCGTCGTACGAATACGACTGGACGGCGATGCAGATCCACGCTCTGATGGACATCTCCACCTATGCGGTGAACCCCGTCGATGCCAATAACATCGACGCGCTCATTGCTAGGGCGCTCAACGATGCTGCGCTCACGGTCGATGGGCAAGCCAGCCTGCTTTGCCGCCGGGTCGGGGATCTGCCAACGGGGCCAGACGTCGACTCCGAGGGGAAGCGCATCTATCAGGTCGGGGGCACGTACTCGATCTGGACCGACCAACCACTGGGAACGCCCTGATGGCTGGGCGGAAGCTGCATGGCAAGAACGGTGCGATCTACATCAACGGGGTGAAGGTCACCAACAAGACCGAGTGGACCCTGAACATGGCTCGTGACTACGCCGACGTGTCCACCTTTCGCGATGCGAACAAGGTGTACGCGGCGGGGCTCATGGACGTGAGCGGGACCTTCGCTGGGCTCTTGGACCTTGACGGGGACGCCCTCGTCCAGAGCAACACGGGGACGGCAGTGACCGTCGCTGTGTACGCCAAGGACGGTGAAGCGGCCATCGCCTCAGGCCCCGCCTACGTGGACGCATCCGTGACTGCCAGCATCTCCGACGCAGTCCGCTGCAGTGGCAACTTCAAGGCCGCTGGAGCATGGACTATCGGTTAGATCCCCTTGAAAGGATTTCCTCATGGCAGTAGGAGCAGGCACCAAGCTTCATGGCAAGAACGGTGCCATCTACATGCACGGGCCCAAGGGCGTCGGCGTGAAGGTCACGACGAAGACCGAGTGGACCCTCAACCTGAACCGTGACTTCGTCGATGCCACGGTTTTCGGGGACACGAACAAGACCTACCTCGTGGGTCTTCGGGACGTCTCTGGCACGTTCGCTGGCCTCCTCGACGTGAGCGGTGACTATCAGGTCAACGCCGCGAACAGCGACAGCATCGACGTCTACCTGTACGCGGACGACCGCGCAGGCTTCGAGATGCTCGTCGGCTACGGCCCGAGCCTGATCGACGCCGCGATCACCGCGTCCATCTCGGACGCGATCAAGACCACCGGCAACTTCAAGGCTGCCGGGAACTGGACCGTGTTCAACGCTGGGTCTCTCTGAGCCCAGTAATCTCGTAACATCCACGCTGGAGGCGGTATAAACGCCCCCTCCCGGCCGCTGCCGCCTCCAGCGCGACAAAGGGATGGCGATGGGATACCTGTTCAAGACCATCCGGTCAGGGATTTTCAAGCCCGCCGGAACCGTAGAAATCCCCTTCCTCGGAGCGAAGGTGGGGGAACTGCAGTCGTGGACTCTTCAGCGGCGTGGTGATCAAGGCCCGGATGCGGGCTTCTACGATCTCCACGCCGTCTTCTCATTTCTGAGCGATGCGCTCTGGAATGACCCCGAGTACGACAAGGTCGTGCTCCTGAACCTCAACCCCTACCGGCAGTACAGGCTCGAGACGACCACCGACTCGCGAACGGTGCGCGAGGGTCGGAGCCTACTGATAGAAAAGGTGACGATCCACAATGCCAAAGAACCAGCCGCTGACGCCTGACTTCCTCGAGGAGGAGGTCAACATCCGGGGCATCATCTACCACCTGCGCGAACTCTCCATCGGGGAGTACGACGAGCTGGTGACGAAGGCCACCAAGAAGATCACGAACCCGATCACGGGCGAGGACACGGAGACCATCGACAACGCCGTGCTCCTCAAGATGATGGTCCTGAGGTGCTCCTTCGACCCCAAGATCAACGCGGAGATGCTCTCGGGCTTCCCCATGCGAGTGGTCCTGAAGCTCAACACGACCGTCAACCGCATGCACTACGGTGACGAGCCCGAGGGCAAGAAGGCCGAGAAGTCCGACCTCGATGGGGTCGAGGAAGAGACGGCCAAGGGAAACGCCTGACCACTCGTGACCTCATCTTCCGTATTGCCCGCCAGTACGGGAAGTGGCCTCACGAGGTATCGGCACTCCCTTTTCACTACTACCTCGCCTTGCGCGAGGACTGGGTGAAGGGAAACACCACCGCCACCGAAGGCGACAGCTTGCCCACGGCAGACGACGTCATCGAGTTCAACGCTGAGTCTCACACGGGTGAGGCGGTGTAGATCGCGGCGAGGCGATCATGGGAAACACGGAAGTCGAGACCATCGGCGTACGGCTCACGCTGGACGCTGCTGGGTTTGCGGGAGGGGCCGACAAGGCCACCTCGTCGATGAATGCCTTCACGGCTGCTGCCGAGAGGGCTGTCTCTGGCGCGGGCCAGATGAAGGCGTTGGGCGGGGCGCAGGTGGCCGGTGGCGGCCGTTCTGTGGCTGGGGGCAACCCTGCCCAGATGGCGGCTGTAAACGTCCCCCTGATGGTCAACGCGGAGAGCCTCGCCACTCTCCGCGCCCAGATCATCAAGGGCCTCGGCTCCATCCCGATCAACATCACCCCGACGGTCTCGAAGGCCATTGCGGCCGAGGCCAAGGCCGTGGTCTCGGCCGTCTCCACCCCTGCCATCGGAACGCGCTCAGGCGCTGCCAGAGCTGTTGAGACGGCCGTTCGCAACAACCTGCCTACCCGTGCCCACGGTGGCCCCGTCGAGCAGGGGCGGCCCGTTGTGGTGGGGGAGAAGCGACCTGAGGTCTACATCCCGCGCAGCTCAGGGACGATCCATCCCGACGCCGAGCGGTACTACCGGGAGCAGGCCCGCCTCCGCAAGCGCGAGGCAGAGCTGGCCGCTCTCGAGTACCAGCAGCAGCAGCAGCACGACCGCCAGATGGGCGTCCACGCTATGGCTGGGCGTCGTGTGGCCCGGCTCGCTCCCCCTGCGCCGATCCAGCGCACGCCCTCGCCCGCAAATGCGGAACGTCGTCGGCGCGGATGGGACATGGCGCATGCCCACGGAAACATGAGGGGCTGGGAGAACGCCCAGTGGCGCGCGCAGGAAGCAGCCGAGAAGGCCGAAGACGCCATGCTCGTTCGCTACGATGCTGAGCGGACACGCTGGTCGCCTCTCTTCCCTTCGTCCAACACGCATGGGTGGAAGGCCGAGCCGCAGCAGACCATCAGCAACACCCCGGTCAATGGCGATCCGCTTTCGATCTGGGGCGACGAACATCGAGCCCACGGTGGACCAGCTCACAAGGGTGGCCTGCCGAGGGGCTACAGCATCGAGTTCTTCAGTCCCCGGGACGAGAGTCATCAGGGCCCCCAGCGGGCACCCTCACTGGCGTTGCCTTCGCCCAACATCTTCAAGTCCATCAAGAAGCCGGTCATCAAGGACCCGTGGGATCTCCCCGGGATCGTCACGGTGGTCAAGAAGGGCCAGAAGGTCGTGGCGACCTTCCCGTTCTCCTTCGACCCGTCGAGTGAGGTCCATGGTGTCCCTACGCCGTTCGGAAGCCTTCATCCCGAGTACTCCCTGACTGACCCGGAGCATCGCCGCAAGGGTCTGGCGAACGCCGCCTACGTGAAGACCGAGAGGTTCACCGGACGTCCCGTCGCTCCGTCGCCTGTGCAGCTCACGCGCGGGAAGGCGCTCTGGGCTCAGTCCAATCGACCCTTCGGGAAGATCTTCGGGGAGCGTCCGGTCGACCTCGAGACCATGCAGCGGGCCGCTCGCGAGGAAGCCAACGATCAGTCGAGTGCAGTGTTCGCACGACGTCAGGCGGCTGCAGCCGTTGATGCGGCTGACGCCCGTCGCGTAGCGGCTCAGGCGAGCACGGGGTTCGACCGGAAGGCTGCAGCTCAGGCCATTGGCGCTGCTCTGTCTCGCCCCGGGGCGCTGTATTGCCCGACGTGCGGGACGGCATCTGGCCCCTACACCAGTCAGACGAACCTCGATGTCCACATGTCGCTGCAGCATGGTGGGCCACCGAGCACCGTGGCGGCAGCCTCTCGGGCATCTGCCCCCATGTTCGGCCAGCCCTTCCCGACGAGGGGGGCTCGCCGCCCACGTCGCAATGATCCTCAGGAGCAGATGCGTGGGCTGACCAGCGGGCTGACGCCTGCTTTCGTCGACCCGTGGGCGGCCCCTGCCCACGTTCCCCAGCCTGCTCCGGTGTTTGGTGATCTGTCGACAGACCGCCTCAGGAGCAGGGGTCGCGGTGGCGCAGTCGAGATCAGCCGTCTTCCCGGCGGTGGTGGTCACTACGCCTCTCGCCCCGAGGGCTACTACCGAGCCATTCAGGACACCATCGCCCACTATCAGGATCACTCGGCCCCCGGTGGTTACGTGGGCGTCGCTCCCATCGGACGCGGCACTGCAGTCCAGCTCCACGGCCCCGGCGGTGAGATCGAGTCGTGGCGGATCCTGCGGAACCTGAAACACGCTGGCTTCGGGGCGTTGGCCTACCGGGCGACGATGGAGAACGAGGGTGGCACCTTCCCGCTCGCAGGCGGCCCACAGCCCTCCAAGGGCTACGCAGTGGGTATCCAGACCGGGACGGCCCAGCTCGTGCCAGCAAACAACCCCAGAGCCTTCCTGAGGGCATTCCACGAGCAGCGCCGCGCCCAGACTGCGGCCGGTGGCTTCCCTCCCTTCATTGGCACGTGGCTCCACGAGGGCCAGATCCACATCGACCCCGCCGCCGTCATGCGCCGCAAGCGCGAGGGTGACCTCGTTGCCCGCGCCAAGGCCCAGATGGCCTTCTTCGACCTGAAGCGGTTCGAGGAAATCCCCACCAGCTCTCGCCACCTGCGGGCAACAGCCGAGCGGATCCAGCAGCTCATCATGTCTGGTCGCAGGCGCATGGCTGGTGGGCCGGTCGAGAACGTCTCGGTCAAGAACCTGCTCCGGTATCGCGAGATCGACCGGGAGAGTCATCCTCGCTACGGGCGCGACTTCGAGTACCTTGACGAGCTGACGGAGACGATCCGCAAGGAGGGGATCAAGGACCCTCTCGAGGTTTGGTACAGCCCCGGCATGCACGCGGCCACCATTGCTGATGGCAACCATCGTCTGGCGGTGGCGCGTCGTCTGGGGATGGAGACTGTCCCGACCACGGTCAAGGTCCCTCGCAGCAGCCGCCTGCGCGGCGCTCGCCGCATGCCGGGAGACCCCCATCCGCTGAGCGAGGGCTTCTACGCGCCGAGCGAGATCGGTCTTCGCATGAGTGGTGGGCCGGTCCACGCCAAGATCTTCAGGGTGTCGGATCCCAACGGTCTCCACATGCGCCCTGCCGGTCGCCTCCAGCGGGCAATGGGCGACTTCACCTCCGATGTCTCGGCCGTCAACCTGAGCAATGGCGAGGTGCTTGCCAACCCCCGCAGCCTGTTCAGTTGGGAGAAGCTGCACGCTCGCAAGGGGGACAGGATCCACATCAGGGCGGATGGAGAGGACTCCAAGGCCGCCATCGCAGCTCTCGGCGGCGTCCTTCGCACCGCCTACCCGATGGACGTTCGCGAGGCCAACTTCGGTCGTCGACCGCTGGGTGGACGGGCTCGTGGTGGCGCTGTCGAAGCCCGCATGTCTCCTGAGGAACTGGACTACGTCGGCAACTTGCGTACTGCTGCCGCCAACATCTCACCAGAGCAGTTGAAGTTCGGCAAGGTCTGGTACTCAGACGCTCAGAAGTGGATCAAGGAACAGGCGCGACGCTACGGCATCGACCCGACGACCGCCCGAGGCGTTACGGCTGCTCTCTCGGCCGGTACGGCGTGGGGAGCCAACAAGGCCAAGGCCCACAAGATCTTCTCGACGCATGGTCAGGGCCTGTTCGGGGAGTCGTTCCCCTACAGCCTGAACCTTGATGCCCATAGAAAGGCCAAGGCAATCGTCGAGGGGGCGGACCCGTGGTCGGTTCTCGGTCACACCCCCAAGGTTGGACAGTTCTACCGGAACCTCGGTGGAGATCTCAACGCCGTCACTCTCGACCGCTGGGCCTTCAGGACCGCTACGCGAGGGCACCTTTCCGAAGGTCCGTCTCCGTCAATGCGTCGCAACATCGACGCTGCCTATCGCAAGGTGGCGGCTGAGGTTGGACTGAACCCCGTGGAGCTTCAGGCTGCAGCATGGCTCTACGAGAGGGAGACCAACCCGCGTCTGGGCAAGAAAGGCAAGCCCCAAAGTCTCGGGCAGCTCGAGTCCATGTTCGGCTCGACGCGGGCCATGGGCGGATTGGTCCACACGCCATCATCTGGCCTTGCTTCGGGCATTTTCCAGACTGCAGCAGACTGGGCCAACGATCCCTTCATGGCGATCATGGCGTGGCAGCAGCAGCAGGCAGCTCACAAAGCTCGCGGCGGTGACTCCCCCAAGGGCCTATACATCGTCGGCGAGATCGGCAAGGAGCTGTTCGTCCCCGACCGCCTGACGCACCTGATCCCCAAGAAGGTCATGGACCAGATCCCGAAGGCGCATGGCGGGATGCAGGTGATCGGCCAGAAGCCGAACAGCCTGTTCTCGCCCCCTGAGGACGGGATCATCGTCCCCAACCGCCTGATGGATCAGGTCCCGCATGCAGCTCGGGGCACTCGGGCCGAGCGGATGCGGGCTGCAGCTCAGGAGGCTTTGGCTCGGGCTGATGTGTGGAGCGAGCCGGGCCCGATCCCGTTCCTTGGGGCAGGTACAGCTTCATCCCATGGACCGGGCCCCTTCTTCGGGGACAAGGATCCCGAGGTTTCCGCTATTCAGCGCGAAGAGCGGATGAAGGTCGCCCACGAAACGGCGACCAAGGCTCGAGCGAAGCGTGCCTATTTCATGCCCCAGCGCGAGAACGAAGGCGAGCAGCTCGCGGTGATGCGGGCGGGTGCTGCCAAGACAATGCCCTCGCGCACCCCTGCTGGTGCCGTGGCGGCCATTGGTTCATTCCTCTTCGGTGGCGTCAAGCAGATGTCGCAGGCCGAGAGGGACAGGGTCGAAGCCCAGACCAGTTACAACAGAGCATTCGCTCAGACCAACAAGGTGGTCGGCGAGGCCAAGGCGGCTCATGCGGGCCTGACCGAGGAGATGCAGGCAGGCCACATCACCACCAAGGACCTCTCGGAAGAGATGCGGAAGTTCGGGCCCCGGATCCGTGAGGTCAAGAAGGCTGAGGCTGAACGCCTCACAGAGCTGACCGAGAAGACCGCCAAGTCCATTCCCACTACGCCGGGGGTCCTCAAGAACCTCGGCGTGATCATCGGCGCGACCACGCTCTACGGCATGGCGATGCAGGCCGCCTCGACCGTCATCACGGATGCGGCCCTTCCCGCAATGGGCAAGTTCGTTGATGAGGTGCTCGGCTTCGGGCCGACGGCGACACGGATCACGACTGATCTCGCCAAGGCCACGCAGGCTGGCAACGTCACGCAGTCCATGGCTCAGGCCGCCTCCACGGCGGGCCTCGGCACGGCTGGTCTGGCTGCCATCCAGAGTCTCATTCCGTCGGTGATCGCTAAGGCTGGAGCAGCAGCGGCCGGGCAGGCCATGGACCTCCGTCGCGCTGCACTTGGCGCGACCATGGGCACCGCGCCGACGGGGCTCTACGGAGGCACAGGTGGCCTCATGGGGTCCTCTCTGTTCGCCGAGCAGCTCGGTGGAACCAAGGGCTTCCTCGAGAACATCTCGGGCGAGGCGGCGGGGTATCGGTCGCAGTACTCCCAGATCAAATCGAACCCGGCGCTCGATGTAGCCAAGGCGATCCCGTACATCGGTCCTCTTCTGGCTGGATCTGGTGAGGGCGTCATGGCACCCGACGCCATGAAGGCGCTGGAGACCGAGTTCTCGGACTACAACCAAGCTGTTCAGCGTGGTGCGACGGCCCAGAACCAGAGTGCCAGCACCCTGAAGCTCATGACCAAGGAGACCCTGAGCGCGACGAAGGGTCTCCAGAGCTGGGACGCGGCGACGGGTAACCTCAAGGACTTGGCTAACCAGATCGGCGGGACTGCTCCCGACGAAGTCAAGAAACTGCTCGATGCTGGCGGCGTCATCGTCGACTCGACGGGCAAGGCTCTGACCAACGTCAAGGATCTCAACACGTTCCTGACGCAGGCTGCTCAGGGTGCAGCCATTGCTTCTCCTGAAGCGTGGGCAAAGACGAACCTGCGCCAGCTTTATGCCCAGACGCAGGCTAGACAGATCCAGCAGCAGCGCACCATGTCCTTGGACATTCCCTTCCAGATCACACAGAGCCTCCTCTCGCAGCCAGTCGTGGCCCCCGGTCTCGGGTTCTTCCCGGGCGCAGCCACGGGACAGCCGAGCGCGACGGCGGCCGGAATGACCGGCCCTGCTGCAGGCATGGCTCAGCAGGCGCTGGCAGGGACGGCTGCTGCCAACGTGCAGTTGACTTCCATCGCGGGCCAAGGCATGCAGGCGGCCTTCAAGCAAGTCATGCAGTTCAATCCCACGTCCCTGCCGGAGTTCGCTTCTCTGGCCGGGGGCTCCGAAGTTGCCTCTGCCGCTATTGCCGGTCTGACCACGAAGATGGGCACGCTCAATCAGGAGGCGAACAGCTTCAACTGGGCCAACCAGATCCGCCTCGCCACCCGTTCGCTGGGTGACGCGCTCGGTGCCATCTCTGGGGCCGGAGTCAAGAACACCTCTGGCGTGAGCGGGGCTGGCACCCAGCTCGGCGTCTGGCAGGGGATGTCGCACAAGCTCGACATCATGAACCAGACCCTGAGTCTGCAGCTCCAGCAGCGCCAGATCACCACCGCTCTGGCTCAGGCCCAGTTCATGGCCCCCGGGCAGACGGGCGAGGAGCGTTACTACGCTCAGGTCGAGGCGATCCAGAAGGCGGCCATCGCCCAGAAGCAGCAGGGCATCGGAGTCCAGCAGCTCGATCTCGGCCAGAAGATCTGGAACGAGAACGCCAACCGTGCCGCTCTTGACGCCTCGAAGGCGATCACGAGCATGCAGTTGGCCCGCAATGCTGAAGGTTTCGCTATCACTGCTCAGGAGAACATCGCTAAGCAGGAACAGATCTTGGCGACCAAGGTGGCGGGCATGAATGCCATTCTTGGAACGGCCACGGGGAACTGGAACGACGCTCTTTCCGCTGCCACGCAGGGTATCGGTCAGTTCGCGGGCTCCATCGACGACGGGATCAAGGCCGTCTATGAAGCCCTCGGGTACACCAAGACCACGACGCCGACCGGGGCAACCGTTCTGACCGCACCCGCCTCAGGGTTCGGATCAGGCGGAACGCCCACCGTGACCATCCCGGCATACACGGGCCCCGGTGTGGCGTACCCGTTGGTGGGCACAGGGCAGAGCGGTGGGGGCAAGAAGAAGGCCGCTGGCTTCCTCGGCAGCGTCAGCGGTCCCACCCAGATGATCGTGGGCGAGGCAGGGACCGAGACGGTTGCGATCCTCGCCAACCCGCGCACCACTGGCGGCTCCAACGGGCCCTCTTCGGTGGAGCTGACGAGCACCAACATCACCTCGTGGATGCGGGCCATCCAGATTTCCTTCCCCAAGGTTGGCCTGACGGACCCCACCATCGAGAGCTGGGTGAAGGCACTGCAGGGTGGCTTCCCTGCCGTCGATCTCTCGGACAAGACCATCGCTGCCCTGAGCACAGCGGTCGGGACCGCCGCCGGGACCGCGTCGACCACAGCCTCCACGGCGACTGGAGGCAAGAAGGCCGTCGTCGGGTCTCCTTCGACCACGGCCAACCTGCCAGCCAACCAGCGACTTGATCGGTTCGCCGCTGCCCTCTCCAAGGACACCGGCCTGACAGTGGCGGCCTCACGTAAGTGGGCGCAGGCCGAGGTCGGGCCCCTGAACAACCTCGGGATCATGGCGGGACCCGGCAAGCCCGCAGGCTTCGCGACCCCCGAGGCGGGAGCCTCCGCGGCCGCCGACCTGATCAAGTCCAGCTCGTACTACTCGGGCATCATGAAGACGGTGGGTCAGAGCGCGAACACGCAGCTCAACGCCATCGCCCGCTCGCCATGGCACCTCGGGCCCGCTGGCCTCGCCAAGGCTGGTGGGGTGGACCCCTACTACGCTCGGATCTTCGGCCTCGCCTCTGGCGGTGTCATGTCCACCCTCGGCCCGACCGGCATGATCGTGGGCGAGGCGAACCGTGAGACGGTGGCGGTGCTCCGCAACCCGCGCTCCGCGACTGTCGGCGGCAGCAGCGGCGTGGGCCCGATGAACCTGACGGTCAACATCACCGGGACCTCCGTTCGCAGCAATCAGGACATCACGGATCTGGCTCGTCAGGTGGCGGCCGAGGTGGAGA
>OCZT010003660.1_pt1 | contig 15676 bp, 19 predicted proteins | sample 1539031 | NCBI WGS metagenome assembly OCZT01 (sample SAMEA3539308, study PRJEB22396) | soil metagenome | biome: tundra; feature: field; material: soil | place: USA | collected 2010-05 | depth 0.15 m | reverse complement strand
GCCTGCAAGAGAAGGGGGTCGGGGGGATGAGTACATGAAGAACGTATAAATGATTTAGTCTATTATTATTCATTCCTGATAGTCATTTAATTTTATAATTATCAAAGATCTTTAAGCATCCAGATATTGCAGCCGAAATGACCCGAATTACCCATTGGTCCCTGAAGAAATTTAAACCCTGCTTTTTCGTATAAATTTATTGCCCTGTTTAATTCAGGAAGTGATTCAAGATATAACTTCCCGTATCCAAATTTCTTAGCTGAATCAAAGGTTTTTACCATTAACTGCCAACCTATCCCTTTGCCTCTTTGCGATGCAGAAAGATAAAACTTCACCAACTCAGCACATCCTTCAGGCAATCCAGGGGTAGGATAAACCCCGCAACCTCCAATAATAATATTATTTTCTTCGGCAATCCAGTACTCTGATCCTGGAGTGCTGAAAAGTTTAAAAAGGTTATCAGTAGTAGGGTCAAAATAAACCGTTCCTGGTCTATGAATATTAAATTCCAGGAAAACTACGCGGATAAGATTTGCAATCTCCTTATTGTCTTTTTCTTCGATTGGCCTGTAGATGATTTCCATTTTATTATAAAGAAAACCAATAATTCAACTTAATGAGAAAAATATTATTTGGAAAGACACTCCGTAGTTGTTTGTAAGAACCCGCAATGGAAGTCCCTGAAGAATTGGTGTTTTCTGTTCTGTCGCTTGACCAAACCAGATAAATGAAAGAACCTAACCTGTACTCCCATCTTGCAACAAGATTCGAACGGAATTGATGAAAATTAAAATCAGGATTGGGAATTGAGTAATCTATCCGCGGCCCATCATTATAATCATACAACTGATATCCATCTCCTGAAAGCACCGGATCCTGATAAATCTCGAACCTGTTATTATAAAGTCCTGAACGAGGATTTGTGACAAACTTTAACTGGGAATATTTTCCTATTGAAACAAACGGGCTTCCATAGTATTGAATTGAAAATTCCAGAGTAAGGTTCAGATCAATTCTGAAAGTCATCCCCAGAGTTTTCTGATTAATTGTTCCGAGTATATACCTGTTGCCGGGTGCATCATTGCTTATAGTTATATATTGCAGTCTGTCAAGGTTATTTATGTAATTAGTGGTCACTCCTATCTTCAGGTTGTTAATCGGACGATAGGTTATGCCAGGTTCAATCTGATAACTTACAGCCGAATTATTTCCTGTATACTGATAACTGTAAACCAGGCTGCCTGTTATTTTTTTTGTCTGATCGGTACTCAAACTACCCATTGAGGTAATTGTATATGGCATTATCATATCATACCCTCCGCGTAAAATTTTGGTGTCGAGAGTTTTTGTATGATAGATTTGATTTGCAGTAAAACTCCACTGGTTTGTGAATACTGCGTTAAATGAAAGGTTGGCTCCTGATCCAAGGTACTCGCCATTAAAGTTCCATGTGTTGAATTGTTCGAGGCCCAGATTATAGGTACTGAATATAGAAACAGGTTGGTTTATCCCGTACGAAATCACATTATCCTGATTTATTTCATCGGCAGTGGTCATATAACCCAGGTCATTCAGTTCAAGACCCGGGGAAAGCCAGGTGGCTCCGGTCGAGAATCGCCATAACCCTTTTGATCCTTTTCCGATCATAAACCTTCCTCCGTATCCGCTTAATGTAGTGGCTGTCGTATCAAATTTCAGATAGTTGGCACCGGGCCGCTGATAGTAACGGGCAGACGATTCCTGAAGTGCGGTGATTGCCTCTCTACTCCCATCCATAAAGCTGCCGATAAGTCTTGCATCAATATAAAATTCTTTATCTTTCCAGTGGGTCAGAATATCCAGCCCTCCTGTATATGCATTTGTACTGAGAGTCTCAAGATTTTTATCCTCGATATCACGATTGGTGGCTGTCACCATTCCTCCAATTACTGTATTACCCGCGTTGTAACCTTTCTGTATACGGGCCACCGTGTAACTTGTGAGAGGTTCAACTATTACACTGCTTCTATTTCCGTCTTTATCACTAAGCCGTGCAAATTCATTTGCTGTGACACTTTGTATTAAACCCACTGAAAGTCCGCTTGAGGTTGTCCCGCTTAATTTGATTGCACTAAGGATCGATGTCTTATCAGGTGAATTCACAAAAAGATTGTCATTGGGAAAAACAGGTCTTGAAGGAGCATGACCTATCCTCCTGGAATAAAACAAACTCTGGTTGTCAAATTTATAATCGAAAATAGTCAATCCTTCAAGGAAGAAGGGTCTCTTTTCCTCATAAAATGTTTCAAATGCCGTCAGATTCATAACTGAAGGATCGGACTCAACCTGCCCGAAATCAGGATTAACTGTCAGGTCAACTGTGAAGTTACTTGAAATGCCGATCTTCGCATCAAGTCCTGCATTACCACCCCATACTCTTCCCTTATTCGTAAAGGTATTCTCCGGATCTTTTTTCATCGTTTTAAGATCTCCAAGGGTATAAGGCGATATTTCCAGACGACGCGATTTTTTTAATCCATTAATACCCTTCAGCTCACCGAAGTTATAAAGCATTCCCGGGCCGGTCTTGCTTTGTATCTCCCAGTCGCTTTCTTCCTGTAATCGTGATATCCATCGCCATACATGCATTCCCCATACCTGTTCATCCTTTCCGCTATATCGCAACTGGCTGAGCGGAATTTCATATTCAGCCACCCAGGCAGAATCTTCCAGACCGGTTTTTACTTTCCAGACCGGATTCCAGTTGAAATCCCAGTTCGCAGGGTTGAATAATACGAGATCAACCTTCTGACCCCACGCGGTTACTGTAAACTCAAACCCGGTACGATAATCCCGATAGCTGTCAAAATTCACACCTGCCATATCACCTACAAGCTCATCCCTGACTCCGGCCATTCTCATTATTTTATTGGGTTCTCCGTCGTGTGCGCGAATGGCAACATACAGGTTCTTGTCATCATATTGAATATTCAGTTCGGTCGGATATGTGGGTTTTGCTCCCTCCTTTGGAATCCATTGGTGGAAGTCTCCTGCCCATGTGCCTTTCTTCCAGCATTCGTCATCAAGCTTTCCGTCAATAACCGGTTTTGCAGTGACAAGCCGGGTAGTTGTATAAACAGGTTGTTTAGGAGAATTTTGCGTAGGGATTGTATCCTGAGGGTTTATATCTCGTATAGGAAATGGTGATGAATATGATATAAAAGTAGTAAGAGTGAAAATGAAAAAGAGAGACAGTATTTTGTCAGCTATCAGGGTTAGTCTCATTTCAAGCAATAACAAGTAGGTTTGCAATAAAAATATATCCAAATTTATAAGAATTTGTCAATATTGGACAGGTTAAAAAAATATAATCTTCTTATATTTCAGGTTGAATTACGTTCCTGCCCTGTCTATTCTTTAAATAATCCTTATGATAGCCAGCAGAGCGATAACTAATATTGTCAATCCTGAGATGCTGACAGGTAACCAGACCGGGGCTATCCATGGTTTTGGAATAAGAAATAAAACGTCAATAGTTGTTAAGGTCGGTGGCCATTTTATCAGAATGTAGAGAGATAAATAATAGAATAAGTCCCAGAATGCAAAGGTCCAGAGGAAAAACACTCCTTTTTCAATCCACGATCCGCCTGTAAGATATGCAATTACAACAAGCATTATTATTGTGGCGGCCTCCCGGGTCATTTCAATGTTTAAGTAACGCTTCGGGAACTTTTCAACCGATTCTTTATTTGATTCTGAATCGAGCATTCCAAGAGCTTTTCTCAGATATACGACCACAACACCTTCGAGATGTGCCATTGCAATTCCGAAAATTGCAAGAAGTAATAATTTAGCTATCATATTCCCGAATTTATTAATTACTTATGGTTCTGGACAAATGTATCCACCTCATTGCATAAAAATTCCTTATCCTGATATATCATATTATGTCCGCTTTTATCCGAAATAACCAACCTTTTATCTGTCGAACTAATGCGGTTATAAAAATCTTCACCTAATGCCAGGGGGCAGGTGAAATCATACTTCCCCCAGAGCACCAAAACAGGTATAGTTACAGCGCCAAGAGAGGAAGAAAATTGAGTTACTGCCAGTTCTTTATTAAAATTTGAATCTTCCGAGTAAAGAAGGTTACAAAGTAGTGCAGAAAGAGGAATCTGATCGGGAATAGAATATTTTAATATCAGATTAACAATGTTTATATGCTTAATGCTGTCAACATAGTTTTCTGCCTGAGTTGCAAATGTTTCCAGCTGTTGTGAATCTTCCAGAGTGAAATTCCCCTTATGGCTGTTACAAAAGCTTATTATAGGTGCCCAATCGTTGATATTTCTTTTCTGTGAAATTTGATAATTTCCCTCCGTGAGTAATGCCTCTTGTGTGAGAGTATCATTTAACGGATAATTATGGCTACCATCAACATCTATAAACCCTTTTATCATATTCTGATAACCTGGTCTGGTGAGAAAATCGGCAGCTAGAAGGCCTCCGAAGCTATGCCCCATTAAAAACAAACTCATATCCTGACCGTAGCGAAACTTAAGAACTTCTATGACCTTTTTCAAATCTTCAGCCATTTGATCAAGATGGAGGTTTCCGCCATTGTTGGTCCCCTGTGAAGATCCTGCATTTCTTTGATCCCAGTAAACTATTGCATATTTATCCCCTATATTCTTGCTGATATATTTTGTGTCATAGAAATATGAGCTCACTCCGGGTCCGCCATGAATGAAAAGGATAAAGGCTTTGCTGGCAGTGTTTCCCTCTACCAGTACCCTCATGGAAGCTCCTGCATTTTCAACATAGAACGCTTCGGAAACATTCCCGGAAATGGTAATTTTCTCTTTCTGACATCCCGAAAACAAAAGTATGAGGCTAAAGAAAAATGCTTCTCTCATTATTATTTTGATATTGAAACTGGTTCCCTGATTGTTTTACTTTTGGCCCTGCATGGCGTGTATCGTATCCCAAGTTCAAGCACTGGTCTGAAATATATGGTACTGTTATATGGAAACATTGATATAATATTCATCTTGGCAATGGCTGAAAAAGGCAATTGCTTTTTCATCGAAAAATCATAACCAAAACCACCACCTAATGTAAATAGAGCATAATTATAGCCTGCAAGTTTAACAATTGAAATATTTCCATTATCATCAACCCTGTAAGTTGTTCCCCCCAGGAAAGTCCGGCTGAATCCTGGACCAACGGAAAACTCTGAAATAAATCCTGGATATCTGGTCCTCCGCATCACCCACTCGGCACTCAGGTATAAATTATCGTGGAAATCAGGATGGTGGTACCAGTTTATATTTCCTGAAATAAACTTCCCTTTTCTAATACATCTTACAGGTCTCTCCTTTTTATAGAGTTGTACATTTACATTTCTAAAAGGAAACTCTATACCTGTGCTTAGTCCCGGATAGATGAGGGAACTGTTATAAGAAAGCTTTAGACTAATGTGCTGGGCAGATGAATCATTAATTGAGTCACATTGCGCATGAATTACTTCACAATAGAGTAATGAGAATATAATAATTACAGTTTTCAACATATCACTTCAATCACAAACTCAATGGTAAATAATATATCAATACTAATTATTTATAAATCCCACCTTTATGATAAATATGTTTGCGTTACCTTGTATTTTACATTGTGCTAAAGTTAAGGGATTTCAACTTTATATGATTAAAACGGGAAGCAAACGATAATTTAAACGCGTGGTTTAAAGATTACCCCATTCTCAAATTAATAAACATTCTGACGGCATGGTAACCAAAGTATAAACCAAAGCTGCAAAGAATAACACCCAACCCTTTGATGAAAACCGATATTATTTTAATATTTATCCGCTTGCGGAAATGCACAATCAGGAAAGCCAGGAGATAAAACCAGATTATACTGCCAACTGAAATGAAAAATGCATAACAAATACTGATAACGAGATGAAAATGAGGTGGAAAGATAGCTGGCTCTTCTTTATGATTTTTTATTTTAGGTAACTGAATTTTCTCAAGTTGCTGAAGATGAAGGTTCTGTGAATTTTCTATTTCTTTGCCTTCGATACTACTGATCTCTTTAGCATTCTGATCAATTTTAACCGCCAATCCGCCTGTATGAAAGCCCATTGCCGCTAAAAAAGTAATTACCAATAAGGATGATGTCAGCCATCCGATAAATAAAGTCGGATTGAATAGATTAATCATAAATCCGGTATAGAAGGCGCCTTTTTCTTTCTTTTTAATCTTCTCGGAAATATGGCTTTTATCCTCAAGATGCTCAATATCGACCTTTGTTCTGAAAATATTGTATCCCAGGAAGATGAGCAAAATCGATCCAAATGAAAATATATAAGGGATAATCGGTTTATAAAAGGAATAAAGTTTTGTCAAACCGTATACGGCAATGAACACATAAGTAAAATCTGCAAATGAAGCACCAAGGTTCACCCGGTTACAATAGCTTAATCTTCCTTTAAGCGCATTGGAAGTAATCAGAATGCTGATAGGACCAGCTATTGGCATTGAAAAAATGAAACCGGAAAGTAACCCGGCAATCGACATTGTTATAATACTTTCTATCATTCGGTCCCTGTTATCTTTGAATAAACTGGTTGAGGTAAAGTCCTTCAGCTATTTTTAAATCCTCTTCAGTGTCAATTTCCATACAAAAGTATTCAGTTGTATCCACAATAAAAAGATTATTATCGGATAGTTCCTGGAATGCTGCTTCATAAAACTGGTTAACTTCTTTTTCTGTCACCATTTTCCTGTCAAGTATGAAATAAAGTTCTGTAAGTGCTTCCATACCAAATATTTCTATTCCGATGGATTCTCCTGCTGCCTGAGAAACGGTTACATCTTTGCCTATTTCAATAACACAACCATGAGCATCAGTTTTAACTTTTATCTCTTCCTCATGTACCTCATGTCGCTTAAGGGCAAGACAGTTTTTATATCCTGAGTTCTGAAGTTTTGAAATAATCCTTTCATCGAAGACAATATCACTATCCAACATCATCATATCATCACCCAGAACTTCATCTTTAGCCAGCCAAAGGGAATAAATATTGTTAGTAGATGCATACAACTCGTTATAGATATAGGTAATCTGCAAGTGCGGGAATCGTTCCCTGATGAACTCCCGGATCTTATTCTCAAGATAGCCCGTGACAATTATTATTTCTGAATTATTGGTAGCCAGAAGGTTTTCAATTGTCATTTCAAGGATGCATTTCACCCCTACTTTTAACAAACATTTAGGCATATGATCAGTCAGTGGCTTTAACCTTGAACCTGCTCCGGCAGCAAGAATAACAGTTTTCATTTCTTCAAAGTTTCGAAAGATTTATCAATCTGATATTGAATCAACCACAATAATAATGCAAGAATATTAAATCCACCAATTACGATCCAGAAAAAAACATCAAAACGGCAAAAAAAAGAACAAAGTACCAGAGTCGTTATTTTGGCAGAAGGTCCAATAAACACCCAAAAACGAATTATAATCCGGTTCCTGTCAAAATAATCTTCCGGAGTTGCTTTGATGATCTTTGGTTTCTTTCTCCTGGAAGTGAGGCTTTCCTGTATTTTTGAATATGTTAAATATATGTAAACAATCGTTTTGTAGAACCATTTACCTTTCTCATTTTTAATTATTTCATACTCATTTCTATACTCTTCCAGCTCTTCATTGTAAGTATCTTTACGTCCCAGTACGATATCGAGGAATCGTGTTCTGAAATAATCCACCAGTGATTCCTGAATAATTATGCTTATTCCTGCCAAAGCGATAAGAAATACCAATAAAGAAGGCTGTCCTGGTTTGTTTGAATAACCAATAGCTATCCCTGTAAAAATTGCGATAGCCGCAATATAATCAGCAACACCGTCGAGAAGTCTGCCAAAGGCCGAGCCATTTTTTTTAATACGTGCCAACTGGCCATCACTGCAATCAAATATGTTAAAAAGCAAATAGAAGATTGCCCCGGCGATACAAGTCATGTGTGACCCGATTGAATACAAACAGCCGCCTAAAATCCCCATTACCATTGCAGCTAATGTTAGATGGTCGGGTTTGATTTTTGTATTGTAAACTGATATTACCACCAGGAAAGCGAGAGGCCTGTATAAGACTAGATCGATAACTTCTTCAGCCTCTGCCATTTTCAGGGAGTTTTTATATTCCCTGTACCAGTTCATGGTTCATTTCTTTACACATAAAAGTCTTTATCAGTTTTAATAGAAAGCAATTTTGAGGATGTGTTCCGATTGTAATCCGGAGATGTCTGTTCAATTCTTCTTCGTTCATGAATTTTATGATCATATTTCTCTCCGTAAGATATTCTTTAAGTGAGTCTTTTATTTCAGGAGGAATTTTAACCATGATAAAGTTCGCAAATGATCTATAAGCTGTAAAACCAGGCCATTGATTCAGCTCATTATATAACATATTCATATCTTCCGTCATTTTCAGATTTATTGAATTATAGTATTCAGGGGAATTAAGAGCGGCAATAGCAATTTTTTCCGAGAGACGGTTAAAACCCAAATACCTGGTACCTAATAATAAAATCCTGTCAAGATTATCACCGAGAAAAGCAAACCCGGTTCTTATACCTGCGAGTGCATAATATTTAGAAAATGTCCGTAAAATTATAAGGTTTGGATATTTGTTTACCAACCCGACAGGATCAGTCTTAAAAGTCACATCAAAAAATAAATATGCTTCATCAAGTACAACGATACTGTCTTTCATTTTTTCAAGAACAAAGTTCAATTGGTTCGTCTCAAATCGGTTTCCAGTAGGATTATTTGGTGAACTGATAATAACCAATTTGGGTTTTTGTTCATTATATATCTTTATCATACCTTCGATATCATAATAAAAAGTATGCTCACCCTCAACTATTGGATATTCTATACTTATACCTTCCACATCCTCGACAATTTTCTTATAATACCACCATGAAAATGATGGAATCATTATCTTTTCACCCTTATTAATATAGCATTGAACAACCTGTTTCAATATGTCTTCGCTGCCGTAGCCAAGCAATATTTTCTTCTCCTCCGTACCATAGTCATAAGCTAACCTCGCTGATAATAGACTTTTAATTCCTCTGGAGAAATCTCTGGAATAAATGTTAAGAGTGCCATCATTTGAGTTTTGCAATACTTTAAAACATTCAGGAGAAGGGCCATATTGATTTTCGTTCCTATCCAGGAAGATTAAATCTTTTTCATTAGCTGCAACCATAAGGTATGATTTTATAGATCCAAAATAACAACTCGAACAAATATGGATAAAAGTCGATAATAATAAAAATATATTTGCTTTATTTTTCCAAATCAGGCAATTTCCTGCATACCGGTTAATTTTAAAATCTGCTTCCGGTTTCAAAAAAGCAATGAAAATTCTGAACTCATTTATGAAATAAAGTCAATGTATTAATGATGAAATTGAATGGAATAGTTGATTTCTACTTCCTTTATGTCGCACCTAAAGTTTTACTGCTGAAAAATATTTCCTGAACCTCAATGCCACATTAACAAGGCCGATCATAACCGGAACTTCAACCAGTGGTCCTATTACAGCTGTAAACGCCTCTCCGGAGTTTATCCCGAAGACTGCTATTGCAACAGCTATAGCCAGTTCAAAATTATTGCTTGCAGCTGTAAATGAGAGTGTTGCTGTTTGCTCATAGGTAGCGCCAGCCTTTCTGCTCATAAAGAATGAAAAGAGGAACATTATCAGAAAGTATATAACGAGCGGGATAGCAATTATAATCACATCGAAAGGTAGTTTGATTATATATTCGCCTTTCAATGAGAACATTACAAATATTGTAAACAATAAAGCAATAAGAGTGACCGGACTGATTTTAGGAATAAACCTGGTATGATACCATTCCTTGCTTTTAACTCTTATTAAGATAAAACGGGTAAGAAAACCTGCAATAAACGGTATACCAAGATAGATAAATACACTCCTGGCTATCTGTCCGATAGTTATTCTGTCTACTACAGAACTGGTTGGAACTCCGAACCAGCCGGGTAAAACAGCAATAAAAATCCAGGCATAGATTGAAAAAAACAGTACCTGAAAGATTGAATTGAAAGCTACTAATCCGGCACAATATTCTGTGTCTCCTTTTGCAAGATCGTTCCATACAATTACCATAGCGATGCACCTGGCAAGTCCGATCATGATGATACCATACATGTAAGGCAGGTTTGAATTGTCTTTCCCGGGAAACAGTTTGAAGAATAAAATTGCCAGGGAAAACATGAGAACCGGTCCGATTATCCAGTTCTGAACCAGGGAAAGGCCCAAAATCCTGTAGTTCCTGAATACACCACCCAATTCCTCATATCTGACCTTTGCAAGCGGCGGGTACATCATAAGTATTAAACCGATAGCAATAGGAATATTTGTTGTACTATCGGCTGAAGATTTCAATGAATCCCAGAATATTGCGATTGCCGGGAATAAATATCCGGAAAATACCCCAATAAACATTGCAAGAAAAATCCATAATGTCAGATAGCGGTCAAAGAATTTCAATTTAGGTTTCATCTTATTGCAATTTTAAAGTCAGGTAATTTGATTCTAGCAGCAGTTTGATTTTGAGTCAGAACACCCGCATGTCGGTTCTGTATTTTTGAGAATCCCGTTAATAATACCAGCTGCACAACCAACGCCCGAATTGACAGTTATTGCCTGTACCGGGCAATTTAATGCACACGCACCGCATTCCATGCAATAATCCCGTCTTACAATGTGAGCTTTCTTCCCGGAAAGTTCAAACACATCATGAGGACATACCTTTACACACATTCCACAACCGTTGCAGGTATCTTCACATAAATTAAGTGTCACCACATCTGGCAGATATACTAAATCGTTCATAACTATTTCGTTAAATAAATTTACCAATAACCTGTAAAACAATACCTATGAAGGCAAACCCTATTTGAATAGGTACCGAGATTTTCATCTCTTTTTTGACTCCCGACAGTGATGTATATGTCGATGAACCTGTGAAGTTCATTGCCAGGAAGGAGGATATCACCGTAATAATTAAAAACCATGACATTAATTCAATTACATTTTTATCTGCAAATTTTAAGATAACAAGAAGAAGAAAGACAGTTGCCCCTGCAATAAATCCCTTTAATGAAAAATGCCGGCCTGGAATATATGGAAGAAACAATGGTGTTATGACAATTCCCGAAAAATATGCAAGGAACACTTTTAAAAGTGCAGGTCCCCCTTCACCTGAAAAATTACTAAATGAAAAGCCTTTACTGCTGATACCTGAAATTAAAAAGAGAACTGCCATTGTACCCAGGAGGTAAAATTTACCATACATAAAATCGTTGGGAATAAGCTTTATCCGGTCTTTAAACCCGAAAGTGACTCTCCTCATTTCCTTGTCAGCCCTATAACCATTTATGATAAATTTTTTTATATCCGAAGCACGAACCGGGCCATAATGAACATTAAATCCCGTCTCTTCCTTAACCTTATGAGCAGCAACTCCTGTTGCACCAAGCTGTGGCAGGATAAGCCGTTTGTGATTCACAACTTTTTCGAGTGATACTATTCTTATCCTGTTCACAAGTTCTTTTGTACCAAAGGTGCCTTTACCTGCAGCGCACCAGACATTAACACCTTTCGTATCTAAAACCAATATCCATCCATTCTCTCCCGTGAGGTTTTTACGCAGTGTATCGAAAGAAAGTTTGTAATTTGCAGTCACAAAGACATCTGACTCCTGAGTCGGAGAACCAATAGCATAAAGTCCGGGATTAACCCGGTAATTGTTACGATTAATCCCCCATCGTACCATAACAGCACCCAGAAAATCTGAGGAGTTAAGTTCAGTAGTTATCAACGGGATATCAGTGCCTAAAAATGGTATACTCCCAATTAAAAATGTGTTTTTCATCTCAAATTAAAAAATTATTATAAAATCTAAAAAAAGTGGTTTTAATTTCATCCCTGATCCTTCTGAATTCACTCATAATGAATTCCTCAGACCCCGATGCATCAGATGGATCTTCAAATCCAAAATGAACGCGATGTTTCACTTTGCCAAGGAATACAGGACAGGTCTCTTTTGCATCATCGCATACGGTTATTACATAATCCCATTCATCATTCAGAAATTCATCGACTGACTTTGGTGAGTTTTTACTGATGTCAATTCCGGTTTCACCCATAACTTTGACTGCATTGAGATTAACTTTTGATGTTGGTTGTGTTCCTGCAGATTCGACCTCAATCTTATCATCAAACGATTTTAAAAATCCCTGAGCCATCTGACTTCGGCAACTATTACCCGTGCATAAAATCAATATTTTCATAGTGTAATAATTTGATAATTTTTATATTGGCACATTTTCAAATTGTTTTCATTTGCACTCAAAAGTTACTGGAATATTTATATCGTTTAAAAACTTCTCTGCCATTTTCTTTAGCTCGCATACATTCCTGAGATTCAGACAATAGCAGGTTTTCACTCCTTCTGTAGTGCCCTGAATCAAACCTGCATCCTTCAATTCCTTAAGGTGCTGGTTTACTGTGGTCCTTCCCAAAGGAAGCTCATCAGCGAGATCGCCGGTTATACATGTTTTTGTTTCAGCCAGGTATTTCAGAATTGCAAGTCGGGCGGGGTGGGCCAAAGCCTTAAACAGAGTTGAGCAGTTCTGTAGTTCCGGGCTGAATAGTTCACTTTTAGTATATGCCATAGCAAAATAATATTTGACGTAAATATACGTTTAATTTTAATACGACGTATATATACGTTATTTATTTTATCGAATATTTTTATCAGGAATTTTTAAATAAGGCCAATTTAATATAGTATGGACAATTCTTACCTTTTGCTCTCTTTCTCGCAAGGGCAGGGAATCGGCTTATATTTTTTGTATTTATGCTGAGTAGCACAACCGGCTGTGATAATTAAAATTAAAAGTACCATAACAAAAAGGTTATTGGCTTTTTTCTCAGGTTTTCTCATAATACTGATTTTAATATATGGCTTACGGGATAAATGATATCCCATCTTTTTCACAGAATCGCCTGAGTTGGGAACCTTCGTATCAAACATTAATCTTTGAGGCACCGCACAGAGTATTTGTTAGTCTTTTCAGTTCCATGAATATCCGCCATATCCTCTTTTCTCGAAATATCAATTATAGGTTTATCATCAATAATAAGGTAACTAAAATATTCAGCATTGGACCTGTCATATTCTGTGGAGGTCCAGTAATAGCAGCTCTCATCCATCTCTGAAAAGGTGCCTTCATAATCCTGCATTCCTCCCAGTTGAATTCCAAAAGAAGAGGGATCAGCAGCAATTTTCCCCCATGTCTCTTTCTGCTCAAAATAATTAACAAGTGTTTGAAATTCAGTCCCTGATGGAAGTTGCCATCCGGATGGACATGAATTCAGTGCAGTTTTCCATTCATAAAGCATACCGTAATCCGGAATATTGTTTGAATCATTATCAAAATAGAAAGCGCCGCTTTTAGCTTTATACTTGAGGTTTTCTGCCATCCAGGTAGCTCCCGCGACTGTAATAGTACGATAAACATTACCGTCCCTATTATCAGTAAATTTAACCTATCCGGATAATCCCATAAAAAATAGTAAGAACATAAAAGCCAATAAAATTTTCTTCATATTTCTATTGTTTTCAAATTTTAAAATCATCCATTAAGCTTTATGATCAGTAAATGTAATGCCACGCCTGAGAATCAGGTGTAAAATTAAATCTAGCTTTTAAAAATAACAGTTGATAAGTCAAAATGTTATTAACCGGGCACGGTAAATAATCAAAAATCTTTGAGAGTTGATTATAATCAAGGATAATTTAGGTTGTTGAAGTATTACAATGACACCTGAATAGTATCTTACTGTCCTATCATGAAATCATAGACCATGGTACCTCCCATGAATCCTGTGAAGGTTACGGCAATGAAAGCCAGGAGATAAAAACCGAATGCCACCCATTTTAAAGGAGACTCCTCTTTCTTTTTTACTATCAGCCAGATTCTGAAGATCGTACCGGAAACAATAAGGATCATTGTTATCAATGCTCCTGTTTCGTGCCTGACAAACACTTTTAAAATTTCACCCTGCGTTGGTTCTTCAGTGAATAATTGACCGGTTGACCATGCAGCTATAGCCCCAAGGGATCCTAACACCATAAGATAGAATCCGGTTTTTGAAAGACACTTTTCACTTTTGAAAAAAAGTGAAATAACTTCAGCAAAAAATCCAACTGTTATCAGTGCAATCGGGAAGTGCACAATCAACGGATGTAAATGATCAGTATTGAACATGATATCAATAATTTTGTTGCTTTAAATATTCCCTTATAAGGTTTAACATCTTCATATATTCCAAAATTAGTTTTTTCACATGGAATTTTAACAATATGACATCAAGAATAATTACACCGACGGAAAGATTATAATAGTTTCACTTGTATTCTTATTCAGGAATACCTGTTTGTTCTGATTAGCAAAAGAATTATAAATTAATTAACTTAGAGCCCTTTTAAAATTGAAGCAGTCTCGGGATATAATGTCAGATAAAACAGATATAAAGCCTTATGGTGAGAAACAGATTGCATTCGATAAGCGTTATCTGGAGATGGCTCTCATATGGGCTCAGAACTCATACTGCATCAGAAGACAGGTAGGCGCTCTGATTGTGAAAGAAAAGATGATTATTTCTGACGGTTATAACGGCACGCCTTCCGGATTTGAAAATATCTGTGAAGATGAAAACAATATTACAAAACCATATGTTCTTCATGCAGAAGCCAATGCAATTACAAAAGTTGCCAAATCGAATAACTCAAGTGAAGATTCAACTCTCTATGTTACAACATCTCCCTGCATGGAGTGCTCAAAACTTATTATTCAATCTGGTATAAAAAGAGTTGTTTATTGTAACAGATATCATAAAACCGATGGTCTTGAACTTCTGAAGCGTGCCGGAATAGAATTGGTATATATAGACTCTGAAAAAAATATTTATGAACTACAATAATTCAAAAAAGATAGTTTTCCTTCCGGTAATACTTGGAATCGCTTTGGCACTCGGTATTTTAATCGGCCGTTTTCTTCCGTCAGATAAGAACTTCCCGCAGCATTCATATATCTCCCCAAGAAATGATAAGCTAAACAGCATTCTGAATATCATTGAATCGAATTATGTTGATTCGGTTAACCGTAAAGATCTGGTTGAGACAGCCATTCCGGCAATACTTAAAAAACTTGATCCTCATTCCGTATATATTCCGGCAAAAGATCTTGCCCGCTCCAATGAGCCTTTGCAGGGTAACTTTGAGGGAATTGGAATTTCTTTCAGTATGCTCACCGATACAATTCTTATAATAAGTACAATTCCCGGCGGGCCCTCCGAAAAACTGGGGCTGTTGCCAGGAGATAAGATTCTTTATGTCAATGATTCTCTAGTTGCCGGCAAACATATTATTGACGAAAAGGTGATGGGGATGCTTAAAGGACCGAGGGGTACTGTTGTTAAAATAAAAATACTTCGAAATGGTCAGAAAGAGCTTATTCCCTTTGAGATAACCCGCGACAAAATCCCAATATACAGCGTTGACGTTGATTATATGGTGAATGATCATATA
>OCZT010003659.1_pt1 | contig 15678 bp, 9 predicted proteins | sample 1539031 | NCBI WGS metagenome assembly OCZT01 (sample SAMEA3539308, study PRJEB22396) | soil metagenome | biome: tundra; feature: field; material: soil | place: USA | collected 2010-05 | depth 0.15 m | reverse complement strand
CCGACCCCCTGCGCCCAAGGCAGGTGCGCTACCAGGCTGCGCTACGCCCCGACTGCACTCATTCTACATCACTTCTCGATCAGGCTTCGCCGCGTGAGCAAGGCGATTTACGATCCGTCGCCATCCGGCTGCGCTTTCGGCCGGCCGAAGAAGGTCTGGCTGCCCAAGAAGCGTCGCTGGCCGGGTTCCTGATCGCGCATCATCCGGGGAATACGTTCGGAGTCGATGTCTGCGGCGGTATGCCGGCGGTGATGATCAAGATGCTGTTGTACTCGGAGCCTGGCCTGGTCGATCTTCTGCCGGCACTGCCCGCGCAGGCTGCCACTGGGGCCGTTTTGTACGAACCATCGTGGAAGTGGAGACCGACAACGGCTTGGTTGGGCTGGGTGAGATGGGCGGGGGTGGGGAATCGGCTCGACTCTCTTGACCAGTTCTTCCAGTTCCCGGCGCTTTCGCCTGGAGAGCAAGGCCATCGATGCGCCCCGACCCGCACAAGCCTTCGGGGGCGCCGCCGCCGATCACTCCGAGGCGAAATGCTCCGCCGCCGTCTAGTGCGACTTCTTCAAAGGCGCCCTCCAGGGCCGGCATACCGCACGCGATGGCCCCGCCTTCGAAGGCGGGGCCGGCGGGACAGGAGGCACCGCCGGCCGGTCGCGGTTCGGATCCCGCGAACCGTTGGGGGTTTTCAAACGATGCATCCGCGATCAGCTCGCCGGTCTCGAGATTCATGAGCCGGAGGACGATCGTGGTGGTCCCGAGGTCCATGGCGAGACCGTGGATGGGCCCGGAGGAGCGGTCCACTTCTTCGCCGTCCATCAGGATGCGATCCCCGTCCCGGGTGACCGCCGGGTCTAATTCCATACGCCGGTGGCTGCCCGGGAGCCCCAGCGCGTGCCGTTCAATGCGCATGTGGCCCCGGCGCATGGTGTGGCATCGCACGTGTCCGGCATCGGCCACCACGTGACATCGGCACGACAAGCGGAAGTTACCTTTGAGGTACCGCTCTTGCTCGGTGGGCGCCGAGAGGCAGTCCATCCCTTCGGCGAACCTGGGTCACATCAAAATGGCGGTCGGTGGAGCCCCCATCACCCAGATGTTCGCCTACGAGATTGGCGGCGACGGGCCGGCCGCCTGGAAGCCGTCGATTACGGTCTTCATATAGGTCATGGTGGTGGTGAGAAGAGCGCTCATGCCGACGATGGTGGGGTTGCATTTTACTGGTTCATCCGGGCGTAATCGGCCATGTTGGATTCCCTCGCTCGTCAGACGCGGCTGGCGACGCGGTTGGCGGCACGGCTGGCGTTGAATTCTCCCAACGCGTCCAGCATGGCAACCACATTTCCACGCGGCATGCCGGGGCTGACGCCGCCGCCAACCGAAAGAATGATCCCCTCGCCGCCGGAAGCCTCGAGTACTTCGAGCGTTCGATCCTTCACTTCCCGGGGAGTGCCGCGGACGGCGATTTCCAGCGGGTTTACGTTGCCCATGAGGCACATACGGCCGCCCACCCGCCTCTTCACCTCGGCGATGGGCTTTTGCTTGCCCCAGTTCAGCACGTTGAACCCCGCGTCCGGAAGATGGTCCAGGCAGGCATCGATTTCGGCGTCGTTGTGGTAGAGCTTGATCCAGTCTTTCGGAAAAGCGTCGCAGATGCGTTTGAGGTAGGGATGCGCGTACTCCAGGTAGTATTCCTCGTTGATGAATCCCACGATGTCGTCGAGGATGAAAATGCTTTCCACCGTGTCGCCCATCGCCTTGTGCTGGGCCTTGAGCCAGTCGATAACGACCCGGGTACACAGGTCGATCAGCTTGTGGGCTCCCTCCGGATTCTCTACCAGGTCGATCATGAAGTTGGTGGTGCCGCGGACAAACCCGGCAGTGCATAGAGGACCGCGCGCGGTGATCATGGGGAGGATATAGCCGTGGTCCAGGATGCGTTGCTTGATCATGCCGATTCGATGCAGCGTGAGGGCTGCAAAGGCATCTGCCTCCACCTCGTACTCGGGCAACTGGTCGATGTCTTCCAGGCGATACAGGGTGTGGTACGCGCTCGGTGTATTGTCCTGCCAGAACTTGATCTTGGCGCCGAGCACCGAGGGTTCAGCCGCCATCCCATACTCCATCCACCAGGAGGGGATGAAGATGATATCCGGAAACTCCCGCATGATCTTGAGGTTGGATTGGAACCAGAGCTCCGGATCGAGGAAATAATCCATGTGCTTGATCCCCAGATACCCGGGAATCCATGGGCTGTCGACGATCAGGGCCATGGGGATCTTGTCCATCTTCTCGCGGCGCGCCGCTCGCTTAAATATTTCCCATTGTTCCGGCAACATGGTGGTTCCTTTCGTCCGCCGGTTCAAGCCGGCAGCCACTCCCGGCAGACCATGGCTCGGTGTGTCCCGTGCGGCCAGTTTGTCCGCACGCCGAACTATGTATCCGGTTTTACTCGTTTTCCATGGCGTGTGTCAACGGGATTGCGGCGGGTGCTTAGCCGTTTCGGGGATTTCGGGGTCAGACGGCCCGGGACCGGCTTCCCCGGACCGGTCCAGCAGCCCACGCGGGTGACGCATCTTGTCCGGGGGGGTGTGATTTTTAATCATGGGGTTTTAAGGTCCTAGTTTTCAATGGGTTGCGGTTGTGGCGTGAAGTTGGGTGACGCATCTGGAGGGCTTTTTCGGCAAGATGCGTCACCCGGACGGTCGCAGGGGCCGGCGTTGCGGGCGCCTTCTGGTAAGTGCCTGAAATTCAATTGGATACGGCTGCCGGCCGATGCGGCTGCTCCACGCGGGGGTGCGGAACGAAGCCAAATTCGGATAGCGGCCACAGCGGATTCCCTCCTGTCCACAGTGTACAACACCGGGGTGGAGCAACAGGCGTAAACGGTTGATTCCAAATAGACAATGTGTTGTGATGGGCATTCGCTGGAAGCGATTCAATGCTTGAAATTGGAAGGATTTTCGCCATTGTAACTTGTTGATGCGGAGTGGCTTCCAGCGCGATATTCTTCTTAGGGGGCGGGCTTCGTGAAGCTGAGGCCGTATCTGGACCGCGCCAGCCGCCGGTGCGGGTTCGGCGGCCGGGAACAGAAGTGTCGAGGGTGCTTTCCCAGGGGAGATGGAAGGTGAGATCTGGTTGGCGGGATGCCGACCTGTGGGTCGTGATCCGGGCAGACTTCCTCGAACACTGCCTCCGAGGGGTTGCAGCATTCTACGGCCTGGCGACTACCGGGCGGGCCGCGGATTCCTGCTTGCCTATTGCCGTGACCGGCGTGTCACGGAAGGAAACCTATTCAGGGCGTGAGCCGGCAGAGTGCCAGTTCGACGGCGTGGATCGGAGCCGGAAGCGACTCGGGGGTACCCAAGGCGTATGAATACCAGAGCGTCAATACCGCAAGTCGCTGATTCACGAGCGCGTCACCGGGTCACGGAGGAGGATCTGCGGCAAGCGGCCGGCGCCGGGAGCACGTGCTTGGTGAGACAATCGTCATGACGCAGCGAAAACCAGCCAAGCGAACGGAAGCGGCAGTTTTGCCAGCCAAAGAGCCAATTGCCCTGCTGGCCGACCTGCGGGGCCTGATCTTGCAAGCCCGCGAAGGCGTGGCGCGGGCCGTGGATTCGGGGCTCACCGCTCTCTATTGGCACATCGGGCAACGCATTCGGCAAGACATCCTGAGGGAAAAGCGGGCCGAGTATGGGGAAGAGATTGTGTCCGCACTGAGCGCACAATTATCCACGGAGTTCGGTCGTGGTTTCTCGCGGCGCAACCTCTTCAATATGGTCCGCTTTGCCGAGGTTTTCCCAGATGCCCGAATTGTGCAGCCACTGGCTGCACAATTGAGCTGGACCCACTTCTCGCTCATTATCTATTTGGACGACCCGCTCCAGCGCGACTTCTACGCCGAGATGTGCCGCCTGGAACGCTGGAGCAAGCGCACGCTGGAAAAGAAGATCAACGGGATGCTTTACGAGCGCACGGCGCTGTCGCGGAAGCCGGAAAAGCTCGCGGCGATGGAACTCAAGCAATTGCGCGAGGAAGACAAGCTCACGCCCGATCTGGTTTTCCGCGATCCCTACATCCTCGATTTCCTCGGGTTGAAAGACACCTATGGGGAAAAGGATCTGGAAGCGGCCATCCTGCGGGAGATGGAGGCCTTCATCCTCGAACTGGGGGTCGGTTTCTGCTTCGTGGCCCGTCAGCAGCGCATGCAGATCGACGACCGCGATTACTACCTCGACCTGCTGTTCTACCACCGCAAGCTCCGCCGCCTAATCGCCATCGACCTCAAGCTCGGCAAGTTCGAGGCTGGGGATAAGGGTCAGATGGAACTCTATCTGGGCTGGCTCAAGCGGTACGCTTGCGAACCGGAAGGAGGCCGCGCCTCTGGGCATGATCCTTTGCGCGGGCAAAAGCGAGGAGCACATCGCCTTGCTCGAGCTTCAAAAGAGCGGCATCCACGTGGCCAGCTATTGGACGGAGGCGCTGCCGAAGAAGGAACTGGAGCGCAAGCTCCACGAGGCGGTGCGCCTGGCCCGGGCGCGGCTGGAGGCGGCCAAGGACTGAGCATGGCCAAGCGCAAATAACCGCCGGAGCTTACCTTTCAGGAGCACGTCGCGGATTTCCTGGTGCGCCAGCACGAGTACGGCGTGCTCGAACAATCCGACATCAGGGACACCGAGCATTTCATCGCCGAAGATCAACTCTGGGCCTTCCTCAAAGCCACGCAGAGCGACACGCTCAAGAAGCTCACCGACGATTACGGAGCGGACGCGCGGGACGAAGTATTCCGCGCCCTGCGCAAGGAACTGGCGCACACCCCGCTCTGGATGCTGCTTCGCGGCAGGCTGAAGGTACGCGGGCTGGAGTTCCACCTCTACTACCCCAATCCGCGCTCCGCCGAAAGCGCCGCCGCCGGCAAGTACGGCGAGAACCGCATCACCTTTCGCCCCCATTTCTACTTCGGCGAGACCAATCGGGAGATCGATTTCGTCTTCTTCTTGAATGCCTGCCTATCGTGGCGCTGGAGTTGAAACACGAGAAGAACCAGACGGTGCACGATGCCGTCGCGCAGTTCGTCGCGCGCGGCCGTTTCGCAAGCCGGAGGAACCCGGTGCCGAAGCCCCCGAGCAAGACGAGGAGGAACAGATCGCCAAGGTCATCCGCGAGCACGACCCCAACCAGATGTTCGTGGCCTTCACCGCCACGCCCGCGCCGGCTACCGTCAGTCTGTTCGGCCAGCCGTTCGATACCTACAGCGAGGCCGAGGCCATCGCGGAAGACTACATCGTGGACGTGGCGTCCAGCATTATCTCTTACAAAACGCTCTATAACCTGCATTGCCCGGTGGTTCCCAAGCCGGACGAGGAAAGGCTCTATCCCAAAGGGGTGGTTGCCAAGGCGCTCTACGCTTTCTCGGATTTTGTTCACCCGGAGAACAATGCGGCGGTCAGCGAGCATGCCGTGAACGAGTTGAAGGATAATGAGTTGATCGAGGAACGAGCCGGACCCCGAGCTTTGCCCAAGATTGCGCGCAGAGATCCTAAAGGCAGGGGTGTTCACGCAGAAAGACGCCGCGGATTTCGGAAAGCTGCTCGCAACCGGGACGGATGCCCAGGTGCAGTTTCTGGTCAACGCGCTTCGGGTTCGCTTCCGGGCGAAACTCGCCGGCATGGAGAAGCGCAAGGCGTTCGTGTATCGACTGGCCCGCTTCGTGAAGAGTTTCCATTTCCTGACCTGTTTCTTCACCTATGCGCCGGAGATCAAGGAGCTCGCGGACTTCGCCGAGTACGTGGGACCGCAACTGATCAAAGCTGGCAGCGTCTCCGATCTCATGAAACAGATCCGCCGCACGGCGGTCGTCAAGGCAGCGGTGGAGTATCAAGGCGAGGTGCGCAGCGGTGGGCCGGTGAAACTGAAATCCGGCAAGCCCGCGAAAGGCTCCGGCCCGCCGCCCAAGAAAGTATCCGTCCAGGAGGTGGTCGCGGAAATCCGCGCAAAGTTCTCCATCAGCGACGAGGAAGCGCTATACATTAGGGAGGTCACCGAGGAAAAGGTGGCTGACCTGGAGATCCGAAGCACGGTCGCTGCGCACCGGGAAGACCTGGGATATCTCGAGGGCGCATATCGCGGACAAGTCAACGGCGAGATTCAGATGGCCTATGACGTCCGCGCGCGTTACGAGGAACTGGCGGACCCAAAATACATGAATGCCGGCGGCATTTTCGACATCATGGCGGTAACAGTGATCCAGCATCATTTGTCAGTCGCGGCATGAGGTTATGAGCAAGGCCATCGACCAGATTCCCGAAGCCGACCGCCCACGGGAAAAGCTTCTCCGTAAAGGCGCTGCCTCCCTGACCGACCAGGAATTGCTCGCCGTTCTTCTCGGCAAAGGCACGCCGGGAATGGATGTCATGACGCTCGCCGGGAAACTGTCTCGGCTCATGGACGAGAAGGGTCTCGAAGTGAAGGCCGAAGACCTGACGCAGTTTGAGGGCGTGGGCGATGCGAAAGCCACCTTGATTCTGGCAGCCATCGAGTTTGCCCGGCGGAGAACCTGCGAAAACACTTGTCCAGTGGGCTATTTTAATGCCCTTGGGGTTCCCGCGCTTGCGACTCGAGCCGGGAACCGGCTTCCCCAGAACGGTAACGGTTAAGCACCCGATTGCCGCCGGCCTGAGCGGGAAATTGTTGTACGATGAAACCAATTACGCAGGTCGGGGACGTCGGGAGGTAGAGCCATGCCGGTAAAGCGGTGCACGCTTTTGGTCTTGGTGGCGGCCGCCGGTCTTCACGCTGAAACCGGCCGCGCCGCCTGGTTGCGATACGCGGCGGTGAGTGACAGCTCTGCCCGGCAGTACCGCGAGACTATACCGGCGGTGGTCGCCGGCCTGGGCGACGCCGCTCCCATCCACAGCGCCCGGTGGGAATTGCTCCTCGGGATTCGTGGCATGCTCGGCAGGACGGTGCGGTTGGACTCCCGAGTGCCCAACGAATCCGCCATCGTGCTCGGCACACCGGGCGCGATTCGGCAGGCCTTCCCGCAGTTCGATGCCGCCGCCAACCTGGAGCCGGATGGATATTGGCTCAAGACCCTGCGGGCCGGAACGGTTCGCTACACCATCGTCACCGCCGCCAATGATCGCGGGGTTCTGTACGGCGCATTCGCGCTTCTGCGGAAGATCGCTGTGGGCGATCCGGTGGGGGACCTCGATGAGAAGCAATCGCCCTTCGCTCCGGTGCGGTGGATCAACCAGTGGGACAATTTGGATGGCTCGATCGAGCGCGGCTACGGCGGCCAATCCATTTTCTGGGAGAACGGCCACGTGCGCGAGGACCTCACGCGCGCCGGCGAGTACGCCCGCCTGCTGGCGTCCGTCGGCATCAATGGCTGCTCCATCAACAACGTAAACGCCAACCCGCGCATCCTGGCCTCGGATTTCATCCCGCAGGTGGCGCGCGTCGCCGCGGCTTTCCGCCCGTGGGGCATCCAAGCGGCGATTTCGGTGGATTTCGGAAGCCCCCAAACCGTCGGTGGTCTGGATACCTTCGACCCGCTCGACCCGCGCGTGGCCGCGTGGTGGAAATCCACGGTGGATCGGCTCTATCGCGCCATCCCCGACCTGGCCGGCTTCGTCCTGAAGGCCGATTCCGAGGGCCGCGTGGGCCCTTCGGCCTACGGGAGAACGCACGCGGATGCGGCCAATGTGGTGGCTCGCGCGCTCCAACCGCACGGCGGTCTTCTCTTTTACCGCGGCTTTGTCTACGACCACCACATGGACTGGCGCAATCCCAAGAACGATCGCGCCCGCGCCGCATACGACAACTTCAAGGAGCTCGACGGCAAGTTCGACGACAACGTCGTCATCCAGATCAAGAACGGCCCCATCGATTTCCAGGTGCGCGAGCCGGCGTCCCCGCTGTTTGGCGCGCTCGAAAGGACCAGCCAGGCGGTTGAATTGCAGATCACCCAGGAGTACATGGGGCAGGCCCGGCATACGGTCTTTCTGATTCCCATGTGGAAAGAGACGCTCGATTTCGACATGCACGCCGGGCCCTTAGGGAGCCCCGCCCCAACACCCGTCAAGGCGCTGGTGGCGGGCAAAGTCTTCCACCGGCCGACCGGCGGTTTCGTGGGAGTCGCCAACGTGGGGCTCGACGACAACTGGGCGGGCAATCACCTCTCGATGGCGAATCTCTACGGCTTCGGCCGGCTGGCGTGGGACCCCGATCTGAGCGCCCGGCGCCTGGCCGAGGAATGGACGCGCCTCACCTTCGGAGACGATCCCAAAGTGGTCGAAACCGTCGTTGGCACCGAGCTCAGCTCCTGGCGCACTTACGAGAACTACACCGGGCCGCTGGGGCTGCAGACCCTTACCGATATCACCGGCGATCATTACGGAGTGGCCGTGGAAGCCTCCGAACGCAATGGTTGGGGACAGTGGCACAATGCCGACGAAAAGGGCGCCGGCATGGACCGCACGGTGGCCACCGGCACCGGTTTCATCGGGCAGTACCACCCGGCTGTGGCCCGCGAGTACGAATCGGCCGCCACCTGTCCGGACGATCTGGTACTGTTCCTGCACCACGTTCCCTACACTTACAAGCTGCACTCCGGCAAGACCGTCATCCAGTACATTTACGATTCGCATTACGAAGGTGCGGACGCCGTCGCGGGATACGTGGACGCGTGGAAGCCGCTCCAGGGGCGTATCGACGATCAGCGGTATGGAGAAGTGCTGGCGCAACTCGAGTATCAGGCCGGCCACGCCCAGGTGTGGCGCGACGCCGTCGCTATGTGGTTTCTGCGCGCCTCCGGCATCCCCGATGCCAAGGGCCGGGTGGGCCACTATCCGGGCCGCTTCGAGGCGGAGTCGATGGCGCTCGAGGGCTACACCGTCGGGGATGTCGTGCCGTGGGAAGCCGCTTCCGGAGGAAAAGCCGTCGCATGCGCCGCGGCGCAATGCGCGGCTACCCTGCGTTTCAATGGCGCGCCCGGCTGGTACACGCTGCGCATCCAGTATTTCGACCTGCCCGCCGGCGTCTCCCGTTTTCGCGTCCTGGTGGCGAAACAGGTTGTCGATGAATGGACTGCCGCCGACCATCTGCCGGCGCGGAAGATCGACGCGTCTGCCTCAGTGCGGCGCTTCATCCCCGGCATCGCTCTGCGTCCGGGGGATGAAATCCGCATCGAAGGCGTGCCCGATGGCGGCGATCCCGCGGCGCTCGATTACATCGAGATTCTATCGGCGCCGGTTGCCGCCGCGCCGCTCGACAATGCCAGCGGCCTGGAGCCCGTTGCCCGAACCGACCAGAATTCTCTGACTGCCCATGCGCAGTTGTTGGAGAAAGCCAGGAAGGGTCGTATCGATATCTATTTTGAGGGCGACTCCATTACGCGCCGCTGGGGAGCAACTGACTATCCGGATTTGCTGGCCCATTGGAACCGCAACTTCTTCGGCTGGAATGCGGCCGATTTCGGATGGGGCGCCGATACGATTCAGAACATCCTCTGGCGCCTCGACCGTGGGGAACTGGACGGGGTCAATCCGAAGATCATCGTTCTGCTGGCCGGCACCAATAACGTCGGCAATACCGTCCCCCCTGGCGGCGATGAGGCCAAGGTAGCGGACATCACCAGGGGTATTCAGGCCATATTGAGAATCATGGAAGAGAAGGCGCCGAAAGCCACCATCGTCCTGACGGGAATCTTCCCTCGCAACGACAACCTGGCAGTGATGCCTACGATCAATCAGATCAACCACAATCTCTCCAAACTCGCCGATGGCAAAAAGATCCGGTATCTCAACGTCAACGACAAGTTGGCCGATCGGGACGGCATGCTGTTCGACGGCATGATGAACGCCGGCGACAAGCTCCATCCCACCGTCAAGGGCTACCAGGTTTGGGCGGATGCGTTGAAGCCCATTTTCAGCGAATTGCTCGGCCCCCCTGGCAAGCAGGACCACGCACCGCCACCCACTGGCGATCCCAGCGCCCGGCGCTAAACGACGAAGCGGCCTTCGCGCGGAAGCGCCGGAATCGGACACTCTTGACTTTTTCGGGTGAAGGTGTATATATAGTTTGAAGATCAAACGAAGTAGGTCCTCGACGACCGAGAGAGGTTAGCAAATGAAGAACGGAGTCTTATTTGCCATCCGCTACGCCGTGGCGCTGCTGCTACTGGTATCCGCTTGCGGCGTCGCCAACGCCCAGGTTCTTTATGGATCGCTCACCGGGAACGTGGTCGATCCCAGTTCCGCCGCCGTTGTAGGGGCCAAGGTGGAAGCGTCGAATACGGACACCGGCGTCGTCCGGCAGGCCAACACCGATGAGCGCGGCGCCTACCTTTTCAGCAACCTTCAGGCAGGGACTTATAAGATCACGTTCACGGCCAGGGCGTTCAAGACGGTGATCGCGGACAACGTCAGGATTAACGCTAACGAAGTCCGGCGCGTCGATATGGGGCTGCAAATCGCGACCACCAACGAGACCATTGAGGTGTCGACATCGGCCAACATCCTGCAAACGGACAAGGCGGATGTGGGCGCGGACATCTCGTCTCAGGAAGTGGTGGAACTGCCCTATACCGGCGGCGAAGGCAAGAATTTCCAGAGCCTGCTGTACCTGGTCCCCGGCGCCGCCGCACCTGCCGCCCGCGAGGCCAACTCGGAGGCGGGCAATCCGCAGCGCGCGCAGACGCTGTTCATGAACGGCGTCTCCTCGACCAGCAACAGCACCAAGATCGACGGCGCCGTGGTCGCCTACCCGTGGCTGCCGGTGAATATCGCCTACGTGCCGCCGACCGAATCCATCGAGACCGTCAACATCACCACCAACTCTTTCGACGCCGAGCAGGGCGCGGCGGGAGGCGCGGCGGTGAATGTCCAGATCAAGTCGGGAACGAATAGCCTGCACGGCGCCGTGTTCGAGTACAACCAGAACAACGACATGACGGCGGTGAACTACTTCAGCCACACCAGCCCACTGAACAAGAACATCTTCAACCAATATGGATTCGCGATAGGCGGACCGATCTGGATACCGAAGATCGTCCACGGCAAGAACAAATTGTTTTTCTTCGCCGACTTCCAGGGCACCAAGCGCCGCCAGTACGCCGCCACCACGAATTTGACGCTTCCCACGCCGGCCATGCGGACGGGGGACTTCAGCGCCACCGGCGTCACCATCTACGATCCGCTCACCGGCAACGCCAATGGCACGGGCCGCACGCCGTTTGCCGGAAACATCGTTCCCACCAATCGGATCGACCCGGCATCGGCGACATTGACGGCTCTGTTGCCCGCCCTGACCCGGGCGAATACGTACACTAGCAATTTCGATGCCTACGGCGGGACGCAATATAACCGGAGCAACTCGGATTTCAAGGTCAACTACAATCCCACGGCTAAGTTGATGGTGTGGGGGCGCTACAGCATTTCGCCGATGAATATCGTCGCACCGTTCGTTTTGGGCGCAGCGGCAGGCGACGCGTTTGGCGGAGGCAACCCCCTCCATGCGGGCGGCCGGGTCCAAACCACCGCGGCGGGATTCACGTATACCATTTCGCCCACGCTTCTGCTGGATGGCAACGTCGGGTACACGCGGCAGAACATCGGCGCGGACGGTGACCTAGCCGACGGGCTTTACGGCCTGCAAGTGCTGAAAATCCCGGGCACCAATGGCATCGGTCCAAACTATTTTGGTATTCCGGGATTCCAGGTGACGGGTGTCGCCAACATCGGCAACACCAATACCGGCAGCCCGTTCCAGTTCCGCGACAACCAGTACGCCACAGCGTTCAACCTGGGCAAGATCCACGGAGCGCACAACCTGCGCTTCGGCTTCGAATACGAGAAATATGCGCTCAATCACTTCCAGCCGCAGGGCGGGACCTTCGGCACGGCGCGTGGGACGTTCGGCTTCGCTGGCGACCTGACGGCGTTGAATGGCGGCCCCGCGGTCAATTTCAACGGCGTGCCCGCCAACTCCTGGGCCCAGTTCCTGCTCGGCTACCCCAGCCATATGGGCAAGATCACGCAGTTCCAGAATCCCAACTCGCTGCGTTTCTCGACCTGGGGCCTGTACGCACGCGACCAGTGGCAGGTGACCCGCAACCTGACCGTGAGCTATGGCCTGCGTTGGGAATACTACCCGATCTTCGCGCACAACTGGTACGGCGCGGTGCGGTACGACCTGGCCACCGACACCGTCCTGATTGGCGGGGAGGGTGGTGTGCCGTGGGACACCGGGGCCAGCGCCAACAAAAAGAACTTCGCTCCGCGCCTGGGCCTGGCCTACCGTTTGGATGCAAGGACGGTGGTTCGCGCTGGTTACGGGATCACGGTCGATCCGGACAATATGCGCAACCAGCGCAACTCTTACCCTTCGGTGGTCAACCAGGATTACAACCAACCGGCTACATTCCAGTTCGTCACCATGCCGGGGGTTGCCCAACCCTCGCTGCGCACCGGCATCCCGACGCCGACGCCCCCGGACATTTCGACGGGCAAGATCACGCCATCCACCACGGCGTCCCCCACGACGTACCTGGCGTCAACCTCCCTCGGCCCCTCGTTCCCCAAGTATCTGAACCGGGGATACATTCAGAGCTGGAACGCCTTCTTCCAGCGCGAGTTCACCCCGACCCTTACGGCGGAGGTAGGGTACACGGGCACGCACGCCGTCCACCAGATGATGAACGTCAATATCAACGGAGCGGCCCCCAATACGGGTACTCCCGGCCGCCAACTCTATCCATACAACACGAGCGACTTCAACTTCGTAGAGCCGTTCGGCGACATGACGTATCATGGCCTGCACACCGATCTGAAGAAGCGCTTTGTCGGGTCGATCGTTGGCGTTGCCTACACATGGGCCAAGGCGATTAATAATTACAATGGCGACAACGGCGATGGCACCTTGTTCCGCGCCTACCCGGTGTCGTATACCCTGAACAAGCAGTTGGCGGGTTTCGACCGCCCACACACCTTCCAGCTCTATCACGTCTACCAGTTTCCGTTCGGCAAAGGGCATAAGTTTCTCAACCAGGGCGTGATTGCCCATATCGTCGGCGGGTTCCAGATCAGCGGCAGCCTCAGCCGGTTTAGCGGCCTGCCATTCACCCTTGGCTCCAACAACTCCGCAAATGCCGGAGGCCAAGGGCAGACGGCGACTCAGATCAATCCGGTAGTCAAGATTCTGGGCGGCCACGACGCCAATACCCCATATTTCGACGGGACCGCCTTCACCAACCCCGCCGTGGGGACGCTAGGGACCACCGGCAGAGACCTCCTGCGCGGCCCGGGCTTGTTCAACATGGACGAAAACATTTCCCGCACCTTCAGCTTCAAAGAAGGAAGAATCAAGTTCCAACTCCGCGGCGAAGCCTTCAACCTGACCAACACGCCGACGTTCTCCGTCCCGAACGCCACTTTTGCGGCGCCCACATTGAACTCCGACGGCTCCGTCAGGAGCTATGGGAACTACAGCGTGATCACCGGCACCGCCTCCACCGCGCGCCAGTTGCAGGTGGGAGCGCGCCTGAGTTTCTGATATAGCGCAGCCTGGCCAGCAGACACTACCGGCGGACGCGCATCTGACGCGGGCCCTGGTGCGTGAAACTGAGTTACACTACTTTTGCATGTCCGCAAAACGGAGGTGGCCGGCAAGTTGAAGGTGACTGAACCAAAGCGGATTCAGGCCGCGTCCAGCGAGGTGGTGCGCGATATCAACCGGCGAATCGTCCTGAACCTCATCAGGACCCGTTACCCCATCTCGCGCGCGGACCTCGCCCGTCTCTGCGGGCTCCAGCGGAGCACGGTCTCCTTAATAGTCGAACAGTTGATCGAGGAATCTTGGGTGATAGAGGGCCCCACCGGCCGGTTGCCGCGGGGCCGCCGGCCTACGTTCCTGCGGCTGAATGACGAGCGCGTCATCATCGGCGTGGATATTCGCCCCGTACAGACTACCGTAGCCCTGGCTGACGCCAACGGCAAGTTCACTTCGCGGGAAGTGTTGGCCACGCCTTCGGACCCAAAAACAGCGGTGGATGAGCTGATCCAATGCATCCACCGCATCGTGGCATCCTGCCGCGGGAAGAAGATCGAAGGCATTGGAATCAGCCTGCCCGGCCGTTTCGATCAGCGCGCGGACAGGCTCGTCTTCGCCCCCAACCTCAAGTGGCCCGACTTCGACATTCGCAATCCCATAGTGGAGGCTACGGGTCTTGAAGTGGAGCTCGAAAACGCCGCCAATGCCTGCGTCCTCGCGACGGCCTGGTTCGATCGCGTGGAAGAGGGGCGCAACCTGGTAGTGGTGACGGTTTCCGAGGGCATCGGCACCGGAATCATGGCCAACGGGCAGCTCCTGCGCGGCCTGCACGGAATGGCCGGCGAGTTTGGCCATGTGCCGCTCGATTCAAAAGGCCCCATCTGCGGTTGCGGCGGCCGTGGCTGCTGGGAAGTATTCGCCTCCAATCACGCCGCTCTGCGTTATTACCTCGAAGCCGGTTCGGCGGCCGGTGGCTTGAGCTTCATGGATCTGCTCAGTCTCGCCGACCAGGGTGACATTCGGGCCGCTGGGGCTCTGGACACCATGGCACACTACCTGGGGCGCGGCATGCGCATGATCGTGGCCGGACTTGCGCCCGAGCGGATCGTGGTGGTAGGCGAGCTTACCCGCTCCTGGCATCGCTTCGGCCCTGTGATTGAGGCTGAAGTCCAGGCCCAGGTGCTGCCGGGCGGCTGCGCTCCCCGCGTAATCCCCGCGCACGAAGACGGCATGGCCCGTCTGCGCGGAACCGTGGCCCTGGTATTACAGAAGGACTTTGGCGAGCAGGTGTAGCGCGTCCAGCGGTTCCCTATGGTCCAAGATCGCGAGGGTCTCCCGACGATAGAGTGCTATGCCGCCGCCTTCCGGGGCCGCAACGCTTCCAGCACGCCTTTCCATTTGCGCAGAATCAACTCGGCCAGGTTCAGCGCGAGGGCCAGCGCCAGCAGACCGGGCCATAGTTCCATGGTCGAGCGGATGCTCCGGCCGCCGGCATCGAAGACCTCGCGCGGCGCGGGGTTGAAGCGGCCGCCGGTCGAGGCGGCAACCTGGCGTAACAACGGCACGTTGTTGCCGTATTCCCGCATCTCGTCTTCCTGGCGATAGAAACCCACCTCGGGAAAGGCGCGCGACTCGGCCAACGGGCGCACGCGGAAGAGCCCCTGGTTTTGGCCGATGGCCATGCGTCCGCGATAATGGCCCGCGGCCACCTTGCCGACCGGCAGCATCTTCCGGAAGCCGTTGGGTCCGAAAACGAAGATGTCGGGAACCTGGACGGCCTGCGGCGACGGCTCCTCGTGGTAGTCCACCACCAGCTCGTTTGAGGCGCGGTCGAAATCGGCGGCGGTTTCGGTTGGGGAAGCGTGCGGCAGAATGTCGCGGAAGATGTTGGCCCACAACCGGTCGAAGCCCGGCCAGGCGACCCAGTTCACCGCCCAGCGGTTCTTGGCGTCGGAAGTGAATACGGCGGCCCGGCCCAGGCCATATTGCCAGCGCACCAACAATGGGTCGCCGCGGTCGGCGGTCAGGATGATGTCGGAAGCCGGACGCGGCTGGAACCGCACGTATCCGCGCAGCGCGGGCGCATTCTCGATGCCGACACCATCGAGGATTTCGGCCTGCTTCACG
>OCZT010003658.1_pt1 | contig 15680 bp, 11 predicted proteins | sample 1539031 | NCBI WGS metagenome assembly OCZT01 (sample SAMEA3539308, study PRJEB22396) | soil metagenome | biome: tundra; feature: field; material: soil | place: USA | collected 2010-05 | depth 0.15 m | reverse complement strand
ACAGGTTCGAAGTATCATAGTGATGGCTGCAGATACCTTAGTAAAAGTAAGATTTCTATTGATTTGGCAACTGCAATTAGCAAAGGTTATTGCGCGTGCAGTGTATGTAAGCCACCAACACAAGTATCCTCTGCAGTCAAAAGTCCTGATATCAAATCAGAGAAAACCAATCCCTCTGATAATCAAAGTAATGTTACTAATTCTACTAAGACAACTACTTCTGGTAAAACTATTATGACTGGTCCAAGAGGCGGGCAATATTATATCAATTCACAGGGGAAGAAAGTCTATGTTAAGAAAAAATAATCCTAATTTTTAATTTCTATAATTGCTTGATATTCATGGTATAACCCAACGAGAGATATAAATTATGTTTAAAATAGGTTACTGGACTGCTACAGCAAATTTGATAGGGCATACGTGGGTTTGCAAAAAGCAATATTGACACAGCAAGGCCAAGTCATCCTAGTATTTGCATAGGCCTTGCTATAATTTATCGGGATAATAATTATTTATCGAATAATAAGTATAGTAGTGGTTATTTGGTAATTAGTTGATTGAAATATTCTTCGCAATATCTTTATATTGTAGTATATTCGTACATAAACTTACGTTTTTGAATTAATATCTATTGTTCCTTAATAAATTTATTAGCATTAACTAAATTCGAAAAGAAGGACTGAAAATTAGAAATGAAAAAACTTTATACTACATCAAAATATAAAAGACGAAATACAAAGAGGTCATATGATGCTGTAAAAAAACTAAGGAAAAGAAAAAATAAAAATTCAAGTTTTATACCACCTCCTAATAACAAACCAAGGGGAGATGTTTATAACAGCCAACGATGGACACCGCCTCCAATTGTTCCTATCAAGGCCCCAACAAATTTTAGTTTGGTTTATAATACTGAAGAAACTTTAGAATATTTTGAAAGAGCTCATAAAGAATTAAAAAACAAAAACAGAATTCTTTTCGATATTTCTGAGATAACCAGGATAACAACTGATGCTATTGCAGTACAGATTGCGAAGATTAAGGACCAAAGATTTCACCTTAATAGTGGTATCATTGGAAATGCTCCTAGAGATGAAGGCTTAAATAAGCTTTTTTCACAGAGCGGATTCTATGAGTACGTTAAAACTAAAGGTCCTAAACCTAAAAACAACAACAAACTCCTCATTCATGAAATTACCAATAATAAAGTTGAACCTGATAAAGCAAAGGAAGCATATTTGTTGGGATTAAGACACACGTTTCAAAACGAAGAAATATTTGAGCCATTGTACAATATTCTAATTGAAATAATGCAAAATACCAATAATCATGCGGGATCTACGCGTGGGAAATATGATTGGTGGCTACATGTTTATAATCATCCTGAATCATTTAAAACAAGTTATACTTTCTTAGATTTGGGGGTAGGTATTTTTGAGAGCTTACCGGTAAAATCATTCAAGAGAGACTTTCTTGAATTACTGGGATTTAAATCCAATCTTGACCTAATTCCAAAATTGTTTGCTGGAGAAATTAAATCAAGGACTTCTCGTCCAGAGAGAGGGAAAGGCATTCCACAAGTTTATGAATGTAGTCAGCACAAGTATTTTGAAAAGTTTATATTAATTTCAAATGACATTTATGCGGATTTAAAAACTAATGAAAATAGATTAATCAAAAGCCAATTTAAAGGAACATTATTTTACTGGGAATTAAATAACATCTAAAATGGAAATTAAGGACATTCTAATTATCGCCAAAGAATTTGTTGACAATCCTGGAGCAAGAGACAGAGAGGACGGATCAAACTCGGGACAACAATTTCTTGAAGATTTATTTGTATCACGTTTTGACAAAGCTGTAGAAGGCAATTATATTATTCTTGTTGATTTGACTGGAGTATTGGGCTATCCATCTTCCTTTGTTAGTGGCTCATTTGGCAAACTTTCAATTGAAAGGGGTTCAGAGATATTATTGAAGCATTTAAGATTTAAGTCAAATAATAATCCACTAAATGTAGATAAGGTTATTAATGAGATTAAAAACCCTACACCTCCTAAAAAATGAAATACCTAAAAGTTATTTGTGTTGTTTTATTATTCTTTGCGGGGGCGGCAATTGGATATTTTGTTAAACATTTTCCAATTATTGAATTTAATAAGGAGCTCAAAATATATGAAGTATTTAATCTGCTTCTTACAGCAACCATAGGGTTATTTATTCCATTCTTTATTAAACGTTGGATAGAGGATAGTAGACAAGTGAAAAACAATCTTATAGAAGAACTGAAGGATACATTGAAAGAGACTGAAAGGATAAAAGACAAGATTAAATTTTGCTATTCTCGAAATTCAATTTCTCAAACAGATAAAGATGAGATTAATTATCTATTTGAACAATCTGATTTTAAATTCAATTGTCTCGATGAACTTTTCATTTCAACATTTGAAGTTGAAACCAAAATCTTAAGAGCGGACCTAAAAGATATTTATTTTTCTTATTGGAAGTGCGTCACTGGTGGAGAGTTAATGACTTCCAAATTCAATGTTATATCAGAAGACTTTGTCCACAGACACAATGACTCATTTTCAAAATTTGAAATAAAGATTAAACAAACAATAAACAAGGTTCATAGACTGTGATTTTGCAATCTGTCACAGATACAATTGGCTATAACGTTCGGAACTATATGCAGTTACCGATTGCGGGTTGCTTTCCTGTCAAGCCGCACTGTCGTTGCTGCGAGCTGTAAACTTCGCAATCAGCACGGAAACGGCAATTGACATATAGTTTTTGTTGTGGTTAGTTTTTATTTTTCTACTCCTAATAAGTTTCTAAAATCATCTTTTAATTCATTTTTCAACTCGGGAATTTCCTTTAGTAAGGTATTATAATAAGCATCCATTTCTTTTTGAATAAGTTCTTGAGAAAATGTTGGACTTGCTCCAGTACCAAACTGCCTAGAATTACTAAAGTCTTTCCATGCAAACAACCTGATGAATGGGCAGCAGTAATAGCAAATTCGTTTATTAAAATATTATCAACCAATAGGAAAAGTGGAAATACTATTGAAAAAACCATTTCGCTTTTACAATTTCTTTCCGTTTATCAGGTACAACCAGTTCTTGAATTGAAACTTGTTTTACCAGACTACGATTTTTATTCGCATAATAAATCCTCAGATAGCGATTTGGAGTTTACTCTAAACTTTAAAGATAATAATATGTATATTCCGAAATTAATTGACCCCCTGTTCCGATTTAATTGACCCCCAAGGATTTGGTGATTTTGCATGACATTCCGGCATATTGACCCCTCTATGAGAAAAATGTTGAATGACATTCCGGCAAATTGACCCCTCTTGATCGTTGAGTTTTTTTCTTTGTGGGAAAAAATATGCGATGGCAAGAAGGACAATAGAAATGGAAGTTAAAAAACAGATCGGCATTTTACAGAGCCTTGGTTATGGAAAGAAGACAATTGCCCGGGAACTCGGCTTATCAAAGAACACTGTTAAGAGTTATCTTGACGTTTCACAGGATAAGAATGAAGGGAGTTCCAGTGGATCCCGCACTGAAGATCTACATTCTTTCTTTCCGTACTGTCGGAGTGAACTTGGACGTAAAGGAGTAACCAGACAGATTTTATGGGGTGAGTATCGTTCAAAGTATCCTGGTGGATACAGTTATAGTCAGTTTTGTGAGTATCTAAAGCAATATCTTGATCGCAAGGATGTCTCACTTCATATCGAACAGCAACCCGGAGATAAGCTGTATATTGATTTTGCAGGGTCTAAAATGACGATAGCTGATCCATACACTGGGGAGATAAAAGAGGTTGAAGTCTTTGTTGCCGTTCTTGGTTATAGTGGTAAAACATATGTCAGAGCTTGTGAAAGTCAGCGTAAAGAAGACTTTTTATCCTGCATTGTAAGAGCACTAAACTATTACGGAGGCGTTCCAAAGGTTCTGGTTCCGGATAATCTTAAATCCGGGGTTGACAAAGCCAATGCTTATGAAGCTGAGATAAACAGAGATCTTCTTGACCTTGGCAACCATTATGATATGGCGATACTTCCTGCACGGAGTCTGAAACCAAGAGATAAGGCATGGGTTGAGAGGATGGTACAGATTGTTTACACCCGTATTTATGCTCCGCTTCGTAACCAGGTATTTACAAACCTTGATAAACTAAATGATGCTATTGCCGAGTATCTTGAAAAACATAACAACATACCTCTTCAGGGTAGAGAGGAGAGCCGTAATCTCCTTTTTGAAAATGAGGAAAAGGGGCAACTTAACCCGCTTCCTCAGGACTATTGGGAACTGAAGGAATATCTTCAGGTTTTGCTAGTTGCAAAAGCTGGACTTGTTGACCACATTTGAACGGTTAGATTTCAATTTATATACATATTTTAACAAAAACATCTAACTGTCTCGTCCTAGAAAAACCTTACACAGTCTGATAAAAGGAAAGTGTCGCCTGGGATCTTTAAATATTATTATTAGTCACATGTTTAATACAGCATACCAAATTTATGAAGTTACTCTATGCAAAACAAACATTTTTTGCTTCTGGGAGAAATCATGGTTTACATATATCATTTTTGCCCGGGAGCAAAAATGTTTAATCAATCATTCAGGTTTGGGTTTGCGCCGGAATGGTAGTGACCAACACCACTTTTGTATTGGAAAAATTCTTCATCAATGTTTTTCCCCTTAAAAACTTCTTGAATTCAATTCAATCAATTGTTTAAAAGAGATTTATTGAAAAAAAGTTCGCAACTAAAAAAAGTATTAACTTCGTTTTTATAAGGATAGAATTAAATCAACAGTTATGGAAAAGAGGAAACAAGGTGCTAGACTGATTTTCCTTCTGATATATGTGGGAATATTGTTTCTTGTCAATTGGCTTGCGTTTGGTGTATGGGTTCCTTTTCCTGGGAATAAAGGATTATGGTTCTATTCTGCTGCAGCAAGTATTATACTCGGAAACTTACTTGTTACACCTTTCTATACTAAACCTGTTGATGCACTTTCCTACGCTGTTATAGCAGGAACTGGAATTTATCTTGTAAATGACTTTGTTAATTGGGGAATTGTAAATCTTATTGTGTTTTGGACGTCATTAGGTTTTGTAGGTTTTGTTCTCTTTGTGTCCTTAATAGCCATTGCTTTCAAAGATGCGGATAGAAAATGGCTGAAGCAAGTATCTCAAACCTGCATGGTTCTCGCTGATTATTGTGGGAATCAAAGGGTTATTTTTAGTATAGTGTTTCTTTTTGCATTAATCGTATTTCACAGAAATTCAGCTAGAGAAATGTTCCTATTAAGTATTGCTTGGGCTACCATAGTAGTTATAGAACCTGATAAGCATATCTGGAATTTGTTGCTAAGAATTAAAAGCATTTGGAGCAAAGATTGGCTTGCTAATGAAGTTGGGATTATTTCTGCTTATCAGATACCAAGAATGATTTTGATAAGACAACATGAAAATGCCAAGACGGACTTTGGGACTGTGCTTGCCTATAAAGATTCACATGCAGCAATAAAGGTTGGTATTGTGTTAAACTATGTTGGTAGGGATGAAACATTGTTATTGAGAGCAATTGACGTTGAAGTGCCTGAAGAAGCAATAAAAGAAGCTACAAAAGCTATAAGTAAGTCGACAGCTAATACAGTTATTCATTTTGATTATTTCCAACAGAATATTGATAGAGTTAAAAGAGTAAGAGAGTTACAGCAGTTAAATGAAATTATCGGAATTGTTGACCAGGATACTACTGTAGAACGATTGGAGTTTGAGGTGATTAAGAATGAGAATTTAACTGAAGGGCGATTGGTTGAAACAGAGATACAAGGGGTCCCTGTGATTTATCAAATAATGGATGGACTTACTAAGGAAGATATTGTTGCGCAAAAAAATAAATATGGTTATTCCCGTGCAACTGCGGTTAAAATTGGCGCATGGAAAAATGAATCGAATAAATTTGAACCAGTAAATTGGCTACCGAATATAAATACTCCTGTTTATCTAAAGCAAGCCAAGGAACCCAAACTTGAAGCCGAAGCAGTTGGTCATTTCCCTAAAACAACTTATAATATACAAATCAAGAACATACATGAGTTGGTAACACACAATACTGCAATATTGGGTATTCTTGGTATCGGAAAATCAATGTTGTCAATAGAGCTAGTTGAACGAATGATTGCTGAAAAAATAAAAGTGATTTGCATTGATTTGACAAATCAATATGCTATTGAATTGCCAGAATTCTTTGACAAAAAATGGTCTGATGCGTGTTTAAAAAACATTCAAGACTCGGGAAGTAGAGATGCAGATAAATTTAATGATTCACCAGAGAATGGTGGTAGCTTGCCACATTTAACCGAGGCAATATATAAAGACTTGAATGATTTTATGAAAGCCGAAAACAATTATTACCTTAAAGTATATAATCCATCCGAATTTATTGCCACAAAACAATTATCAGAGCCTAAATCATACAAGGTTGGGTCTGGTAAAGATGATTGGGATAGAAGTGCATCGTTGTGGAATATTACACCAGTAGAAATTACAAGCATTATATCGGAAGAATTATTAAAAATTTTACAAGGGAAAGGAATAACCGATAATGTTAAAGCTAGAGTTTGTCTTGTTTATGAAGAGGCTCACTGTCTAGTTCCAGAATGGAGTTCAACTGCAACAGAAGGAGATAAATCAGCTACAAATCGAACAGCGAGGGCTATATTACAAGGAAGAAAATACGGAATGGGATGTTTGCTTATAACACAAAGAACTGCAAATGTGACCAAAACAATATTGAATCAATGCAACAGCATTTTTGCCATGCGCACGTTTGATGATACAGGGAAAGCATTCCTTGCAAATTATATTGGCAGCGAATACTCAAATAGGTTATCTTTATTGGAAGCCAGGCATGCTGTGTTTTATGGGAAAGCGTCAAGTTGTGAAAATCCCGTACTTATCCGTTTGAATGACAGAAAAGATTTTATAAGTTCATTCAGAGCCAAGTATCCTCCACCTGAATTACCAACGCTAAAAGAAGATGTAAAAAGTGAAATTGAAACCGTCACCGAAAACAGTGTAGAGACCATTGTTAATATTGAAACTACATCAGAGGCAGGTTCAAAAGGCGCAATGGAGGTAGATGATGATTTACCATTATGAAAAAATTCGGCACCCAACAAAAAAAATAAACACAATGGCAAGAAAAAGACAGCATGATAATCTACCAACCTTTGATGAATTAATCGTTCCTACTATTGCAGCACTAAAAAAATTAGGGGGCTCAGGGACGATCGAAGAAATAAATGAGACTGTTTATGGAATTGCCAGCATATCGGAGGACACATTAAAAATTCTTCATAATGAGAACGGGCTTATATGTGAAGTTGATTATCGGCTTGCATGGTCAAGGACTTATTTGAAAAAGTTTGGACTAATCGACAATTCTTCAAGAGGTGTTTGGGCTTTAAATTCAAGTGACATTGACATCAGCAAAATCGACACAAATTTAATTGTAAAGACTGTAAGAGATAGTCACAAAAAGTCGGATCAAAAAGAGCAATTCGACAAGATAGATGAAAAAGAAATTCTGGAAGAAGAAACAGAAACTGCTAATTGGAAAGACCAACTTCTTGACACTTTGTTCAATATCCAACCAGATGCATTTGAAAGACTTGCTCAGCGACTTTTAAGGGAAAGTGGTTTTATACAAGTTGAAGTTACTGGCAAGACAGGTGATGGAGGAATTGACGGAAAAGGTATTGTTAGAATAAGTGGTTTTCTGAGTTTTCACGTTATTTTTCAATGTAAGCGTTACCGTGGTTCAATAACACCCAGCCAAATCAGAGATTTTAGAGGTGCAATGCAAGGTCGGGCAGACAAAGGATTATTCATTACTACAGGAACTTTTACAAGAGATGCTATTAAGGAGGCTACAAGGGATGGAGCACCTCCTATTGACCTTATTGATGGTGAATTACTTTGCGATAAATTAAAAGAGTTCAGACTTGGTGTGCAAACAGAATTAATAGAAAACGTTATCATAAAAAGAGACTGGTTTAAAAACTTATAAAACAAAATAATATGAATTGCAATGTAGTAATTGCAGTAACATGCAACTATTGTGGAATGAATTAACAAATCTAATGCAAGAAACCGTTAGGCAACACCCGAAAACAACAACACTACCAATGATTTGGCATTTAAGCCAAAGAAAAATTGTTTTTTCAAATGAATAAGCCTATATTTTCCAATAAATGTCAAGACAAATATTATCAATATGCTGCTGTTTACGGATAGAATTAAACAATTAAGAGATGACAAACAAATGCCACAACGGCAATTAGCCGCTGCATTAGAAATTGACACCGCAACATATTGTAAAATTGAGCATGGAGATAGGCGTGCCAAGAGAAAGCAAGTAATTACACTTGCAAATCTATTGAAAACTGACCGAAAGGAACTACTTACTCTTTGGCTTGCGGACCAAATTTATTCTGTTGTAAAAGACGAGGAAAACGCACAAAAAGTCCTTGATATTGTTCATGATAGCATAGTTGAGTACAAAATAGGATTTAACAAATGAAAAATATGAAGCCGCTAGTAAAATACAGAGGAGGAAAATCAAAAGATATTCCTTATATACAAAAACACATACCTAAATTTCAAGGCAGGTATATTGAACCTTTTTTTGGTGGAGGTGCATTATATTTTCATTTAGAACCTAAAAGAGCTATTATTAATGATATCAATTCTAAGCTAATAGCGTTTTATGAAGGAGTTAAATTCAACTATTCAACATTACGAACTGAACTTGACGAAATCGAAAAATTATATGAGCTTAATCGCAAAAAATTTGATAAATTAAAAAGTAAAAATCCTGAAAACAGAGTAGAGGACAAAAACGAAGAATTGTATTATTTGATTCGGAATATGTTCAATGGATTAATTGACAAGAAATATTCTGATGCATTGCTGTATTTCTTCATAAACAAAACGGCTTATTCAGGTATGATTCGGTATAATGCAAAAGGAGAATTTAATGTTCCTTTTGGTCGTTATCCCAATTTAAACACATCTTTAATAACAAAAAGACATAGCGATTTATTAGCCAACACAGAGATTTTTAACACAGATTATAAGAATATTTTTGAAATGTCAGAAGCTGATGATTTTGTGTTTTTAGACCCCCCATATGATTGTGTATTTTCAGATTATGGAAATAAAGAATACAAAGAGGGATTTAATGAAGATAATCATGTTTCTCTTGCACATGACTTTATAAATCTAAAATGTAAAGCATTGCTGGTTATTGGAAGGACTGCTTTGACAGAAAAATTATATGGAGATATGATTATTGATGAATATGATAAAACTTATGCTGTCAACATAAGAAATCGTTTTAAATCTATCGCCACTCATATTTTGGTCTCAAATTATAGCACAATCAACAAAATACTTTTATCACAATCATTAGAATTAGCAGCATATTAGATAATGGCAAGAATTGATAGTAAAGTAATATTTGTTACAACTTCCCCGAGAACGCCTTCTAAAATGATTCCTGAAATTGAGTTATTGAATACTAACTTTTCAGGTCAAAGATGGAATACAGTAACACAACGAGCATTTATGGAACTATTGAAAGAGGAAAACTTTTTCAATGGAGAAGGAGCTAATGACCCTGCTTTCAGTGCAAGAGATAGAATTAACCGAGCTCCCAAGTCGCTTGGTTTTGTAATTCTTTCCCCAACAATAAGTTTAACGCCAGCAGGTTTAGAATTAGTTAACTCAAGTAGAAAGGAAGAAATATTTTTAAGGCAATTACTTAAATTTCAAGTTCCTTCACCCTATCATAAGCCGACTGAAAATGCTGCGGATTTTTGGGTAAAACCTTATCTTGAGATGTTTCGCTTGATTCGTCACTTTGGTTCTTTGAAATTCGATGAACTTAGATTATTCGGTCTGCAATTAACAGACTATCGAAATTTCGAGACAGTAGCTTCTAAAATTGAACAATTCAGGGTTGAAAAAGCACAAAATCAAGGTAATTACAAAAGGTTTTATCAAGAATATCTTTATTCTGAATTGAGACAGATATATGCAGACCGCATTCAAGCAGGACGAACAAGAACCAGACAAACAAACGATGCTTCCATTTCTACGTTTCTAAATACACAAGCATCAAATCTTAGAGATTATGCTGACGCTTGTTTTCGTTATTTGCGTGCTACGGGTTTGGTAAACATTTCACATATTGGAAAATCCATTTCTATAGTTCCCGAAAAAATTGAAGAAGTCGATTATTTTTTAGCAAATACTGACAGGGAACCTTGCTATATTGATAATGAAAGACAATATGTGTCCTATCTCGGAAACGCAGAACTACCCAATCTTTTAACAGACAACAGGGAGTTACTCGAACAAAAGATAAGAGCAGAATTTCCAAATATTCTAATAACCGAAAGGCAAACCTTACAACAGTTAAAAGAAATTTTTGCGGGCGAATTGGAACGCCGAAAAGAGCAAATACTTATAGAACAAGTAACTGCAATTAAAGATTACCGTTTATTTGAAGAAATAAATACAACATTTAACCAAATACTTGACAGCTCATTGTATGATACTCCTTTAATGTTAGAGTGGAACACCTGGAGAGCAATGACTATGTTAGACGGCGGTAATATAAAAGCGAACTTAAAGTTTGACGACTTTGGAAACCCAATGTCAACCGCTCAAGGCAATATGGCTGATATAGTTTGTGATTATGGAGACTTTGGACTGACTGTAGAAGTCACTATGCAAGGAGGTCAAAGACAATATGAAACAGAAGGAGAGCCGGTGACACGACACCTTGCCAAATTCAAAAGAGAAACTGATAAACAAGCATATTGCTTGTTTATTGCACCAACAATTAATGCAGCCTGTATTGCTCATTTTTACGCTTTACATAAAATGAACATTAGCTATTATGGTGGAACATCTACAATAGTTCCATTACCGTTAAGCGTGTTCATTAAAATGGTTGAAGACTCACATAATACCGACTATATGCCAGAACCGAGACATATTCAACGATTTTTTGAACGGTCAAATGAATTCGTTGCCATAAGCAAGAATGAAGATGAATGGTACGAAAAAATCACAACTGAAGCATTGAATTGGTTGGGTTAACGAATCTAAGCTTTGCCAAGCATCCTAAACATTCCGGTTCCGCAAGTTGGACATTTACCCTTCATTGCTTTTCTACCATTTTTCATTGTAACTTCAACAGGATCTTTAATTTCTTTTTTAGACTTACATTTTACGCAATATCCTTCCATGATCTCATTAATTTAGTTATGATTAATCTGTTTCATTACAAATATAAGTTTTTTGCAATGTGTTTGCAAATAGTAATCGTTAAGTAAGCAACAACCTATAAAGCAATAATTATCCGAACATGGAAAATAATATAGAAAGATTATCTGAACGTGAGGAGAAACAGAAATTGGAATACGAGAACAGTAATCCAAAATAAATTTTGATATAAGGTCAATTTTGTTGATCTTTGATTGGCAGTGTCTTCAATTCTCACTTATTTCTACGATTATAGATAAAACAGGTTTACTCAACTCTGGAGACACTGCTTCTTTTGTTGTCTATTTCGGACTAATTGACTGTAAAGGAGTAGGCTGGTAGAAGTCGATCTATCATAAAAAGGCCATATAACATGAGAAGTCTTTTATGGGTAATATTATCAATTTATCATGCTTTTTCTCTGAAGTCAAATTTAACCCCCAGGACAATACGAATCTGTTTATCGTCTCTTAAATGAATTTATATTCTTCAAGAATAATTCAGGTAAAATAAAAAAATATTTAAAAAATTTCTTCACTTAAGAGATCAAGGTATAGATCTTAATAGCAGTCACTTATCACTAGGAAAGAATAATCCATTCGAGATATTTTATATTTTGAATTGATTTTTTTATAAAATCCAGGTAACAAAAAACAATACATTCCTATTAAACATTTGTTTACAGGCTGGATTTGTATGATGTGAAGACTAGCCAAACTGATCGTTCTTAATTTTTTCTCATTTATAGTTTTGAATTAACGCCAAGTCAACTTGACGTTGGATTTTTTTACTATCGTGATTAGCCTCCATAGTAAGAAAAGGCATTTGAAAGAGTAAGTTTATTCATTGACATATAGCACATTATGAATATGTTTTTATCAAATAAAATTGTAATTCATGTAACTGTTTATTGCAACGATGCTTTTCCTCTTCTTATAACCTATAAATCTTAATTATAATGAACCACAAAAGAATAATTCTGATAACACTTGTTTTCTTTCAAATGGCAACCATTTTCAGTCAAAGTGTTTCATTCACTTATGATGATAGTGGAAATAGAATAACCAGGACAATCATAGTACAGCAACTTAAATCAAATCCTCTCAATTCTCGTGTTATTGATGCCAAAAATTTGAACGCTACGGCTGAAAAAGGGACAGGACAAACAGCATCAACACTTTCGGGAGAATCTTCTGAAAATGAGAAAGCAAATGATCAGGAAGAAGCAATGAAAGAAAAGGCTTTAACAGAAGCCGGGGAAATTACTACTCTTATCTATCCAAATCCAAACAAAGGGCTATTAAAAATTGACATTTCAAATATGCCATTAAACTCAGTAACGGAGATGAAGCTTTATGATCTTTCAGGAATGGAGTTAACATCAAAAAGAAATTTTGATAGCAATTCTGAACTTGATATTAGCCAGTTTAAAGATGGTATTTACATTCTGCGAATCAAAATCAATGAAAAAACATTTGACTGGAAGGTTATCAAAAGTCATGACTGACAATTAGCCTGAGAACATTTCAAAAACTTCACCAAAATATAACTTCAAAACTTACACAAAACCGCTTAAAAACACCCATAATGAATACTTCTACTCTCTTAAGAACATTTCTGATAACCTCCATACTGGTAATTTCTTACTGTAATTCTTTAGGACAGACAAAACCTTTGCAAGTTGATTGTCATGTAAATTCTTTTTCTCCTACCTCATTAAGTGCAGGTAATGGAAGTGGCCAAGTTTCTCCTACAGTTACAGTATCAACTTTAAATAATTGTACCGGGTATACAGTAACAAAGAGTGATAGTTGGCTTTCTGTCTCTAAGAATGGACTAACCCTAACAATAACTGTTCAGGCTAATACTGGCGCTACAAGAACAGGCTATGTTTGGATTGGTAGTAGCGATTCCCCTCTTACTGTAACCCAAGCTTGTGGAGGGTTACCCGGTGCAGCCGGTTCAATAACCGGCACAAATTCAGTATGTCCAGGTCAAACCCAGGTCAATTATAGTGTGGGTACTATCTCAGGGGCGACTGGATATTCCTGGTCATTACCGGCAAGGGCAACAATAGCTTCTGGTGATAATACAAATTCAATATATGTCAATTACCCATCTAATGCACTTTCGGGGAATGTATCTGTGACTGGTACAAACTCATGTGGTAATGGAAGTCCTTCTACTAATTATTACGTAACAGTAAATTCTGTGGCACAACCAAGTGCTATATCTGGTTCGACATCTGTCTGTCAGGGAACCGCATATACTTATAGTGTAACAAATGTTGCAGGATTAACTTATACGTGGACTCTTCCTTCAGGTGCGTCAGGATCAAGTACTTCAAATAGTATTCAGGTTACTTTCGGTTCGAATTCAGGAACGATATCTGTTATAGCTACCAATAGTTCAGGTTGTGTAAGCTCACCAAGTTCACTGGCAGTAAGTGTAAATTACTTAAACCCCTATTCAGTGACAGGAGGAGGAACAACATGTCCAAGTGTTGGAATACCTGTCGGTTTATCAGGTTCAACAAGTGGTTACGTATATAAATGCTATTTAAACGGTTCGTGGCAGACTGGTGACATAACCGGAAACGGATCTGCAATTTCATGGAGCAAAAGCTCCCCGGGAACATACACAATTACCGGAGTAATAAATAGTTGTGAAGTACCTATGAGTGGGAGTGCTACTATTTCTAATTATTCAAATTCAACAGATCCTACTTCAGTAACTGCAAGTCCGAATCCTTTATGTACTGGGGCAAGTACTACATTAACTGTAAATGGTGGTAGTTTGGGAACGAATGCAAATTGGAACTGGTATTCGGGAGGATGCGGAACTACCCTGGTTAGCTCCGGAACAAATCGTTCGATTACCGTCAACCCTACATCAACAACTACATATTGGGTGAAACCGGTTGGCCTTTGCGGGACAAATAGTTGTGTCTCAATTACTATTACAGTAATTAATTCACCTGTAATAACACTTCAACCCGTAGACGCCCATATATGTGATGGAGCAGCGACAAGCTTTACCACATCTGCCTCCGGGAGTAATTCTTATCAATGGCAATATCTTGTTGTAAGCACTTGGACAAATATCTCGGGAGCAACAAGTTCAACGTATTCTATCCCATCTACAACTGGTATGGGTGGAACGGTCCTTCGATGTGCAGTGACAAATACATGTTTTACCTCATATACTAATACCGCGACCATTTTCTTCAGCTATCTCCAACCATATACGATACATAGTGCTTCGACTAATATATGTCCGGGAGATGCCAACGAAATTACCCTTGACGGTTCCACATCCTCAACTCCTTCCATAATGTATTCCTGCTATTTAAATGGGAACATTCTGACTCCTCCGGTACCTGGAACCGGAGCACAGATCTCATTTGGAAATCATAATTTAGCAGGAGTTTATACAGTGAAAGCAGTGAATACGGATGGCTGTGTAATATCAATGAATGGTAGTATTACTCTCACCATTAAGACACCTTCAACTGCCCCAACATCAATAAATGCAAATCCTCCAAGTATTTGTCCCGGAGGAAATCCGGGGGGAGGTTCCACCTTAACTCTGGCAGGAGGAAGTTTGGAAACAGGTGCCGGAGTTTGGCATTGGTACTCAGGAGGTACACCTTGTGGTACAACTAATGAAGGGACAAATACCACAAGTATAACTGTTAATCCAACTGCGACAACAGTATACTCAGTACACGCCGAAGGAGGTTGCGTTATTACCTCTTGTGCATATACAACCTTGAATGTGATACCAATGCCTGTAATAGCGTCTCAACCTGTGAATTCAAATGTTAATTTAGGAAGTGATGCTTCATTCTCAGTAACTGCAACTGGTCCAGACTTACAATATCAATGGCAGGTATCTCCGGATGGAGTGAATAACTGGACAGATTTGACGGGGTTACCTGCCCAGAATTATCAAACAGCGAATTTGACTATCAAAGGGTCTACAACATTTGAAGATAATTTCTATAGCTGCAGGATCACTTCTGATTGCAGTACAATTAATTCGGGTAGTGCTAAAATAGTCCTCGTTTTCCCTGAAAGTGGTTATTTAACAGGGACGGATATTCCTGATCCGGAGACTAGAGCTTTAAACACCTCCTATTTAGTCGGGGCAACGAGTGGAAGCTTCAACATAAATCCAATGGGAGGATCTTCGTACACAATCCCTATTGAAACTCCTCCCGGAGTAAATGGTCTTGCACCAGGTCTCTCAATTGCTTATTCAAGCAGATCGGAAGAGCACACGTCTGAACTACAGTCACGCCAATATCTCGTATG
>OCZT010003657.1_pt1 | contig 15682 bp, 13 predicted proteins | sample 1539031 | NCBI WGS metagenome assembly OCZT01 (sample SAMEA3539308, study PRJEB22396) | soil metagenome | biome: tundra; feature: field; material: soil | place: USA | collected 2010-05 | depth 0.15 m | reverse complement strand
CGCCGCCGAACGGCACCCAGGCGAAGCGATGGCGGCCGCGCTGCGCCTCGTCGGTAAAGCGCATCGGATCGAACATCTCGGGATCGGGCCAAATCTCCGGCATGTGATGGGAGAACAGCGGATTGATACCGATCATGGTGCCTGCCGGGATCGCATAGCCCTTGAAGCTCAAATCTCGTATCGCGCGCCGCGGCATCGAGGGCACCGGCGGCTTCAGCCGCATCGCCTCCTTGAACGCCATCTCGGACAGCGGCATGGCCTCGAGATTATCGAAGCTGGTCGGTGCGTCGGCAGCGAGACCCAGCCCCATCACTTCGTCGCGCAGTTTTGCTTGCCATTGCGGATTGGCGGCAAGCGCGGCCACGAACGATGTCAGCGACGAGGTCAGCGTGTCGTGCGCGGCCATCATCAGGAAGCTCATGTGGTCGACGATATCCTGTGTCGACAGCAGCGCGCCGTCCTCATGGGTGGCGCGGCACAGCTGCGAGAACAGGTCTTCGCCGCCTTTGGCGCGACGGATCGGAATCTGCTCGGAGAAATAGGCGACGATACGTTCGCGGCCTTTGACGCCGCGCGCCATCGCCGTGCCGGGCAGAGGCTTGCGAATCACGGCGACCGAGGCGGCCACCATGTCGACGAAGGCGCGCGTGATCTCATCGACCTCGGGACCGATGCCGGCCCCGAGAAAGGAAGTTGCGGCGAGATCGAGCGTGAGCTGTTTCATAGCGGGATAAAGCAGCATTGGCCCCGGCTGCGCCTTCCACTGTGCGACCCGCGCCGCGATGCCGGTATCGAGCGCCGCCAGATAGGATTTCATCGGTCCGGATTTGAAGGCGACGGAGAGGGCGCGCCGATGCAGGCGATGCTCCTCGAAATCGAGCAGCATCAGCCCGCGCGGAAACAGCAGGCCGAGAATCCGGCCCCAGCCGTGCGTTGAGGAGAACAGCTTGGCCTGGTCGAACAGCACCAGCTCATTGGCCTCGGGCCCAAGCAGCACGAGACTGGTCTCGCCGAATAAATGGCTGCGATAGACCAGTCCGTATTTGGCGGCTTGCCGCTCGACCTGTCCTTTGGGATCGGCCAGCACTTCGAGCGTCTTGCCGATCAAGGGCCAGCCCTCGTCGCCGGGAATATGCGTCAGCGCATTGCGCTTGGGCGGAGTGAAGGTAACCGCGGGGGAAGCCACACTTTGCATCGACATGGCAATTGCTCCGGTTGGTCCTGGCACAGGATCCGTTGGACGCGTCTTTGTTGCGATCGAAGATTCGGCGCGGACGGTCGTCGGCCTGGCCCAGGCTGTTAAATAGCCCGTTGTCCGCGCCGGTGCAAAGCCTCTCGATCCGGTCTGGCGAAATTATGATGATACACAAGGCGCGACAAACCCTTAGCTCATGATTGGCTCTGGCAAGACAAGATCGGTCAGGGGGAACCGATATGTCGAGAATTTTCGGAAGGCTTTACATTATGCTGGCGGCGGCGGGCTGGATGGCGGTCGGGGCCGACGGCGGCGCTGGCGCAGACCAAGCCTGTTGTCACCAGCCTTGGCCCCGATTTCCCGAAGACTGAGATCTTCATCGGCAACGACTCGCGGTGAGGCAACGCGCCACCGCCATTCCGCCGCTCACCTCACGCCTTCTTCTTTCTCTTCGCGGCTTCCTTCTGCAGATCCGGCGCGTTGATGGTCGGGATCGCGACGCGTCCGGGGCCGGTGAGGGAAAGGGCCGCGGCGGCCTTGTCGTTTTCCATGATCTTCGCCATCACGGCTTGCCCTGCGCGCTCGAACACCGCGCGGTTTTCGATCACGAATTTCTGCGACTTGCGCAAGCCGTCGATATAGCCGTTGATCTCCGGCACCACGTAGCGCGCCACCATGTCCCAGCTGCGGCGGGTATTCTCCGGATTGGCCCAGTCGTGCACGAAGCCGACGATGGTGCCGACGCCGCCAGAGACGTCCATCAGGCTCTTGATGGTCTTCACGAGATCATCGGGCGTGCCGATGGTGGAGGCAGCACCTTCGCCGCCGGCGGTTTTCTCCACGGCGTCCTCGGGCGAAGTGAACGGCTGCAGGCCCGGCCGCTGCAGGGTGCGGACATTATATTCATTGTGCCAGCGCATCAGTCCGGCGCCGGCCTCGCGCCGCGCCTGTTCGCGGGTCTCGGCGATGTGCCAGCTCAACAGCACGCGCCAGTCGGAGCGGCTCACGGTGGTGCCGTACTTCCTGGCGGCATCCTCGGCAAAACTCCATTGCGTCGGCAGCGCCATCAGGCCTTGCGTCGACATCGAGCCGAGCGAAATAATGCCGATGCCGTATTTGCCGGCCAGCGTCATGCCTGACGGCGAAATCTGCGACGCCACCACGAACGGCATCTCTTCCTGCAGCGGCAGGATCTGCAGCGCGGCGTCGTTCATGGTGAACCAGTCGCTCCTCGCCGTGACGCGCTCGCCCTTGAACAGCCGGCGAATGATCGCGATCGCCTCGTCCTGGCGGTCGCGCTGCGTCATCGGATCGATGCCGAGCGTGTGCGCATCGGAAGCGAGCGCGCCCGGGCCGGAGCCGAAGATGGCGCGGCCTCCGGTCATATGGTCGAGCTGCACCATGCGCTGGGCGACATTGAAGGGATGGTGATAGGGCAGCGAGACCACGCCGGTGCCGAGCTTGATGCGCTTGGTGCGCTCGCCGGCGGCGGCCAGAAACATCTCGGGCGAGGCAATGGTTTCCCAGCCTGAGGAATGATGCTCGCCGCACCAGAATTCGTCGTAGCCGAGCGCGTCGAGCTGCTCGACGAGATCGAGGTCGCGGCGGAATTGCAGCATCGGATGCTCGCCGATCGGATGATGCGGGGCGAGGAAGGCTCCGAATTTGAGGCGTGCCATGGGCTTCTCTCCGGACTTTATTGTTCTTGGGTGCTGTGCTCCAAACTACGGGCTGGGGAGGGCCAAGGCAATCGCGGAAAACCGCCGACGAAGCATGGTTGTCGCGCAGACTTAGGTGACATACCGTCGCCCGGAATTCTCCCGCCAGTTTCACCCTCACCGCAATGGACAGCCATGAACCGCGTTCTCGCTCATACCGGCGCCAGATATCCTATACTGCAGGCCCCGATGGGCTGGATTGCGCGCAGCCAGCTTGCTTCCGCGGTCTCGCGTGCCGGCGGCCTCGGCATCATCGAGACTTCGTCGGGCGAAACCGAAGCCTGTCAGGCTGAAATCAACAAGATGAAAGCGTTGAACCTGCCATTCGGCGTCAACCTGCCGATCCGGTTTCTGCGCGACGATGCGATGCTGAAATTCGTCTGCAACTCCGGCGTTAAATTCGTCACCACGTCGGCGGGCAGTCCGGCGAAATTCATCGCGCCGCTGAAGGGGGCGGGCATCACGGTCTATCACGCAGTGCCGACCGTGGAGACGGCGATGAAATGCGTCGAGGCCGGCGTTGACGGCCTGGTGGCGGAGGGCGCCGAGGGCGGCGGCTTCAAGAATCCGGAAGAGGTCTCGACGCTGGTGCTGCTGCAGGGAATCCGTGCGCGCACCGACGTGCCGATGATCGCCGCCGGCGGCATCTGCGACGGGCGCGGCATGGCGGCGGCGTTTGCGCTCGGCGCCGAGGGTATCCAGATGGGAACGCGGTTCGTGAGCTGCACCGAGAGCCCGGTACATGCCAATTACAAGAACGCGATTGTCGACGCCAGGGAAACCGGCACGCTGGTGCTCAACAAGAAATCGACGCCGTGTATTCGCGCGCTGAAGTCGGAACGCACCAGGGCGATCCATGATGAGGGCCTGATGGCGCCGGACGCGCTGAAGGGCATTCGCGACGTTTATTTCCACGGCGACATGGAAGCCGCCCCCGCGCTGGCGGGACAATCGGCCGGCCTGATCGACGAAGTGAAATCGGCGCAGCAAATTATCGAGCAAACCGTGGCGCAGTTTTTCGCCATCGCCGGCAGGCTTGGCGGATTGGCGGCGGCGAAGGCTTTTGGGTGAGCCTTTCTTCGTCGTCCCCTACGCCGGCGCACTTGCATCGGCGGATCAGGATCTGCGGATGCAACGCGAGTGGAATCGCTTCGTCATCCCGCCAATTCCGCAAAACGCTGCGCCACCGTCCGATACACATCGCGCCTGAACGGCACGACGAGATCGGCGACGCGATCGAGCTGCTCCCATCGCCACTGGTCGAATTCCGCCGGCTGACCGTTGCGTGGCGTCAGCGGATCGATTTCGTCATCGCGTCCGGTGAAGCGCAGTGCGAACCATTTCTGGCGCTGGCCGCGGAATTTCGCGAGCCGGTGCGATGCCGGCCCGGCGAACGGCGGAAATTCGTAGGTTAGCCAATCGGTTTCGCCGAGATACAAGGCGTTCACCACGCCGGTCTCTTCCCAAAGTTCGCGCATCACAGCCTCGCGCGGATCCTCATTGGCGTCGATACCGCCCTGCGGCATCTGCCACTCAAGGCCCGGAAGAATGATTTCCGGTCCGTCGTCCCTGAAGCGCCGGCCGATCAGGACCTGGCCGGAAGCGTTAAACAGCGCAATTCCCACATTGGGGCGATAGGGTTTGCTATCGGCCATAGGCCAAAGCGTTTTCAAGCGAAGTGGGTACCGGTTCGCGTGGAGAAAACGCGTCAAATTCAAAGAACATTAGCTGCCCGCGAGCCTGGAAAATTCCCTCACCACCCGCTCGTAGACCGGCCGCTTGAACGGAACGATCAGGTTGGGAAGATTCTTCATCGGCTCCCAACGCCAGCTGACGAACTCCGCCTTGTGGCCATCGCCGGGGTTGGCGACATTAATCTCGGCGTCCTCGCCGGTGAAACGAACCGCGTACCACTTCTGCCGCTGGCCACGGTAGCGGCCCTTCCAGGTGCGCCCGGCGACGGTGCGCGGAATGTCATAGATCAGCCAGTCCGCGACCTCGCCGAGCTTCTCCACCGAGCGGACGCTGGTCTCCTCATAGAGTTCGCGCTTCGCCGCCGCCCAGGTATCCTCGCCGGGATCGACGCCGCCTTGCGGCATCTGCCAAACGTGAGATTCGTCGACATGTTCGATGCCGCCGGCGCGGCGACCGATGAAGACCAGCCCGGCTGCGTTGAGCAGCATCATGCCGACGCATGTTCGATAGGGCAGGTCTTCGTAGCGCGCCATTCCGTGAAAGCCTCTTGCGGTTAGCTGGGCGAGACCCGGCGGGTGCGAAGTCGCGCCGGCCGGTCGATCCTCAGCCGGATTTTGATTTCAGCATCGCGGTTGTCAATGGCACAAGCATGATGCCACGGCTTTCAAGCGCCTTGATCCAGACGCCAAGCCGCTCGATCGAAATCGGCAACGCCGAGGCGACGCCGACCGCGGTTCCGTGTTCCTTCGCCAGACTTTCAAGCTTTGCGAGAGCGCGGTCGATTTCCAGGGCCGTCGGTACCGCATCGATGCTGACATCGGCCTTGGCGAAAGGCATCGCCTGGCCTGCCGCCAATGAGGAAGCGACGCTGCGCGGCGCCGATCCGTCGTCGAAATAGCCTAACCCGCGTTTGGCGGCCTCGCGGACGATGGGCTGCATCACGGCGTCGGTCACCGTGAATCGCGCGCCCATGAAATTGGCGATCCCGGCATAGCCCTGGAATCGGCTGAGGTGCCAGTACAGCCGGTCGAGGTTCTGCTCGGCGTCCAGCGTCGTGAGCAAGGTCTGCGGGCCGGGGTCGTTGTCGGGATAATCGAACGGCTCCATCGGAATCTGCAGCAGAATCTCATGGCGTTGCGCGCGCGCGCGCTCGGCCAGTTTGGCGGGATCCGAGCCGTAGGGTGTAAACGCCAGCGTCACCGCGGCCGGCAGTTTCATGATGGCGTCGGTTGTCTTGGCCGCGCCGACGCCAAGGCCGCCGACGACGATGGCGATAACAGGCATTTTTGCAGCTTTGGCGCGGTCGGCTTCGGCGGCGTAGACCGTGAAAGGCTTCAGTCCATCTGACACCACCGGGATCATGCCATAGCGCGATTTTTCGAGCAGGCGCTGATCGATACTGGCCATCAGCGCGGGCGCGGCGTCAGCCCCGGTCTTATCCGGGCCGTCGCCGGATATCACGACGTCGTGGCGCGCACCGCTTGAGCCGTCGATAATGGTGACGGTCTTTTGCTCGGCCGGCGAGGCTTGCTTGGTTGCGGATTTCGCATCCCGCTCGGAAGCGCTTGAGGGCGCGGCAGTTTTTTCGTCCGCCGGGGTTGCCGGTCGCAGCGCGATGCGGGCGGTCGGCTCGCCGCCCAGCGGATTGTCGTTGAAGATGGCAAAGCCGACAAAGGCAACCAGAAACAGACCCAGCAGCACGGCGAGCGCCTGGGTTCCGGTAAACGGCAGCCGAAATCGGCGCTTCCGGCGCACCGTCTTCTGTCCGAGCGGCGTGCTCAGATCGTCGGCCGTCTCTGCCATGGACCTCCCCGAATCAGCCCGGCCGACGATACCACGGCCGGGCAAGGCCGCGGCAGATCCAGCGCTGCGGCAGTCTCGCAAACGCCTATTTCGGGCTTCGCCGCGCGCAATCCGGGCCATCAAACAAAAGGGCGGCCCGAAGGCCGCCCTTTTCGCGAAAGCTGTCAGCTGGGCCGAATCAGTTCGCGACCTTGTTGGCCGGCTTGTCGATCGCAGCCTTGTCGCCGGTGGCCGGCGCAGTGGCATTGACCTTGACGCCGTGCAGCAGATCGTCCGCCATCTTCAAGGCCTTGTCGTCCTTGGCGTCCGGCGGCACGTAGGATTGCGAACCGGTCTTCTCGTCGCCCTCGGACTTCAGATGGCCGCGCAGCGAGGCTTCGCCCTTGGTGTCGGTCCGCGATTTCAGCTCGTCGGGCACGTCCTGGAGCACCTCGATGTCGGGAACAATGCCCTTGGCCTGGATCGATTTGCCCGATGGGGTGAAGTAGCGCGCGGTGGTCAGACGCAGCGCGCCGTTGCCGGAGCCAAGCGGAATGATGGTTTGCACCGAGCCCTTGCCGAACGAGCGGGTGCCGACCAGCGTTGCACGCTTGTGGTCCTGCAGGGCGCCGGCGACGATTTCCGATGCCGATGCCGAGCCGCCGTTGATGAGAACGATCAGCGGCTTGCCCTTGGTCAGATCGCCCGGATGCGCGGCGCGGCGCTGGGTTTCCTCAGCGTTGCGGCCGCGGGTAGAGACGATCTCGCCGCGTTCGAGGAAGGTGTCGGAAACCGTAACCGCCTCTTCCAGCAATCCGCCGGGATTGTTGCGCAGGTCGATGACGAAGCCTTTCAGCTTGTCGCCGATCTGCGTGGTCAGGTTGCCGATTTCCCGCTTCAGGCCTTCGGTGGTCTGTTCATTGAAAGTGGTGATGCGGATATAGCCGATATCGTCGCCCTCGACGTGGGCGCGCACCGAGCGGACGCGGATGTTGTCGCGCACCAGCGTGACGTCGATCGGGTTGTCCTGACCCTTGCGAATGATCTTCAGCTTGATCTTGGTATTGACCGGGCCGCGCATTTTCTCGACCGCCTGATTGAGGGTGAGGCCCTGCACGGCTTCGTCGTCGAGATTGGTGATGATGTCGTTGGCCATGACGCCGGCCTTCGACGCCGGCGTGTCATCGATCGGCGAGACGACCTTGATCAGTCCATCTTCCATCGTGACTTCGATGCCGAGCCCGCCGAATTCCCCACGGGTCTGCACCTGCATGTCGCGGAAGCTCTTGGCGTCCATGTAACTCGAATGCGGATCGAGGCCGGTCAGCATCCCGCTGATGGCGGATTCGACGAGTTTGCTGTCGTCAGGTTTCTCGACGTAGTCGCTGCGGACCCGTTCGAACACATCGCCAAACAAATTGAGCTGGCGATAGGTGTCCGACGTCGCGGCACGCGCGCTCGATCCCATCAGCACCGCGCGTGGCTGGGTCACGAAAAGCGTCAATGCCGCGCCGGTGGCGGCGCTGAGGAGAATTACAGAAGTCTTGCGCATCATCCGCGAACCTTTTCGCCTTCATTTGCGGCCCACCATGGACCTGGATCGATTGGAGTGCCGTCCTTACGGAACTCGACATAGAGCACGGGCTGACTCGCATTGGTCGCGAGGATGGATGCAACCTGGGACGTCGTCCCCATGGTCGCGACCGGCTCCCCCGTAAGTACAAACTGGCCGATGTTAACCGAAATGCGCTCCATCCCGGCAATCAATACATGATACCCGCCCCCGGCATTGAGGATCAAGAGTTGTCCGTAGCTGCGGAACGGCCCGGCGTAAACAACCCAGCCATCACACGGTGTTGTGACCTGGGCTCCGGCCCGGGTTGCCAAAGAAATGCCTTTTTCTACGCCACCCGCGCCATCGGAACCGCCAAATTCGCGAATCTTGACGCCATTAACCGGCATCGCGAATAAACCCTTGGCGGACGCAAAAGCAATGGCCGGGCTCATCCGGGCCGGGTCCTTGAGCGCCCCCAGGTTCGGCTTGCCGTTGAGGGTGGCCGGGGCACCCTGCAGGCTGGCGGTTGCCGCCGCCTTGGCGGCGCTCTTCAAATCCTGCTCCATTTTGGCGATCAGGCCTTGCAGGCTGTCGACCTGCCGGGACAGCGCGATGGCGCGCGCGCCTTCCGTTTCCATGTCTTTTTCGACCGAACTCTGCTGTCGCTGCCGTTCATCGACAAGGGCGGCGAGCCGGGTTTGGTCATCCCCGAGTTTGTCGCGGTCCGCCGCAAGCCGGTCCCGCTCCGTGGCGATATTCTTGCGAAGCGCAACCAGCTCAGTGAGGTCGCTGGCCAATTTTTCGGCACGCGCGCGCAATTCGGGCACCACGGAGCCGAGCAGCATGGCGGTGCGCAGCGATTGCAGCGCGTCTTCCGGCCGTACCAGCAAGGCCGGCGGGGTGCGCCGTCCCGCGCGTTGCAGGGCAGCCAGCACCTCAACAATCTCGGAACGCCGCGAATCGAGCGAACCGCGGATCTGCTGCTCGCGTGAATCGAGCGGGCGCAGCCGCGCCTCGGCGTCGCCGATCCGGGTCTCGACGCCGCGCACCTGCGCGGCGATGTCGATCAGTTGCTGATTGAGCTTGCTGCGGTCCTGACCGATCGCCGCGATATCGGCCTTGAGCTTTTGCTGCAATTCAGCCGCGTTTTTTTGCTGCGCGCGGGTGGCTTCGAGTTCCTGCTCGCGCGCCTTGATGGCGTCGGGTGAAGAGGCTGTCGCCTGCGGTGTCGACGCCGCGACTTGCGCAGCGGCGGGCAACAGGCTCATGCCGGCTAGGCCGGCGGACAGCAAAGCGATGGAAAGCGGAACACGGACTGAATGCAGCTGACCGCGGCTGATGGTGTCAGGGTAGGCATGAATGTTCCGCGTTGGCTGCATCGAATCTGATCGGCGCTTTCTAGGCTTCTGCCAGCGCGTTTAGGCGCGGTGATAAGGGTGACCCGCCAAAATCGTCGCGGCCCGATAAACCTGTTCCAGAAGCATGACGCGAACCATTTGATGCGGCCAGGTCGCGGAGCCGAACGCAATGCTGAGCTTCGCCTTGCGCCGCAAATCGGGCGAAAGTCCGTCCGCGCCGCCGATCACGAAAACATTGTTGGCGACCGACTCATCCCGCCAGCGGCCAAGATGCCGGGCAAACGCGGCGCTGTCGATATTGTCGCCGTGCTCGTCGAGCGCCACCATGACGGATTTCGCCGGGATTACGGCCGAAATGGCCGCAGCTTCCTCGGCAATCCGGGTTGCGGCGTCGCGTGCGCGGCTTTCGGGAATTTCATGAATCTCGAGGCCGCGAAAGCCGAGTTTGCGGCCGATGTCGTCGAATCGCTCGCGATAGCGTTCGGCCAGCTCCCGCTCCGGGCCCTGCTTCAGCCGGCCGATTGCAATGACGACGAGGCGCATGAGCGCACGCTACCATGCGCTCAGCCGATTCACATCGGCTCGACAGGTCAGATCGCCTTCGGCGCCGTCGGGCTCTGCGTCCACAATCTTTCCAGATTGTAGAATTCGCGCACCTCGGGTCTGAATACGTGCACGATCACGTCGCCGGAATCGATCAGCACCCAGTCACAGTTGGGCAAGCCCTCGATGTGGATGCTTTTGATTCCGGCTTCCTTGAGACCTTTGGCAACATTTTCCGCGATCGCGCCGACGTGCCGGTTGGCCCGGCCCGAGGTGACGATCATGTAGTCGGAAAATGCAGACTTGCCGCGAAGGTCGATGGTGACCGTTTCTTCCGCCTTCATATCGTCGAGGCGGGAGAGGATCATATTCAGGGTCTTGTCGGCGTCGGGTTGCGCCTTCAAGGCCGCAGCTTGTGTCGATGTTTTACGCGCGGTTTTAGGTGCCTTGGGTAAAACAGACTTGGACAATACAGATGTGGCCAGGGACCATTCCTTTCACTGTATCGCGGGCGCCGAATCCCGGAGCCCGCTGACTATACTACGCATGTGGGGTTAATGGTTTCAATATTCCAGTGCGCCCGTCCTGTCACTTCTTTGTCCGCCAGCTGCCGTCCGGGTTCCGCAGGCCGGTCGATGACAGGTTCAATTTCATGCCCGTCAGAAAGACCCAGGCCGGCGCGCGCTGGTCCGCCAGCCTGCCGGCCTGGTTCTCGGGAAGGCGATAGCGCGCCAGCGCCTGGGCTGCGGGCGCGGCCAGCGCTCGAAAACTTTGCGGTGGACGGTCGATCACCGCGATCGGCACCTCGGATGCGATGCGCCGCCAGTTTTGCCAGCGGTGAAATTGCGCAAGATTGTCAGCGCCCATGATCCAGACAAAGCGCAGGCCGGAAGCGCGGCGGCGCAGATAAGTGATGGTGTCGACCGTATATCGCGTTCCGATGACGGATTCGAGACAGCTTACGTCGATGCGTGGATCGCTGGCCATTCGGCGCGCGGCGTCGGCGCGTTGGTCGAGATCGCGCAGGGCCGCCTGATCCTTGAGCGGATTACCCGGCGTCACCAGCCACCACACGCGGTCGAGCTTCAACCGCTTGATCGCGAACAGGCTGATGGCGCGGTGCGCGACATGGGGCGGATTGAACGAGCCGCCGAGCAGCCCGATGCGCATGCCGTTGGTATAGAGCGGGATCGCTTGAGAGACCGATTGCGACGCGACTGAAGCTGGCTTCAACTAGTGCCCCGTTTCCGAAGTTCGTGAATCATCGCGGCACCCCCTGACGCGAACTTCGGAAACAAAGGGGCACTAGCAACTCTATGCCTGGAGTGCCGCTTTTCGATTTGAAGTTCCTGACACGAACTTGCGGCAATCGGTGCAGGAACTTCAAATCGGCGGAACTCGGCCACCGCGGGCGCGGACCAGAGCCGTTCGGATCTGATTGAATCAGAGCCGAGGCTCTATTTTTTTTGTTTGACGCGTTTTCTTCACGCGAACCGGTTACCACCCCGGATCGCGTCCGGGGCAGGCTTTCGCTTGAAAACGCTCTGGTGTTCACGGCCGCGTCTGCCCGGTGCCGTGGACGCGGTATTTGAAGCTGGTCAGCTGCTCGGCGCCGACCGGTCCGCGGGCGTGAAATTTCCCGGTGGCGATCCCGATTTCCGCGCCGAAGCCGAATTCGCCGCCATCGGCGAACTGGGTCGATGCGTTGTGCAGCACGATCGCCGAATCGACCTCGTTGAGAAATTTGCGGGCGGCGCCTGCGTCTTCCGTCACGATCGCATCGGTGTGGTGCGAACCGTGGGTATGAATATGGGCGATCGCCTCATTGACGCCGTCGACCACCTTGGCGGTGATGATCGCGTCCTCGTATTCGGTATCCCAGTCTTCCGCGGAAGCCGGCTTCACGCGCGGATCGGCGCGTTGCACGGCGTCGTCGCCGCGCACCTCGCAACCGGCGTCGATCAGCATCTCGACCAGCGGCTTCAGATTGGTCGATGCGCCGGCGCGGTCGACCAGCAAGGTTTCGGCGGCGCCGCAGACGCCGGGGCGGCGCATCTTGGCGTTCAGCACGATCGACTTCGCCATTTCAAGGTTGGCGGCATGATCGACATAGACGTGGTTGACGCCTTCCAGATGCGCGAACACCGGCACGCGTGCTTCGGCTTCGACGCGCGCGACGAGGCTCTTGCCGCCGCGCGGCACGATCACATCGACGCCGCCGTTCAATCCGCTCAGCAGAAGGCCCACCGCTGATCGGTCACGGGTCGGCACCAGTGTGATGGAAGCCTCGGGCAGCTCGGCTTCGCGCAATCCCTGCACCAGACAGTCGTGGATCGCCCGGCAGGACCGGAAACTGTCGGAGCCGCCGCGCAGGATCACCGCGTTGCCGGATTTCAGGCACAGCACGCCGGCATCGGCGGCGACGTTGGGGCGGCTTTCGAAAATCACGGCGACGACGCCGAGCGGCACGCGCACCCGCTCGATGATCATGCCGTTCGGACGCTGCCAGCTCTCGGTCACGACGCCGATGGGGTCGGCGATGTCGCGCACGGTCGCGACGCCATCGGCCATCGCATCGATGCGCGCCTGCGTCAGCGTCAGCCGGTCGATGAAGGCTGCAGTTGCGCCATCAGCGCGAGCTTCCGCGACATCCTCGGCGTTGGCCGCGAGGATCACGGCCGCATTGGCGCGGATGGCGCGCTCCATCGCTTCCAGCGCGTGATTTTTCTGTTCGGGTGACGCAAGCGCCAGCACCCGCGCGGCGGCACGCGCGCGGGCAGCGAGGTCGGTCATCAGGGCCGGCAAATCGGCGTTCCCGTCGATTGCCTTCAGCGGCGCGGTCATGTCGGTTCCAGCCTGAGTTAAGGTCATGCCCTAGCACGGAAATCCACGTTTTGCGAGGTGCAGAGGGGCATGGCTGGCGGGCGGTACCAGATGCTGTGGCGGGCTGGCGGGCCGACCTGACAGCTCGGCCATTGGCCTAGCCTTGGGAACTAGCCTTGGGAAAATGCGCCGCTGGGGCCGACCACGAGATCGTCGCGGTGGATCATTTCCGCGCGTCCGCTGATGCCGAGAATTGCCATTACATCCGGCGACGAGCGGCCCCTGATCTTCTCGGCGTCCTCGGCGTCATAGGCGACGAGGCCGCGGCCGATCTCGTGGGTGTCGGGGCCACGCACCACCACGGCGTCGCCGCGGGCGAATTGCCCGTCGACCCGGATCACGCCGGCCGGCAACAGGCTCTTGCCCGCGCGCAGCGCGCTCACCGCGCCGGCATCGATGGTCAGCGTGCCCTTCGGCTCCAGGGATCCTGCGATCCATCGCTTGCGCGCGGTCACCGGATTGGCCGGCGTCAGGAACCAGGTGCAGCGCCCGCCGTCGGCGATCGCCTGCAGCGGATGCTCGATCTTTCCCGACGCGATCAGCATATGCGTGCCTGACGTGGTTGCGATCTTCGCCGCCTCGATCTTGGTGCGCATGCCGCCGCGCGACAGTTCGGATTCCGCGGCGCCCGCCATTGCCTCGATTTCCGATGTGACGGTTTCGACGATCGGAATCAGTTTTGCATTCGGATTGCTGCCCGGCGGCGCATCGTAGAGGCCATCGATGTCCGAGAGCAGGATCAGAAGGTCCGCGCTCGCCATGGTCGCGACGCGGGCGGCGAGGCGGTCGTTGTCGCCGTAGCGGATTTCATTGGTAGCGACGCTGTCGTTTTCGTTGATCACGGGCACCGCACGCCATTCCAAGAGCTTGGCGATGGTCGAGCGCGCGTTGAGATAACGGCGGCGTTCCTCGGTATCCTGCAGGGTCACCAGAATCTGCCCGGCGCCGATGTTATGATGCCCCAGCACCTCCGACCAGATTCGCGCCAGCGCGATCTGCCCCACCGCCGCCGCGGCCTGGCTTTCCTCGAGCTTCAGCGCGCCGCGCGGCAGTTTCAGACGGCTGCGTCCCAGCGCGATCGCACCTGAGGAGACGATCAGCAGTTCGCGCCCCTCGCCGTGCAGTTTTGCCAGATCGGCGGCGAGGGCCGCGAGCCAGGATGCGCGCACTTCGCCGGCGTCGGAGTCGATCAGCAGCGATGAGCCGACCTTGACGACGATGCGGCGGAAGTTTTTCAGGTTCGGGCGGGCCATGAGCGAAGGTATCAAACCTACAATGTTTGTCTGGTGACGGACTCACCCCGATCCTTCGGGGCGCGAAATGTTCACCGTCATTGCGAGCGAAGCGAAGCAATCCAGACGCAAGGCAAGAAGACTGGATTGCTTCGTCGCAAGTGCTCCTCGCAATGACGGCTTTGTTGCGACAACGCGAACTTATATCAGCCCATCACGAAGGCGTTGAGCTTGTTGCCTTCCGGGTCCCTGAAATAGGCAGCGTAAAATCCGCCCTCGCCGCGCGGACCGGGAGGGCCTTCGTCGGTGCCACCCAGCGACAGCGCGAGCTTGTAGATGCGATCGACCTGGGCCCTGTCCTTGGCGGCCAACGCCACCATCACGCCGTTTCCGACCGACATCGGCTTGCCGTCGAACGGCTTGGTCAGCCCGAGGCCCGCGCCGCCGTCCGGCGAGCCCCAGGCAATAAACGTGTCGGACTCCATAAAGCGTCCGATGCCCATCTCGGCGGCGATCTTGTCATAGAAGATCGCGGCCTTCTTCAGGTCGTTGGTGCCCAATGTGACGTAGCCGATCATCGATCGTTCTCCCTGCGATTGTTCTGGAATGGCGGAGTTTTGCAGCCCGACGGAACCAGCGCAAGTCAGCCCTGCGGCGTCGACGGCGCCCAGGGCTCCGCCTGCGCCGCGCCCTTGGCCTTTACCGACACCGGGGCTTCGCCGATCACCGCGACCAGCGCGCGCAAGGCGTCTTTCACGCCCGCGCCGGTGACGCCCGATATCAGCAGCGGCGTTTTCTTGGCGGCGCGCTTCAGCCGGTCCTTCTGCTTCTTCAACTCGTCCGGCGTCACGGCGTCGATCTTGTTGAGCGCGACGATCTCGATCTTGTCGGCGAGATGTCCCTCATAGGCCTCAAGCTCGGTCCGCACCGTCTTGTAGGCCTTGCCCGCGTGCTCGCAGGTTGCGTCCACCAGATGCAGCAGCACGCGGCAGCGCTCGACGTGGCCCAAAAACCTGTCGCCGAGGCCGGCGCCTTCATGCGCGCCCTCGATCAACCCCGGAATATCCGCCAGCACGAATTCGCGGCCGTCGACGTCGACCACGCCGAGCTGCGGGTGCAGCGTGGTGAACGGATAATCGGCGATCTTCGGCTTGGCGGCGCTGACCACGGAGAGAAAGGTCGACTTGCCGGCGTTGGGCAGGCCGACGAGGCCGGCGTCCGCGATCAATTTCAGCCGCAGCCAGATCCAGCGCTCCTCGCCCTCCTGGCCGGGATTGGCGTTGCGCGGCGCGCGGTTGGTGGACGATTTGAAATGCGCGTTGCCGAACCCGCCATTGCCGCCTTCCGCCAGCACGAACTTTTCGCCGAGCGTGGTGAAGTCGTGCAGCAGCGTCTCGCGGTCCTCGTCGAATACTTGCGTTCCGACCGGCACCTTGAGCAGGATCGGCTTGCCGTTGGCGCCATGGCGGTCCTTGCCCATGCCGTTGGTGCCCTTCTGCGCCTTGAAGTGCTGCTGATAGCGATAGTCGATCAGGGTGTTCAATCCATCGACCGCTTCGATGATGACGTCGCCGCCGCGGCCGCCATTGCCGCCGCTCGGTCCGCCGAACTCGATGTACTTTTCGCGGCGAAACGCCACGCAGCCGTTGCCGCCGTCGCCGGAGCGGACATAGACCTTGGCTTCGTCAAGAAATTTCATGGCGTATCCGTATCGCAGGGGT